>Ga0265297_10004317_pt1 | contig 23481 bp, 20 predicted proteins | sample Munlanlwell13791_FD_192502 | JGI IMG/M metagenome (GOLD analysis project Ga0265297, IMG submission 192502) | Leachate microbial communities from a municipal landfill in Southern Ontario, Canada - Leachate well 137-91 | ecosystem: Engineered > Solid waste > Landfill > Unclassified | place... | reverse complement strand
CCTGCGAATTCGGTGTCGACATAAACCCTCCGAGAGTGATTGCACGCAATGCGGCGTGCGCTATTTCAACATCTGCTGCTCGTTCTCTTTTATGGTGGAACGCACCACCGAACGAAGGAGCGCGTTCCGGTTGGCCCTTCCCACCAGCGCCCTGAGATCGTCGTAGAGCGCCGGGTCGGTGATGAGTTTGCCGAGCGTCCCCTCGCCTCTCCTTATCGACGCCATGAGCAGCTTCAGATCCGCAGAGACGCTCCTCATGTTCGCCACGATGCTCGATGCGCCTTCGCCCTCGGCCTGGCCGGCCACGTCGCCCACCGCCTTCATGGCCCTGGAGAGTTGCGCCACAACCTTCTCTCCCTCAGGGTCGAAGAAGAGCGCGTGCATGAGCCCCTTCCCCTTCTCCGCCTGCTCCGTGATCTTGCGTATCGAAGCCACTATCGCCTTTATCTCCGACTCGCCCTTCTCGCCCTTGAACGTGTCCATCACTTCGCGGAAGGACTTGGCCGCGGCGTCGATATTGTCGATTATCGAACCGGCCTTGTCCGCCATGGCGAAGAGCGAGAGGGTCTTTTTCGACGTGACGAACTCGTTATCCTTGAGAGCCGGCTTATCACCGCTCCCCATCGTTATATAGATGAACTTGTCGCCGAGCAGTCCCTGCGTCTCGATGGACGCCTCGCTGTCACTGTGAATCCGGTACTGATACTTGCGCTGCACCTTCATCTTGACCGTTATCAGCGTAGTGGTCTTGTCCTGCGCCAGACGGATGCCGTCCACGAAGCCGACCTTGAGGCCGGCGAGCTGGACGGTCGCGCCGACGCGCAGGCCCGCAATGTCGTCGAAGTTGGAGTAGAGGGTGTAGTCGCGCTGGAAAAACTGGTGTTCCCCGCCGATCATGAAGATGATCATCATGATCAGCACCAGCCCCGCCGTGACGAACATACCCACCCTGAATTCCGTCGCCAGACGCTCCTTCATGTAGCCCCCATTGCGCTGTTTTCATTGCCAAGGTTCCTGTCGTCCTCGCTCTCCATCTGCCCCTTGATGAAGTTCTGCACGAAGGGGTCGCTGGAGGATTTCGCCTCTTCCTTGGTCCCCACGAATCCGAAGCGATGCTCGTGTATCATGGCCACCCGGTCGGTGACCGAGAACGCGGCCTCCATGTCGTGGGTCACGACCACGGAAGTCACCCCCAGCTTCTTCTGCAAGGAGACGATGAGCGCGCAGATCCTCTTCGTGTTCGCCGGGTCCAGCCCCGTGGTGGGCTCGTCGTAGAGGATCACGTCCGGGTCGGTCGCGATCGCCCTGGCCAGCCCCACCCTCTTCTTCATCCCGCCCGAGAGGTCGGCGGGCATCATCTCCTCCACGCCGGGGAGGCCTACGAGTCTCAGCTTTTCTGCGACGATGCGCGATATCTCCTCCTCCGAGTGCTGAAAATGCTCCCTCAGCGGATACGCTATGTTCTCGCGCACGTTCATGGAATCGAAGAGCGCCGAGCCCTGGAAGAGCATACCTATCCTGCTGCGCATGCTGCGTATCTCGCGGCCGTCCATCTCGCCTATGTCATGGCCCTTGAAGAGGATCCTGCCGCTGTCCACCCTTACCACGCCGAGCAGGAGTTTGAGAAACACGGTCTTGCCCTTGCCCGAGCCGCCCATGATCGTGATCGTCTCGCCTTTGTATATGGAGAGGTCGGCAGACTTGAGCACCACGTTCGCGCCGAACGCCTTGCTCACCTTCTCGAACTCAAGCACCGTCCTATCGGCCTGCCCCTGCATGAGACCTCACAGAAGGAGTATCAACTTCGTAAGGAAAAAATCCGAAACGAATATCGTTATGGCGGAGACCACGACCGCCTTGGTGGTCGCCACGCCCACGCCCTCGGTCCCACCGCTGGTCTTGAGCCCCTGATAGCACGAGATCACGGCGACAAAGAACCCGAAGAAGAACGCCTTGGCCACGCCGCTGGTGAAGTCGTCCAGGAGCAGGGTGTTTCGCACCTGGTCGATGTAGAAGCGCGCCGAGATGCCGGCCTCCCTCACCGTTATGATCAAGCCGCCCAAAGTCCCTATCACGTCCGCCATCACGGTGAGTATCGGAGCCGCAATCGTGGCGGCGAGGATCCGCGGGACCACGAGCTTCTGTATGGGGTTTGCGCCCATGGCCTCGATCGCGAGCACCTGCTCGGTGACGACCATGGAGCCCAGCTCCGCGGCTATACCGGAGCCCACGCGCGCCGCGATCATGAGCGCGGTGAGCACGGGACCCAGCTCGCGGAATATCGCCAGCCCCACGACCTGGCCCACGTAGAGTTTGAGTCCGAAGCGGCCCAGACCCACGTTGAGCTGCAGGGCGAGCACGAGCCCCGTGAACAGGGCGATCAGCGCGACGATCGAGAACGACCGGTTTCCGATCATGTACAGCTGATTCAGAAACTCGCGCGCCGCAAGCCTGGAGCTCATCATGGTCTTGATCGATCTCGCGGCAAGCTGGGACATTCCGCCGAGGACGTTGATCATTGTGATGAAGCGCTCGCCGGTGATCCGAAAGAAGGCGATCGAAACCTCCCCCTCTTCCTCGATGATCCTGTGTGCGGATGGCAGTTTAATAGTCGAACCCTCCGAAAAAAACCTCGAAGTCTTCCAGAGCCTCGGGCAGCGGCGCACCCTGCGACACGAGATAGAAGTCGAAGACGCATCCGTCCTTTCGCACGACCACGAGGTCCACCTGCGTCGGCACCCCGTCCACCGTGCCTGTCACGGCCTGGCGCAGCGCGCCCCGGCCCGCAAGTTCAAAGTTCTTCTCCTCGACAAATGTACGCTCTGAGAGCGCGGTGATCAGGTCGCCGCCGAGAGAGGTCAGCGAACGGTCCTGCACGGAGCGGCCGCAGTACGCGTCGGTGGAGATGGAGCTCTGATACGACTGATTGTACCAGCTGATGGTCCGAGCCCTGGTGGAGAGCCTCTCCCAGCCCTCCGGCAGGATTCCGACGCGGTAGTAAGGGGGAGTCTCGCTGTAATAGCGGCCGGGCTTGAGATAGACCTTGCCATCGTTGTATGAGACCACACCCTTGAAGGGCTGGGACTTAAACAGGCAACCGGCCACAAGTGCAATGGCAGCCAGCGAGACAAAAGCTATGATCTTTCTCCCCCTCATCGAGGCAGACTATATCCATATTCTTCACTGTTGACAAGGAGTTAGACGAGGTGCAAAAGAGTTTTAGGGGGACTAAAGCGTCAAGAAACACGACATTCGTCAATTTTTTGACCCTTCGGACGCAGAGATTTCTATGGGTTCGATAGCCGACAATCTGGCCAGGGTTCGCGAGAGGATGGCGGGGGCCGCTGCCCGCGCAGGCCGCAATCCCGATGAAATCACTCTTGTTGCGGTCTCAAAGATGAAGCCCGTGGCCATGATCCGCGAGGCATATGAAGCAGGACAGCGGACGTTTGGCGAGAACTACGCGCAGGAGCTGCGCGACAAGGCGCAGGAACTCGAAGGCCTCGCGATCGAGTGGCACTTCATCGGCAGCCTGCAGCGCAACAAGGCAAAATACATCACACCCGTCGTCGCGATGATGGAATCGATCGACTCGAAGGAACTCGCCGACGCGCTAAATGCGCGCGCAGAGAGGCGGATCGCCTGCCTCATAGAGGTCAACGTGGGCGGGGAGGATACGAAGTCGGGCGTGGAACCGAAGGACGCGCCGGATCTGGCGAGACATATCCTCTCGCTCCCCAACCTCGATCTCAAGGGCGCGATGGCGATCCCGCCCTTTGTAAGCGAAGCTGAGGAGAGCAGACCCTATTTCATAAAGTTGAAACAGATCTGCGAAGACCTGAGGCAAAAGCTGGGCTCACCGCTTCCCTGCATTTCGATGGGCATGTCGCACGACTTCGAGGTGGCGATCGAAGAGGGGGCCACGATCGTGCGCGTAGGGACCGCGGTGTTCGGGGAGAGGATGTAAGAAACAATCACATGCAAGATTCAATGAGAAAACCACGCGGCTACTCGACGCAACAAACCCTCATTTAACAAAACAGCGTGATGCGGGCACACTTCTGTGCAACAATAACACTTGATACAACGTCGATTCAGCAGTCGTGGAAAATTTTCTTTATTCAGCACTATCGCTCCGGCAGGACAGGAACGGAAACAAAGACCGCAGCGTTTACATTGTTGTCGGTCTATCTGAGGTTGCGGTGAAAGTCGATTGTGCCACCATTGTTTTGCAAATTGGAAAAACCAGCTTCGATCAATTTCATAGGGGACGGTGAAGTCTATGGATCGCATACTCTCGATGGGATCTCCGGTTAAACGAACCGAATCGGAATAATTCCAAACCCCCAGTCGGACAGCAGCGCGTAAAGTTTCAAGATGCAAAGGATTAAGTCCTATGAGGGTGCAGGCCGCCCAATCCGAAGCATGAATGTTTCTGCTCGCCACAATGGCGGAAAGAGGAAAAGGATCTCCAAGAGTCGGTCCATACCCATCCATTGCGACGATCCCGTCGACGAGATTCAGATCTGGAGCTATGACTTCGGCAATTTTGACCAGCGTTTCAGAGAAACTGAAAAGTCGTGGTGATATTCTATGATAATCCGCCCTCTTGTTTGATTCAACACATCCGAAAAGGTTCTTAACGGATAGTGTCATCATGGTGAAGAGATGAGTCTTGAATTTTGGGAGGTTGATGACAAAATCGGCATCCGCAATGACCTTCGATAAAGGAAACCCTTGACGGGAAACCACTCCGGCGGTTCTGAAATCTCGCAGGATCAACCCCGCTTCACGACAAGCCGCACCTACGCCGGTGGCAGTCAGAACATCTTCAAAGGAGATGTCCCCCATAGGACAATCCCCCACCCATACTTCAGCCCCCGCTTCTCGAAAAACCCGGCCCACAGCAGCGACAAACGCCGGATGAGTCGTAACCGCCTCTTCAGGCCGATGGGCAGTGACCAAATTGGGCTTGAGTAAAACTGTCGCCCCGCCTACTCTTGTGAGGTCAAAAGATGTGAGCTCTATGGCTTTACGTATGGAGCAAAGTAATGAATCGGATGAGTAATCGGATTGTTTGATGAGGACAACTTGTCGATTTTCCATAAACCGTCAAAATTATGATCACGCAAGCAAGAATAGTCAAAATGATAATTTTGCCGTTTCCAGATAACAATCAAAAGCATATTCGTTTTCAACAAGATACAATACAGCTCACATGCGTGAAAATTGGCATAATCATTGCTTATGATAAAGGATTGCGATAGTTTAAACGCACCATTCAACAAGGAGGCCTTATGGTAAAACAGATCCGAGTAAAGAAATCGATAGTGGTTGGCAAAATAACAGAAAAGATGGGCGACTGCGACAGCAGATGCCCCTCCACATGCTCATGTATAAATACAAAAAAACCGGGAGGAGCTGATATGATTGGGCATACCATGAATATCGGCAAATCCAAAATTAAAATTTCGCGTTAAGATTGTCGTTTATTTACTGTTTTTTACTGTTACCATGAGCTGGAAGGAGGCGTAATGTGTCCAGTTCAGGCGAAGATATATGCAGCGATGGTCTTTGACCAAGCAGATGAATATTTATCCGTAGATAAGCGCTGCAAAACGGACAGCAGTGAAACTTCGGAAATCAGCTTGGTTGAGAACAAAGACGACCTTAAGTTACTCAAGATAGACCCTGAGTTGTTCATAATACCGGCGGGAAACGACAATTTTATACTCTATCCCCCCAGCGCGCATTCTTGTCTGCTCGTCAATTGCGCCGTGATTGAATTGCTGGAAAACCTCTCTGCAGAAAAAAAATTCCTGCTCGATAAGCGGCTGTTGGCGGTAATCAATTATCTCATTCTCCATGGCGTCATTTCCTTCCGTGGCAGCGCAAACCCGGAATCAAAAGATAATGCAGATGAAAAAACTGATCCTGATGATGAAGCCGCAGTCTACAGGCCTTCGAATGTGGTGCTCTGTCTCACCAGCGACTGCAACCTTCGCTGCACTTACTGTTTTGCATCGGGCGGCGCTCATCCTCGTTTCATGGACGAATCCATTCTCAGACATGCGATAGATTTTATTCTCGCCAATGCGGCCGACAAAAACAAAAAATATGCCGGTATTCTTTTCCACGGCGGCGGAGAGCCGATGTCCGCTTTTCCCCTTTTAAAATCGGCGGTAGAGTATGCGCGGGCCGAAGCGTCAAAACTGAAATTGGAATGCCATTTTGGAATTGGAACAAATCTTTGCTATGGCGTTGAAAGACTGAACTACTTGATAGACAACTTTCAAGAAGCCACGATATCGATGGATGGACCGAAGCATATTCATGATCGTCAGCGGCCCATGGCCAATGGAGCGGGAAGTTTTGATCTGATTGCAAAAAATCTTCGAGAGCTTGATAAGCACGGTTTTCACTATACCATAAGAAGCACAATAACACGTTACGGCCTCGATCAAATGAACGAAATAGTTAAATTTTTTCTAACAAACTTCAGCGCGCGCAGCTACCAGCTTGAGCCCTTAATAGTATTCGACAGCAAGCACGACATCAAAGGACGCGAAAAAGATCTGACCCATGGAGTGGGTTACGACGAATTTTTTGACGCATTTATAAAAGCACGGGAGGTCGCACTTGAGCTGGGAAAGGATATCCTGACTTGCTCATCAAATCTTTTCGATTTTCGAAAGATTTTCTGTGGAGCGCTGCATGATAATTTTTATGTTACACCCGAGGGTAATGTCTCCATGTGCGCTGAGGTGCTTGAGCTGGACGATCCGCTCGCCGACTATTTCATAGTCGGAAAATACGACCGGGAAAAATCTATTTTTTCGTTCAACACTGAAAAGATCCGGCTCCTTCAAAAAAGGAGCATCAAAAATATCGAACGTTGCAAAAAATGTTTTGCGAAATACCAGTGCGGCGGATTATGCCCCTTGAAGCAAATACGAATGGGGGCAGGGCTCATGGATACAGAAGACGTTTCCAGAAAACAATGTGAGCGCATAAGAGGGATCATCAAGATGAAATTGACGGAGCTGCTCAGCCATCCTGAAAGTCAAAAAAACGAAGAGGATTATATCAAACTTGGACATCCTGAAAGTTTGACGACAGAGGATTTTGATTCAATGGAGTTCCCCTTGATCTGCCCCTAAGGGATCAACTTATACTTTCCCAACAACTTTTTCATATATCTGCCGATAACTTTAATTGAAATGGAAACCAAAAGCGTACAGGCCTGCCTTAGACCGTTTTCTTCTAATGATTTCGAGGCCTTAGACAAGGTGGCCGACGGTAAGTTGTATCTGTCCGAGTTGGGCGAAGGCAATCTTGACTGCCTGGCGCAGCACCTCATCCGCACCAAGGACTCAGAGCTGCGCGACAACTTCCGCAGCTTCATACAGAACGACGTCTGGGAGGCCCTCAAGGCCCGCCTCAAAGCCCTGAAAAAAAGTGGAGGCCTTGACGACGACGTATCCCAACGGCTGGATGATTTGCTCGCCAAGGAATATTCGGACGACGAGATCATCGTATCCGGAAGCTCCCGCTACAAGCTGAATTCTCAGCAAACGGGCACCGTCTACGCCGGGGCAAAAAACGGGTATCAGCTCGAGACGCATTCGCTGGCCCTCAATGCCCAAGCCAAAGGCAACTTCAACATAGAGACATGGAAGGTAGCGCCATTGCTATCGGTCACCGGAGAGCAGCTCTGGTCCAATGAGCTCAATGTCCCGGCCGAGGGTGATGTCGAGTCCATCGACCACCCTTACAGGGGCGGCGGAGGGGAGTTCAACGCTTCCATTCTGCGCAGGGACGAAGCCGTGAAGATGTTCGGCTACGGCTATCTCTACAAGTACAACGACCCGCCCCCCTACAGGACTGAAAACTACTATGGCGCCGGAGGGTCGCTTCAGCTGCGCGACATCGGAGACACCGCACTCTCGCTCAAGGCCTCGGCGGACTGGTATCTCCTCGACTATACTCCGCTCGCGCCGGACTATTTCGATCCCATATACAGGGACCTCAGTATATATGGGGAAGCCGCTTACATGTTCGACAGGACCGGGGTACTTGCGACATATGAACATCGCAATTCCGACTATACCGATCCCGGCTACAAAAGTTTTGAGCTCGCCCATTCCGGCTCATTGCTCGCCCACTTCAAAATCGGCGAGGGATATCTGCGCGCCGGCGCAGGAGGCGGTTATTGGGAACAGGAGATATTGCCGCTGGGCAGCGAAGAATCGGCGTCGCAGGGAAGCGAGATACACGCAAAGATCCTGGGCGATCTAAAGACAACGGACATCCTACACCTCAACTTCTCCCTGCAGGCCACAGCCAATCAGAGCGACGGGACGTTTATAGGCTGGTATCCGAGCGGCGTGGCGTCCTTAGGCGCGACGCTTATCCTGGGCGACTTGTCGATAGAAGCAGGCGGCAACGCGAGCGGCGACAGGAGGGATATTAATCTCTCTCAGAAAAACTACTCGTTTGGAGGAACGGCATCCATCGCCTATGCGCCTACGGATTACTTCAATGTGTCCACGAACGGCGACTACAGCGTATCCAGGACCATCGGTTATTCTGCCATGAAGCGCAACGAATGGTCATGGGGAGCCAAGGTGGCGTTCAGGGTTTTAAAGGACCTCGACATATGGCTCACAACGCAAGGAGACCTGAGCTCATACGACTTCAGCTATGAGGACGGATACGGAGAGCAATATCGGAGCGCAACGTTGATCGAGTCACTTTCCATCAAATACTGATCTCACTTCACCTCCGTCATGTGCGCGATATCGTCGCAGGGCACGCGCCAGAGGAGCCGGCTCAAACGCTTCTGGTCGAAGACGCGGCCGATACTTATCCCGCAACTTTTGCCAAAACCCGCCGATAACTTAATTTGAGATGGTTAGGGATAATATATCTGCCTGTCGCAGGCCATTTTCCGCTGATGATCTTAATGCCTTAGATAAGGTCGTTGACGGACGTCTTTACAATTCCGAACTCGAAGAAGGCGACCTCGATTGCCTCGTTGAGCACCTGATCCGCACAAAAGATTCGAACCTCAGGGATGATTTCAGGTTTTTCATACAGAACGACCTCTGGGAGGCGATTCGAAATCGTCTGCTTGAGCTCAAGAATCGCGGCGGTTTTGACAATGAGATATCAGAACGAATAGACGACCTTCTTACCAAGGAATATTCTGATGACGAAATTTTCGTAAGCACCTACGTCAGTTATAAACTCAATTCCCAAAGAAACGACATCACCACTGACGGTCAAAGCGAGAACTACAATTTTGATGTGCATTCGCTTGCACTGAACGGCAGCTTTGAAGGGCAATTCAATATCAAGACGTGGAAACTCTTGCCAAAACTATCGCTCTTGGGTGAGCAATTTTGGACAGATGGAAGATCTGCGCCTGCAGGGGGTACGCCTCAATCTTCGAATGATTCGTATCAGGGTGGAGGCGGACAGCTCTCTGTATCGCTGTTGCGTCGCGACGAGGCATTCAAACTTGACGGCAACGGCTACTTCTATAAATACTCCGACCCGCCTCCGAGTCGTACTGAAGGATCCTACGGCGCACAAGGATCGCTTCAATTTCACGACATCGGCGACTCCGCTTTCTCGCTCAAGGCTTCCGCGAACTGGTATCTGCTGGATATAACTCCTCTCAACGATATGTATTTCGACCCCGCACACGAAGCGCTCGAGGTGGATGCCGAAGCGGCGTATATGTTCAGCAGCACCGGGGTGTTGGCCACATACGAATTCAATGATTATGACACCGTGGACTCAGTCTATGCCAGCAAACAGCTCAATCATTCGGGCTCGCTGCTTGCGCACTTCGACGTGGGAAAGAGCTATTTGAGGGCAGGTGCAGGCGGCGGCTACTGGGAGGAAGAGAGCAGACAGCCGGAGGGCACGCCATCCGCCTCACAGGGAGGGGAAATCCACGCAAAATTCCTGGGCGACTTCGAGATGAACGAAGCCCTCCATCTCAACTTCTCAGTCAAGGCTGCAGCCAACCAGAGCGACGGGACGTTCGTCGGCTGGTACCCGAGCGGATCCCTTTCATTAGGCGGATCCCTCATGCTTGGCGATATTTCAATAAATGTGAGCGGATGGGCAAGCGGCGACTACCGTGAGACAAACCTCTCCCAGAAGAATCTCTCCTACGGCACAGACGGCAAAGTCATATACTCGCCGACAGACTACTTCAACACATCCATCTTAGGCGGTTACAATTGGTCAAGGCAATACCTCTACGATGCCCTACAATCGAACTACTGGTACTCGAATGCGGTCTTGGCATTTCGTGTGAATAAAGCCCTCAATATGTGGATCATTGCAGAAGGCAACCTTGCCGGATTAAAATACGATACTGAGGCCGGCCACAAGCAGGAAACCACGGATTTTACGCTCCTAGGAAAATTCTCCCTAAAATACTGAGGTTGCCCAACAAACACTTCACTTCACTTCACCTCCGTCATGTACGCGATATCGTCGCAGGGCACACGCCGGAGCGGCCGGCTCAAACGCTTCTGGTCGAAGACGCGGCCGATACTTATCCCGCAACTTTTGCCGAAACCTGCCGATAACTTAATTTGAGATGGAAACCACGGGTGCAGGGGCATGCCAAAATCCATTTTCTGCCAATGATTTCGAGGCCTTAGACAAGGTGGCCGACGGCAGATTATACCTGTCCGAGCTAGGCGAGGGCAATCTTGACTGCCTGGCGCAGCACCTCATCCGAACGAAGGATTCATCCCTCAGGGACGATTTCCGCTACTTCATTCAAAACGACGTCTGGGAGGCCCTCAAGTCCCGTCTCAAGGCGCTGAAGGAAGTCGGGGGTTTTGACGAGGATATATCCCAGCAACTGGATGATCTGCTCGCAAAGGAATATTCCGAAGACGAGATCGTCGTATATGCGAGCGCGCGCTACAGGCTCAATTCGCAGAAGACCGAGACCACCTACGAGGGCGCCACCAACGGATATGAGCTCGCAACTCATTCTCTAGGACTCGCCGCCCAGGCTGACGGAAACTTCAACATAAAGACGTGGAAGATCGCACCCGGGCTTTTGCTGATGGGTGAACAGTTCTGGTCGAACGAACTGACCACTCCCGCGGCAGGCGAGGCCGAGCCTCTGGACCACTCGTATCTGGGCGGCGGCGTTCAGGTAAGCACATCCGTCCTTCGCAGAGACGAAGCGATCAAGCTCAAAGGCTATGGCTCTCTATACAAGTACAAAGATCCGCCGCCGAACAGAACGGAGGATTCGCACGGAGCAGGCGGATCATTCCAGCTGAGAGACATTGGCAACTCGCACTTCTCGCTCAAGGTTTCTGCAGACTGGTATGTGCAGAACCTGACGCCGCTGAGCGCGGATTATTTTGATCCTGAATACGAAAGTCTGAGCATATACGGCGAAACCGCGTACATGTTCGATAAGATGGGCATTCTCGCGACGTACGAGCACGACGACTATGACGACGTCGAATCGGTCTACAAGAGCAACGAACTCATCCACTCAGGCTCGCTGCTCGCTCATTTCAAGATAGGTGAAGGTTATATCAGGGCGGGCGCAGGCGGAGGGTACTGGGAGGAGGACATGTCCCCGCTGCAAGGCGAGGAGTCGGCATCGCAGGGAAGCGAGATACACGCAAAGGTCTTGGGCGACCTGGAGACAACGGACATCCTGCACCTGAATTTCTCCCTGAAGGCCGCTGCAAACCAGAGCGACGGGACTTTCGTGGGCTGGTACCCAAGCGGGGAGGCCTCTCTCGGCGCATCGCTTGCCATAGGCGATCTGACGATAGACGCAAGCGGCAACGCGAGCGGCGACTACAGGGAGCTCAACCTTTCTCAGAAAAACTACTCGCTCGGCGCCGACGCATCGGTCTCCTACTCGCCCAGAGATTATTTCAACGTATCCACAAACGGAACGTACAGCGCATCAAAGACTTTCGGCTATGACGCTGCCGAATTCGACAGCTGGTCATGGAGCGCCAAAGTAGCGCTCAGGGTCTTCAAGGATCTTGACATATGGCTCACCACGCAGGGCGACCTCAGCGCCTCCGACTACGACTACGCGGAAGGATACAAGCAGACAAAACGGAACGCCACGATAATGGAACTGATCTCGATGAGATACTGATTCAGTAACGGGGAGGGAGTTCGTAGCCCTTCATGAATTCAACCGCAGAATCCAGATAGGTGTCGAAGTCGGGGGCCGTCTCGAACAGAACTCTCAATGCGATTTCAGGCTCTGCGAGCTGGGGATAGCTCCAGCACCTGAAATACGATTCGTCACATTGCTCAAAGCGCGGAAACAGATCCGGCATCTCATCGAGGAGAAGCATCGAGGAGATTTCTCCTATCGCCCATTGCGTCTGGAAAGGGAGATCATAGCGATCGTTCATCAGGCGATAAAGCCGGGCGAGCGTCACTTCGCGCGCATCCGTGCGTATGGCCACGTCTCGATTATCCGAGGCTGAACGGAACACGAGATTTCCAGTGCCGGACACCCCCTTGATGAAGGGTGAGAGGAGCACGTTGTACGTCCTGTGATTCCACTCCTCCCCTATGCGATCCCGGATGCGCCTGAAGAATTCGTCGCCCAGTGCGTTCCACTCCTCCTGGCGCGAGCAGAGGGCCTCTGGAAGGTCCGTGCCGGCCGCAAGATACCCTTCGTCGAGATAGGGCCGCATCTCCCTCAAGGCGTCTTCAGGGGTTTTCGCCTTCTGCATAGCCTCGAATTTCTCCACGGTGAAGCCCATCCTCCGGGCGCGATGCATGACGCCGTTTGGAGCATCGTTGCGGTAAAGCATCGAGATGATTTTTCGATAATCCGTCTCGCGGTCCAGAGTGTACATGAACCTGGGGCAAAGAGCACCCCCCAGGGGCCTGGACCGGCAGAGTGTAAACTCGTCCGCCTCGGCCGAGGCCTCACAGTATGCGTCTTCCGAGAAACCCCACCTGATGAAGTAGAGGAAGGAATCTTCCGTCGAAGAGACGCGGACCGCATCCGTGGTCCCGTCGCGATCTACGTCCTCATACACATAGAGGCCGTCCGGAGACGCATCGATCTCGTCCTCCAGACGCAGCGCCAAGTCCAGAAGCTCAGGAATGGCCTCGACATATCTCTTGGTGTCCAGCAACCGCCCCCCTTTATTCACCCCTCATAATAATGATCGGCAATCTCAGGAAAATGTTGCCAAAAAAAGCGATCGAATCTAGAACAAATCTGCGCTCTCCCATGTAGGAAGCCTGACTCGTTAGTGCAGCGTTAAGCAATTTAACTCATTAGCTGGTCTATGCGGTCATCTGCGAAGGGATCACGAAAAGAGGCTTCAGCATCTCATCCCGCCGCGAGACGCCTGCCGCACGACTTGACTGGCACGGACCCCTTTTCACTTCACCTCCGCCATATACGCCTTGTCGTCGCAGGACACGCGCCAGAGGACTCACTACAATTTTCGTCTCAAATCCTTTTTTGCAAACTTAGCAAACTCTTGCGCCAATCTTACGAATTCATCCGTGCTAATTCCGAAGTAGTCGTGAACGCTTGCGTTCCTCGCCTCAATCGTCTTCAGATAAAGCGCCGGATCGGAAATAAAACCGAGTTTCGCAGCCTCTCGCACAGCCGCCTTGGGCGAAGGACAGTCCAGACCTTCGTCCTCGACTCGCTTTTTCAGAGATCGCCATGCGTATTCCACAGCCACCTCAAACGCCTTGGTGAGCGCAAGCAGCGGCAGCGGATCGTGCTTCCCCCTCTTCTGATAGCCTTCAATGGCAGAACTTAAGTTGCCCAAGGCCTCTTCAAGCAGCCTTTCCTTTTCTGATGCCATGGATCACCCCCATGAGATGTGCAAAACCCTCTCGGTTGCCATCGAGAAATATTGGATCATAATCGATTCCCTCAAAAAACCACAGCGGCGCTGCGTCAATATTGATAAGATCAACCCCGCGCTGCAGGTCATCCGCCAGATATTCTATTTCGCCGCGCAGTTTCAGATACAAATCGCCGTCTATAAGGTCGGGGATCCTCGTGATTCCTAAATCCCAGTCGGAGAACTTTCGCGATTTGCCTTTTGCACGCGAACCTAAAAGCACTACCGCAATCTTCGGATCCGCAGCAACCAGATGATCTATGATCGATTTTATCTCGGCAAGATCCTTGATCGCCACCTCCGCATCCATGACCCTGCAAGCGACATCAAGGGGATCGCAGCCTAGTTCCGCCGCGATTCTCGCGAAGGCGTTCTGAAAGACCTCTCTACCGGCAAGGTACTCGCTCAGCGTGTTCCTGTGGATTCCCGTGCGCCGGGCAAACTCCAAGAGGCTCCTGAAACCGGCTGCCTGCAGCTTCGAGTAAAAGACCTCTTTATCCATCCGATAGCTCATTTTACCTCCAACATATTGTATTATAATAGCAATTCCAATTAATGTCAATTAATTATGCATATTGTCTATTATAATGTGCTATTAAGCAAAAAAGTGCCGGATCATAGGGATCCGGCGCTTTTATTCAGATCTATCGATTCGATACTATTTCACGTCCGTCATGTACGCGATATCGTCGTAGGGCACGCGCCGGAAGGACCGGATGCCGACTCTCAATCAGAGGTGATGTCAGAATCGCTCAGTTTATCTGGTTCAGCCAGCGGAAGGTAATCCTCCATATTGATTCTATACTCAGCTCTCGTCAGTAATTCAACCAAGGCGCTTTTGACCGATTCCTTGACAACATCACATTCATGCCACGTGCTTGTATCCATGTAATCGCCGGTGCATCTCATCACTCGGGACGGACAGCCTCCTCGGCAGTTATACTTGGCAAAACATCCCCTGCAGTTTAGGATGTTATTGACATCTCTTCGCAAAAGTCTCTTGAGGGTTTGAATATCCATCACAAACTCGCCCGTCACCGAATCGAATTTGCCTATCTTGAAGGCATGTCCGACCGGATCATTATCAAAGTTCAATTCAACACACGAATATACATTGCCATTCAAAGAGACCCAAAAACCATCAAGCACGCCGCCGCAGAACCTGGTCCCGGTTTTCTTTATTCCCCAGCAATTCTTAAATACAGTTTTTTTGTACTTTTTGGCCAAGCGCTCGGCCTTTTCAAAATGCTCTGCAAATTCTTTCCAGTCAATCTCCTCCAGATCGTTTTCCTCCGCACGACTTATCTTGGCAAAGGGTTCAAAATGATAACCCTGTGCGTTTGAAAAGTTATCTATTAAGAAACTTAACACCTCTTCCATCCTTGAAATGTCCTTCTTTAAAAAGGTGCTCGAAATCACATACTTTACCTTGGACTTATCCAAAATCTTAAGATTACGCATGACCAGATCATAGCTGCCCTTCCCGTTTACAGCGGGTCTGTTATAATCCTGTATGTCCTTCGACCCGTCGAATGAAACCGCGACAAGATCGAAATTGTCGATGATAAAATCCAAACGTTCCTTTTCCACCATGAGGTTCGTCGTCAATACTAACTCCAGCCGAAGGCCCATCTCGCCGGTCCTTTCCTTCCCATATTTAACACTTTTTTCAATTAAATCGAAGGCCAGCATAGGCTCACCACCACCATGAAAGCTCAAAATAATCCTGTCGCTTCCAATTTTAACCGCATTGTTGATCACATAATCAATCGCCCTCTCTGCAATATGGAGATCCATGTACTTAGGTTTATCGCCGCCCGAGGCATAACAATACTTGCACCTCAAGTTGCAATCTGAGGTAGGGCATATTGCCAAATGAGTCGGTGCGTAATTTTTTATATACTCCTCTATATATTCATCCAAATTATTCAAATCGTTTGACGAACCGCAATCCTGCGCCTCATGAATGATTATGCCGTTCAAGATAAAATAATTGAGAGCCGCCAGCGCATCTCTTTCCAACGACAGCGACTTCTTTTTCACAATATCATCGAAGAGCTTTTTTGTGCCCTCATTGACCAGGAATGAAGCGTTTACGGCAGGCAAATAAAGGATAAACCTACCGTCATCAACAGGTACAAAATAATAATCTTCCGGAATCACCAAGTCACATGTATCGTCGCCTCGCTCCAATAAAAAGCATTCCGCATTCTCTCTAGAGACCAGCTTTTCTTGATTTGCCGGAAAAATCACGCCGGCATATACACGGGCAGTTTCCATGGAAACCTCTCGATGATATCCATCTCGAAATTGATGTTCCTTAGTACGCTGGCGATATCTATTTGGCGACCTTGATTTGCTTTACTATTCTTGTTTTCGCCGGATTGATAACGCTATCCTCTTTAGTATTTTCGCTCTTCCAACTTACGCAATCGCAGCCCTTCCAATTTACGCAGTCGCAGTCTGAAGCAGGTCCTCCTTTGCCAAGACGAATTGAACCCTTTACTGTCACAGCCTTATTCTTGACTGCAATCTTTGACGCTATCTTCTTCATAGAACCCTCCTCATGGGCAAACTAATTTCATTGTAATAACAGTACCATTACTCTTTTAATGCAAAAAATACGCCAACTTTATATACAATCTAATATATTCTAATTCTTTGTAAAACCACTTTAAATACCAAAAGAACATAACCGATTGAATTTTCATAACGATAATATGATCACATCCAGCCAATATATTGACGCTGAATTTACAGAGTAGATACCGGAGACATATGTAACACATGGGGGATGAAATACTGACTTAGTTTTGCTGGTTAGCACTCATCTACACATATCTCTTTCGGAAACTTGTCGACGGGAAATGATCCGGTCTTTTCACTTCACCTCCGTCATGTACGCGATATCGTCGTAGGGCACGCGCCAGAGGGGCTGGCTCAAACGTTTCTGGTCGAAGACATGGCCGAAGAGGCCGATCGAGCGGCCGCAGACGAACAACGCGTTCAGACATCCGAGGTCGATTATCTGATCTGCCTCCTCCTTCGTGAAGAGCTCGGGCAGCGACCAGAGCATGTCCACGAACGTAATGCCTATGCAGCCGTCCACGTTGAGGATCAGCGTCCCCTTCTTCTGCGTGGTGATCGCTTCGACCTCTAGCGCGTACTTGAGGAGATCGGTCTTCGGAAATTTCTTGAGCACGTACTCCTTGAGCTGGGTCACGCGCATGTCCGGGTTGGTGACGCTCTTCACGAGGTGGCCTATGCCAGGGATGTTCTCGCCCTTCTGCTTCATCTCTGCGATGAACTGGTCCGGCGCGAGCTTCGAGGTATAGGCGCGCTTGAAATTCTGCGCTGCGCCGTCTATCGCGCCGCCGAAGCGGGGACCGATGGTGAGCAGCCCTGAGACGAGCGAGGAGATGATGTCCTTGCCGGCGCGCGCCGTGACTATCGCGTTGTGCGCGCCGGAGACCGCGGGCCCGTGGTCCGCAGTGAGCATCAGCACCGTCTCGAGGTATTTTGTCGCGAATTTCGGGAGATGCCGCTTGAACCACAGAAGCCCGATCACACCGCCGATGCCGATATCTTCGGAGATCACCTTTGATATCGGCATATCCGAATAATGGAGCTCCTCTCCCCTGTCGTTGGAGATCGTGCATATGAAGGATGCGGGCTTCCTGATCGCGCCCTCCTTCAAGGCCTGCGCGTAGTCCATCGGAAATTTGGGCGCCGGCGCCTCTGCGGCGGGCTTGATCGCGCCCGCCTTCACCAGTTTTTCGTACGTCTCGCGCATCACGTCGCCGTAATCGTCGAACGACTTCGGCACCACGGCCCCCGCCTCGCGCAGGGCCTGGTTCTTGGCGTCCGCGGTCTCGAGCGCGGAATCGGCGCGCGCACCGGCGTGCCCGAACTGGACGCCGGCCGGGAACATCTTGGAGCAGGTGCCTGTGACCCAGATCACTAGCGGCTTCTTTATCTTCTTCTCCTTCAGCGCCTCCACGATCTTGAGCTCCTCCGTGCCGCCGATCTCGCCCAACGCGGCGATCATCTTGACCTCGGGTATCTTCTCGTAGCGCAGGATGTGGTCGAGCAGCGTGGAACCGGGATAGGCGTCGCCGCCGATGGCGATCCCCTCGTAGAGGCCGTCGGTGTTGCGCGCGATGATATTGTAGCACTCGTTGGAGAGCCCGCCGGACTTGGAGACGAAGCCCACGCTCCCCGGCCTGTGGAGCTTGGATTCAACTATGTTGTCGATCGTGCCCGCGGTGTTTCCGATCTTGAAGCAACCGGCCTTGATGCCGCCCACGGTGGCAGGACCGATTATCATCTTGCCCATCTCGCGCGCCCTGGCCGCGAGCACGCGCGCCTTGCGCTCCGGCACCCCCTCGGCGATCACCGCCACGGTCCTGATCTTGGGGTTCTCCAGCGCTTCCATCGTGGTCGGGAACGCAGAGCGCTGCGAGGAGAAGTTCACCACCACGTCGACCGCCGCATGTTTTGCGCTCGCCTCGGCCAGAGTGCGGTACATCGGCACCAGTATCTCCTTGGCGCCGAAGAACGCCTTGTGCCAGCCGGCGCGCGACGGGTTGACGATAGCCGAAACCGAGGGCTTATTCCGGCCGCACGCGAAGTCGAAGTCCAGCATGCGCTGTATGGCGTTCTGCTGATAGCCATAGACTATGGACTCGGTGTCCTTGGTGAAGAGCTCTGCTGAATTCATCGTTCCTCCTGATTCGTCATCCGTTCAACGCAAGCGACACGATCTTCGTCATGTGAGTCTCAGGCCCGTACACCTCGATGGGCACGCCGAGCGTCTCGCCCAGCCTTCGCATCTTAGCGAGCCCCTCCTTGTAGTTAGGCCCGCCGCGGCGCACGTAGATCTTCACCTTGTTGTCCCTGAGCTTGTCCTTGTACTCGGTGAGGGCGGCGATGATGCCGGTGAAGGTCTTTGCAACGTCCGTGAAATTGGCGATCCCGCCGCCGATTATCAGGACCTTGCCTGCAGGATTCTTCTCGCGCGTCATGAGATCCAACACGGTCTTCGCGTACTGATACGTCAGGTCGGTGGTGGGATCTCCCGAATACTCGCCGTAGTTGGCGAGTTCCTTCGCAAAACCGAGGTCGCAGACCGTGTCCGCGTATATAACCGAAGCGCCGCCGCCCGCGACCATGGTCCAGACGCGGCCCTTGGGATTGAGGATCGTGAGCTTCAGCGACGCGCCGCTCTGTTCGTCCAGATATTTCACGAACTCCTCTTCCTTCGTATTCGCGGTCCCGAAGGCCTTTGGAAAATCGAGATCGCCCCACACCTTGCGGCAGTCGAAGACTGCGGTGTCGTCCACCTTTGCGACGAGGTCGAGCGGAACGATAGAGCCGTCCTTGGTGAACGTGAATGGGTTGATCTCCAGGTATGTGAAGCCGTTCGCCGCGTAGAAACCGTAGAGCGCCTTTATAAAAGCAGCGGCCGTATCGCGCCGACCACCCGCGTCTGAGAGATCCTTCGAAAAATCGAGCTTCGCCGGGTCGGCCGTGATCGGCACGGGGACATGGCGGACCTTGTCCCAGTTCTCCTCCACGTAGATGCCGCCCTTTGTCGAGAAATACACGATATCCTCGTCGCGCTCGCTGCGGATCGCCGCGTACCACTCCTCGTCTTCCTTGTGGGGTACGAACGGCTCTATGAGAAAATGCGTGAGTTTCCCCTTCACGGTTCCGACCTCGGTATCCTTGTTCATGCGCTCCTTGATCCACGCCTGCGCCTTCTTCCAGTCTGCGTCGATGAGCAGCAACCCGTGTTTGCCGCGCTTTCCGAACAGCTGGTCCGGCTTGACCACGAGCTTCGTGTTCGCCAGCCAGGGGTTCTTCTTTGCGAGCTCCGCCATGTCCGTATCGGGGCCGGCGAGCGCAACTTTAGCGTCGTATTTGAAAGTGTCGCCCAGGTACTTCGGCAGCTCGGCTGCCAGCATGCGCTTTGCGTCGTACTCGCGAATTCCTCTCTGTGCCATTTTTTCTCCTTATCCAGGGGCTTCGGGTCCCTCTCTACAGCGACTTCCCGAGCCTCTTCGCCACCTGTTCTATGAAGCCCTCCGTCGTCTCAAACTTCTCTATCGCCGGCGAGACCAGGCGCGTGAGGTCCTTGGTGATTATCCCCGCCTCTATGCAATCGATGACGGAGCGCTCAAGCGCGTCGGCAAATTTCACGACATCAGGAGTCTTGTCCATCTCTCCGCGCTTGCGGAGAGCGCCGCTCCAAGCGAAGATCGAGGCAACGGAGTTGGTCGAAGTCTTGTTGCCCTTCAGGTGCTCGTAGTAGTGACGGCGCACCGTGCCGTGAGCAGCCTCGTATTCATAATGGCCGTCCGGGGATACCAGCACCGAGGTCATCATGCCAAGGCTTCCGAAGCCTGCGGCCACCATGTCGGAGAAGACGTCTCCGTCGTAGTTCTTGCAAGCCCACAGTATCCCGCCCTCGTGCTTCATGATCTGCGCCACAGCGTCGTCTATCAGCATATAGCGATACGTGATGCCGACCTTGTCGAAATCGGCCTTGTTCTTCGCCACCTCGTCGTTGAACACGTCCTTGAAATGCGCGTGGTACTTCTTGCTGATCGTGTCCTTAGCGCCGAACCAGACGTTCACCCTCTCGGAGAGCGCGTAGTTGATGCACGCCTTGGCAAACGACCGGATCGACTTGTCAGTGTTGTGTATGCCCATGACGATGCCCGGACCATCGAAGTCCTTGACGGTCAGCCGCACATCGCCGCTATTGTCTGCGGGCGTGAAGACGATCTCGGCCTTGCCAGGCTTGACCACGATGAACTCCTGGCTGTTGTAGATATCACCGTATGCGTGGCGGCCGATGATGATCGGCTTCTTCCAGGAACGCACCGCCGGCAGGATGTTCTTCGTCATGATCGGTTTTCGGAAGACCGTTCCGTCCAGGATGCCCCTTATCGTGCCGTTGGGCGAGGGCCAGGCCTTCTTCAGGCTGTATTCCTTCACCCGGTCGGCGTCAGGGGTGATGGTGGCGCACTTCACGCCCACGCCGAATTCCTTTATCGCCTTCGCAGCGTCGACCGTGATCTTGTCGTCGGTCTCGTCGCGCCTCTTCACGCCGAGGTCGTAGTATTTGAGATCTATTGCGAGATACGGATTGATGAGCTTGTCCTTGATCATCTGCCAGATGATGCGGGTCATCTCGTCGCCGTCCATCTCCACTATCGGCCGCGCAACCTTGATCTTCGACATGAACTTCCTCCTTATTTGCCGGTCGTGAAATTCAGCATCCCGCCCGCTGCGACTATCTTCCTCTGCCTCTCCGAGAGCATCGCCGCGCACTCTATCGACTTCCCATTGACGAGGTCCTTTATCGTCACCGTCCCTCCGCCCTCCACCGCCCTGCGGAAGTCGGCGCACTCAAGCGCGTCCCCCTGCTCGATCGAGTCGTAGTCAGCGGGATTTTTGAACGTGAGAGGCACTATCCCGAAGTTGATGAGGTTCGCCGCGTGTATCCGTTCGAACGACTTGGCGAGCACGGCCTTCACCCCCAGATACATCGGGCAGAGCGCGGCATGCTCGCGGCTGGAACCCTGGCCGTATGACTCGCCGGCCACGATCACATTGTGGCGGCCGGCCTCTTTGTTCTTCATGCTGTGCGCGGAGAACTCAGCATCCACGTTCTCAAATACATATTTGGAGTAAGCCGGGACGTTGGAGCGGTACTTGAGCCTGGCCCCTGCCGGCATGATGTGGTCTGTCGTGATCTTGTCGCCCACCTTTATCGTCGCCTCGCCCGCGAGCTTCTCAGGAAGAGGGTCGTTGACAGGCGGCGCGCCGATGTTCGGTCCGCGCTCGATCCTCGTGTCGTGAAGCGCAGGAGTAGGGAATACGAACATGCCGTCGTCGATGAGAAATTTCTCCGGCATCTTCACACGCGGATAATCGATTCCCTGCGCCCTGGGATCGACGAACTCGCCAGCTATCGCCGCAGCCGCGGCCACCTCGCAGCTCGTGAGATAGACCTGCGCGTCCTTCGTGCCGCTGCGTCCCTCGAAGTTGCGGTTGATCGTCCTGATGGAGACGCCCTTGGAGCGCGGAGAGAGCGAGTTCCCGATGCAGAAGCCGCAGGCGCTCTCCACTATGCGCGCGCCGGAGTCTATGAGGTCCGCGAGATACCCCTCGTGCGCGAGCATGGCCATGACCTGGCGGGAGCCGGGCGCTATGGCGAGGCTAGTCCTCGGATGCACCTTCCTGCCCTTCAGGATCTTCGCCACAGTCACGAGGTCCTTGTAGGACGAGTTCGTGCAGCTGCCTATGCAGACCTGGTCGACCTTCGTTCCCTTGAGATCCGCGACCTTCTTTACGTTGCCCGGGCTGTGCGGCGCCGCAGCGAGGGGCTCGATGGAGGAGAGGTCGAGTTCGATCGCTCGATCGTATATCGCATCCGGATCCGCCTTGAGCTCCACCCAGTCCTTCTCGCGGCCCTGCGCCTTCAAAAACTTCCTGGTCTCATCGTCCGACGGGAAGACCGAGGCGGTGACGCCCATCTCCGCGCCCATGTTCGTTATCGTGGCGCGCTCCGGCACCGTGAGGGTCGCCACTCCCGGCCCGGCATATTCGATCATCACGCCCACGTTGCCCTTGGTCGAGAGGATCTCCAGCATCTTGAGGACCACGTCCTTTGCCGTAACCCAGGGCGCAAGCGAGCCTGTGAGATTCACTTTGTATACCTTCGGCGCCGTGAGGTAGAAGAGACCACCGCCCATCGCCACAGCGACGTCCAGACCGCCGGCGCCGATCGCGATTTGGCCGATCCCGCCGCCGGTCGGCGTATGCGAATCGCTGCCGAGCAGCGTGGTGCCCGGTTTTCCGAAGCGCTCGAGATGGACCTGATGACAAATGCCGTTGCCCGGACGCGAGAAGACGATGCCGTAGCGCGCGGCGACGCTCTGGAGATACGCGTGGTCGTCCGCGTTCTCAAAACCTACCTGGACCGTATTGTGATCAACGTATGAAACCGAGAGGTCCGTCTTGATCTCGGTGAGCCCCATGGCCTCGAACTGCAGGTACGCCATCGTGCCTGTAGCATCCTGCGTGAGGGTCTGGTCTATGCGGATTCCAATCTCGTCCCCAGGCAAGAGCTCCCCTTCGCGAAGATGCGAATCAAGGATCTTCTGGACTATGTTCCTGCCCATCGATCACCCCCCTATATTATTTTTCCCTCGATCTAAAAGGAGAAAACGGCTGGTCTCTATAATGAAAAATAAAGCTTGTACACCTTATTTTCTTGCTGTAAGGCGTGTTAATCTATTGCCCTTATTTGTTAAATCCTTAATTATTTCAGATTGTTGAACCGGATCGCATCACTGCGGTATGGGTTTGAGCTTCACGATCACCGGATTGAATTCGTTGACCGACATGGATAGCGACAGGTCGGTCGGCAGATACCCCGCCTTTTCAATACGGATGCGGTAGCTGCCGAGCGGAAGATCGTGGAGGATGACCGGCGTCTGCTGCGCCACAGGCTTGTCGTTGACCGTAACCGTCGCGCCCGAGGGGTCGGAATAGACGTAGA
>Ga0265297_10004316_pt1 | contig 23483 bp, 8 predicted proteins | sample Munlanlwell13791_FD_192502 | JGI IMG/M metagenome (GOLD analysis project Ga0265297, IMG submission 192502) | Leachate microbial communities from a municipal landfill in Southern Ontario, Canada - Leachate well 137-91 | ecosystem: Engineered > Solid waste > Landfill > Unclassified | place... | reverse complement strand
AATGTTTTGAATGACGAAGTAAAAATATTCCCTAATCCGGTTCGTAATTATTTACATATTAAAACGGAGAGCGTCATTACGGAAATTGTATTACGTAATTTAGTTGGACAAACCGTGAAAATTATAGCATCAAATAGCTTGGATAAGTTCTTAGATTTAACTGATATTCAATCCGGAAATTATGTCTTAACCTTGAAATTGGCAAACGGTCAACAACTAACTCAAAAACTTGTCAAACTATAGATATGGTTAGGTTTAACTAACATTTAATCTGATCTGTTGAATACAAAATACAGAAAAAATGAAGCGAAAAGTAGTAAATTATTGTATTACCCTTTTGATTCTGGTCGTCAGTTATGGATTATTACAGGCGAAACAACAAAATAGAAATCCATTTGCTAAAAAAATTAATTATTCCGAAGCGAAATCAGTTACGAAGACAATTGTTTCTTCCAACAATATAAAAATAAACGAAGTTACTTTCAAAACTCAATGGGATTATTGAAAATGATGAAAAACACTAAAAAAATGAATAAGATGAAGAATATACTAGCAGGAATTTTTTGCATGTTTTCATTATTAGCAACAGCACAAGATTATAAATTGATGTGGGAAGATAATTTTGATAAGCCTGTATTGGATGCATCCAACTGGAATGTCATCGTCTCGGGCAATGGGGGAGGAAATCGGGAATTAGAATTTTATCGCCGCGAAAATATTTCGACAGGAAACGAACCTGTTACAGGAGAGAGCTGTCTGATTATAACAGCAAAAAAAGAAAATTACAGATTGAAACCTGCCACTTCCGGCCGATTGTCTACTCAAAACAAGGTGACTTTCAAATATGGAAAAGTGGAGGCCCGGATTAAAATGCCTAAAACAGCCAATGGTTTATGGCCTGCATTTTGGATGTTGGGCAATGATTTTCCAAAAGTAGTTTGGCCAAAGTGCGGCGAAATTGATATTGCTGAAATGGGAAATAAAAATGCTATTCTAAACGGAACACAAGATCGTTATTTTAATGGTGCCTGCCATTGGGGCGAGAAATTTAATCATGGGAAATATCCTAATTATGGAAAATCAACAACAAATTCCTATAGTTTACAGGATGACTTTCATTTATATACCTTAATCTGGGACTCATTATCCATTAAAATGTTTTTGGATTTAGATAAATATCCCACAAATCCTCCTTATTTTGAAATGCCTATAATTGCCAATAACTTACCCGACGATCCAGGACGTTATTTTCACAAACAATTCTTTATAATTTTTAATATGGCTGTTGGAGGTAATTTCCCAAATATCAGAAATATCAATAAAATTACTGCACTAAAAGCGGGCGATGTAAAAATGTATGTTGATTATGTTCGCGTTTATCAAAAAGGTCTTCCAAATGAAAAGTTTAATAAGACTTCTAAAATAGAAAATCCGTAATATCAAGAATCATTAATTCTCTAAATGTAATAAATCTACTAATTATGAAATACAGGGTTTTCGGACTTTTATTAAGTGCTTTTTTGTTGGTTACAATTGTTAATGCACAGACGATTGCCGTTGGAAACGGGAGTTACACAAACACTTTCCCCGGTGTAGATGTGGCAGGAAGAAATGCTTATCCTTCCGGAACTCCTTTTTTAAGTGGAAATGCAATTGGCAAACCCGTTCCAACCAGCGACTGGTGGTCGGCACTCGTTAAAAATGGAACTGCTTCTAATCTTTTCAATTATCCTTATACAATGAAAACTACGAATAATGGATTGGTAGTGAGTTATATTCCCTGGGGTGTAATTGATGATTTAAATCCTTTTTTAGTAGGTGTAACAGGTATGACTGTTTCAAATACAACTGTTTCCGATTATTCCGACTGGACGGTGACAATGGATTGGAACGACGGAACCCATCAATTTCAGGCAACATCAGGTGTTGGAATGCCGTTTCTTTATTTTACTAAAAAAGCAACCGATGTGGCTCAGGTAACAGTAAATTCTGGGACTGTGGTTGTTTCAAACGAAATGCTGATCTGTACCAATGTAAAAAATGGTGCCGACTTTGCTGTTTATGCACCAACCGGAAGTACCTGGACTCAAAGCGGAGCAGTGTACACTTCCACATTGAATGGCAAAAATTATTGGTCGATGGCATTCATTCCGCTTACGGCAACCAATGTAACTACCGTTGCCAATGAATATAAGAAATACGCTTATGTTTTTCCGGTAAAAACTACTGCTAGTTATAGTTTTAATGAATCAACGTCGGTTGTACGCACTGATTTTACTGTTCAAACAGATGTGAAAGAAGGCACAGAAACAAATATGTTATTGGGCTTACTTCCTCATCAATGGGCGCATTTGGCTTCCGATTCTCCCGTTCCGGATAAATACAGTTACGCAACAATTCGTGGTGAAATGAAAACAATGGCCGGAAACAGCTTCAGCGTGGAAAATACCTTTCACGGCATTCTTCCAACTTTGCCTTATGTGGATAATTACAGTGCCGGATTTTCACCAACAGCTTTAACCGGAAAAATTGCAGAACTTGAAAACAGCACCATGGCCACCTGGACCGATTCATACAACGAAGGACAGGTTTTTAATCAATTGATGCAAACTGCCCGGGCAGCGAATGAAATGGGTGATACTATTGCAAGGAATAAGATATTAAACACAATAAAAACCCGTCTCGAAAACTGGTTTAAAGCTGAAAATGGTGAAGTGGCATTTCTTTTTTATTATAATTCTACCTGGAGTTCACTGATTGGATATCCCGCCGGTTATGGTCAGGATAATGGATTGAATGATAAACAATTTCACTGGGGCTATTTTATTCAGGCGGCTGCTTTTGTCGCGCAATTCAGTCCCGGTTGGACTGCTCAGTTTGGTGGTATGGTGAATATGCTGGTTCGCGATGCTGCGGCTTACGACCGCAATGACACCATGTTTCCGTATTTACGGAATTTTAGTCCCTATAATGGTCATAGTTGGGTAGATGGTTTTGCAAACAACCCACAAGGGAATAACCAGGAATCAAGTTCGGAAAGTATGAATTTCAATGCTTCCTTGATAAACTGGGGACAAATTACCGGTGATAAAACAGTCCGTGATTTGGGAATTTATCTTTATACTACAGAACAAAGCGCAATTGAAGAGTATTATATGGATACTCATCATCGTAATTTCCCTTCGTCACAAAAATATAGTTTAGTTTCACGTATTTGGGGAAATAGTTTTGATAATGGAACATTCTGGACTTCTGATATTGCTGCTTCATACGGCATTGAAATGTATCCGATTCAGGGCGGATCGATGTATCTGGGACTTGATACCGTTTATGTAAAAAGACTTTGGAACGAAATTGTGGCCAATACCGGTATTTCCAGTAATCAGGTAAATCCTAATCTTTGGCATGATGAAATGTGGAAATACCTGGCATTCATCAATCCTGCAAAAGCCATTGAAATGTATAATTCATTTCCTAACCGCGAATTAAAATTTGGTATTTCTGATGCACAAACCTATCATTGGATTCATGCTATGAATGCACTTGGCACTTTGGATGCAGGTATCACAGCCAATAATCCTATTGCTGCCGTTTTTGTGAAAAATGGAATTCATCACTATGTTGCTCAGAATTACACGAATGCACCAATTATAGTCACTTTTTCGGATGGATATCAATTATCGGTTCCTGCTGGTAAGTTAGAAACAAGTATGGATGGAAGTTATTCAGGAACAATTACTTCGTCTTTCTCCAGTGCTTTTGTAGGTGGTAGTGTAAAGCTGAATGCTACTATTTCCGGCGGAACTCCAACCAAAATTGAATTTATGGATGGAAATATTTCATTAGGAATTGTTTCAAGTACGCCTTACGAAACAATTGCTTCTAATCTTCAGCTTGGAAACCATAATTTCTATGCTAAAATTTATGATGGTGATAAGTTCACCGTTACCAATACCGTTCAGGTTTTGGTTGGCAATCAGTTGCCATACGGAGGAACTGCCAGGGCAATTCCCGGAACAATCGAAGCTGGAAATTACGACATTTTCGAAGGTGGAAAAGGACAGAATATCACGTATTTTGATGTAACCTCAGCAAATCTGGGTAATTTCAGACTGGATGAATCAGTTGATGCTTATACTGATACAAATGAAGGTGCTGCTGTTGGGAATATAGCTCAGGGTGAATGGCTTGATTATACGGTAAATGTGGCACAATCCGGTTTATATTCGCTCGCTTTCAGATATGCTTCAGGCAATTCGAACGGAGGAGGCCCGTTTCATTTGGAATTAGATGGACAGGTTGTTTCATCAGACATTTCTGTACCTTCAACGTCTACAACAGTTTGGAATATCTGGGCAACAAAATCGGTTGTTGACATTCCATTGTCAGCCGGAAAACATGTATTAAAAGTAGTTTTCTCATCCGGTGAGTTTAATTTAGCCAAAATGACTTTTGCCCGCACAGGCGATTTGCCGTATAATATTCCTACTGCAAATGCCGGAGCTGATTTGAAAGTTGTGTTACCGTTAACTTCAACAATACTTGATGGCTCGGCAAGTTCAGAGTCGGCTGGTAAAACTCTGACTTATAAATGGACACAGGTATATGGACCAACAGTAGCTCAATTCTCCGATTCCAACGTTGTAAAACCAACCGTTAGCGGGCTTGCGGAAGGAATGTACAGTTTTAAACTCACAGTTACCAATTCCGATATGCGATTTGCCACTGATGAAGTGATGGTGATGGTTACAAATACAGAAAATGTAGCTCCTTCCGTTTCACTAACTTCTCCAGCCGATAATTCAACATTTACCGAAGGAAAACCGGTAACAATTTCGGCCAATGCGAGCGATTTTGATGGAACAATAGCACAGGTTGATTTCTATGTAGGAACTTCATTAATATCAAGTGCTACAACCGCACCATATACTGCTATCTGGAATCCAACTGCTGGAAATTATGTAATTACAGCCAAAGCAACAGACAATGGCGGATCGGTCAGTACTTCACATGCGGCTAATGTAATAATTTCTTCTTTAATGTCCTGTACAACCACATCAACTGTTGCTACTCAGGGATCATTCTCGGTTGGATACAAATGTACTTACGAAACTGTGGGAACGGCTGTAACTGTAAGCTTTGAATTGCTTGATAATCAGCCGGGGCTTATAGCTTATTTGTGGAAAGAAACACCATTTGGTGAATCCCAAATGACAAATGTCAGTGGTAATATCTTCAGTACAACGTTAAGCGGACAAACTTTAGGTTCAACCATCAGTTATGCCTGTAAATTTGCTTATACCGGTGGAATGTCGGTAACAAAATACATTACTTATGTCGTTGGTTCTAATTGTGGAAGTACAACGAATGACACGCAGGCGCCAACGAACTTTACAGCGACACTTGGAGCAGTTTCAGCCACTTCGGTTGAATTATTACTCAACTCTTCAGACAATTCAGGGACTGTGGTTTATAATGTTGTTTATGGTTCCAATACAGCCAGTACATCAACAAATTCAGGTGTTCAAAAGTCATTTGTAATTACTGCTCTGACGGCCAATACGCCTTATACATTTACAATTTCTGCCAGTGATTTGGCCGGAAATGTGGCATTGAATAACCCGATTGTACTGACGACTACAACTGCAGCCAATACCAATACCGACTGCGCTGGAACGACTTCTGTAGCTTCTCAGGGAAACTTTTCAGTAGGTTATAACTACACATTCCAAACTTCAGGAACGGATGTAAATATTAGCTTTGAGCTGCTTGATGACAAGTCCGGTGTTGTAGCTTACTTGTGGAATACGACTTCCGGTTTTGTGGAAACAGCCATGACAAATGCTGGTGGGAAAAAATTTACAACAAAACTGACTGGAAAAACAGCAGGTTCAATCATTCAGGTAGCTTGTAAGTTTGCCTTTGCCGGTGGAATGTCAGTTACTAAAACGTTCGCATACACAGTTGGAAATGATTGTACGGGAACGGGTGTTGAAACCCCAACAGTTACAAATGATTTCTTTTACCCGAATCCGGTTCAGGATATCTTACATTTCAATTTAATTGATGCAGAAAATCGTATAACAATTACTGATATGATGGGAAGACGGGTTTTTGATAAAGTTGTTTACGGATCTTATGAATTGAATATGAGCAATTTTAATACTGAAATATATTTTATTAAAGTTGAAAACAAACAGGGTGTAATGATAGGAAAAGTAATTAAAAAATAAATGAACTAACTTTCAAACAACTAAGATTATTAATCAATGAAAAGAAGATTGAAAATACTGTTTGTTATAATTCAGCTAACTTTTTGTTTTAGTTATGCTCAATCAAAATCAAAACTTGAAATCAAAGACAATTGGTATTATTTAAATGGTGAAAAGTTTTTCATAAAAGCCATTGGTTATGAAATCGGGGCCCGACCGGGACAACATCCTTATAGTGGCGTTCGTGCTGATGATCTGGATTTGATGAAATTTGATCTGAATGAAATAAGAAAAGGAGGCTACAATACCATCAGAACATGGAGTCAATTTACTGAACCACAACTTAAACTTGTTCAGGCTTCGGGACTAAAATTAATCATGGGCATTGATATAGATCCTGCAGGAGATTATGGCAATCCGAAATTTGTTCAGGAATGCGATGAAAAAGTGTCGAAAGTAATGAGTTATGCAAAGAAATACGATTGTATAATAACTTACCTCATAATTAACGAACCACAAACCGATCACATTCATGCAGTTACAGGAAGTGCATTTGTCAGTCTGATGAAAAATCTGACGGCTCTTATTCATAAAGAACATCCTGGAATTCCGGTAACCATTTCAGCAAATGCAATGATTAGCGATTATATGGACGAAAGTATTTTTGATGTGTACGCTTATAATTGCTATGATCATGGTGAAGCCCAAACAGCAACCATGGGTTTTAAAGATTATATAAAAGGTCTTTGTGATTTAAATGGGCTCGATAAGCCATTTATTTGCACTGAGTTTGGATATTCAGTTTCTGAGAAAGGCTTTGGCCGTTATGGTGGAAATACATTGACTCAGCAAAGTGATGGTCTTATCGCTAATTACCGCGATTTGATCGATGCCGGTGCAGTAGGAATGTGTCCGTTTTATTATGCCGATGGTTGGTGGAAAGGCGGTGATCAGAATTATCACAATCCCGAACAGCCCGAAGAATGGTTTGGGTTTTGGGGTTATTCAGACCTGCACGACAAATACGGTTCGCCTCGTCCGGTTTGGTTTGCTATGCGTGATTATATGAAAGCGCTCATTATTAGTCCGAAAAATAAGGATATTTATACTTCAAAAAATATTCCGATTGAATTGTACACAGTTAAAGAAGCAAGAAAAGTTGTAATCAAAAGAAATGATAAAGTACTGTACTCGAAAAATCTTGTAAAACCCGGATATTTCGCGGATAATCTCTCTCTAGAATTAACAGGTGTAGAGGATGTGGAATTAGGATTTGAATTTTTTGACAAAAACAATAATCTTATCAAAACCGAGTCAATTATGATTTTGGCTTCCAATACACCGTTTGAATTGCCAAAATTAATTATAGAAGTAACTCCGGATAATGATTTAAATTCAAGTAAGATTGCTAAAGTTAGAACCATAATTCAATCTAAAGAAGGTTTTACATTTTTAGGTGATCTTCGGGTAAGTTATAACACGCATTTAGGTTGGGAAGTTGGACCTCAGGAGACTGTTTCAATTAAAAATCAGCTTGACAAAAAAACAATCAATTCAGTTAATTATTTTGATATACCAGATAATTGTTGGGTAGTGAATGCTTCAGCCGGAGTTTCAGTGCAATACGGGAAATTTATCTTTAAAATTCATGACCAGAAAATAATTTATCGGGGCGATTGGGCTGCAGAAGTTGGTAGGAAATAGTTCAAAACGTTTCCCGTTTCTGTCGTCCGTTATCTTAAATCTTGACTCTTGGTTCTTAATTCTAAAATCTAAAAAATATGGAAAAAATTTCTTCAAAATTATCCTTCAAGGAAAAAGTAGGATACAGTTTGGGTGATACCGCATCGCATTTTGTATGGGACATGGTTGGGTTCTGGCTTTTGTTTTTTTACACCGATGTGTATGGAATTTCGGCAGCCGCAGCCGGTACCATCATGTTAGTCGCCCGTTTTTGGGACATGGCAATCGATCCGATAATCGGAGTGGTTTCAGATCGCACCAAGACCCGTTGGGGAAAGTTTCGTCCGTATATTTTATTCGGGGCAATTCCGTATGCAGTGTTGGCAATTCTGACTTTCACCACACCGAATTTTGGCGAAGTCGGGAAAATAATTTATGCAGGAGCAACGTATGTGCTTTTGATGACTGCTTATGCTACCATTAATCTGCCATATTCAGCATTGGGAGCCGTAATGACCGACGATACATATGAACGTGCCGGATTGAATACCTATCGGTTTATTGCCGGTTTTATCGGCCAATTCGTAGTAACAGGACTTGCACTGACATTAGCTCAATATTTCGGACATGGAGATAAAGCACAGGGGTTTCAATACACCTTGTTTTTATTCGCGGGTTTGAGTCTGGTATTCTTTTTTATTACTTTTCAAACAACCAAAGAACGGGTTCAACCTCCAAAAGCCCAGAAAAATTCATTGAAAGAAGATTTGAAAAACCTTTTTCAAAACAAAGCCTGGGTAATTCTGGCTATAGTAGGAATTGTTTCGTTCGTTATGTTTGCTATGCAAAATGCCGCCATTGCCTATTATTTTAAATATTATTTGGGACAAGAAGATAATGTTCAGTTATTCAATGTGATTGGAACTGTGGCATTGATTGTGGCGTTACCTTTGTCAAAACCCCTGGCTAAGCGTTTCGGAAACCGGAACGTATTTATTGGTAGTTCGTTGATTTCAGGCTTGTTTTTCATGCTGATTTATTTGCCCGGAGTAAAAGATATTACAACGATTTATGTGTTTAATGTCATAGCTAAAATGGCTTATGCACCGGCTGTTCCCCTGCTTTGGACCATGATTGCCGACTCAGCCGATTATGGAGAATGGAAAACCGGACGACGAGCTACCGGGTTGTATTTTTCGGCTGCCGTTTTTGCCCAAAAAGCAGGTTGGGGAATAGGTGCTGCCATAGCCGGTTGGATTCTTGCCTGGTCATCGTTTGTACCCAACGTGGTTCAAAATGATACCGCGATTACCGGTATAAAATTACTTGTTTCGGTTATTCCCGGTATATTGTATATGTCGTGTGCCATTTTCATGATTTTCTATAAAATCGATAAAAAGACAACTGATCAAATGAAAATAGATTTGGATGCCAGAAGAGAGAACCCCTAACCCCTAAAGGGGAATAAGACGGGTACGACAAAACTTGAAATTAATCATATAAAATAATACAAATTAATTCCCCTTTTGGGGATAGGGGTTATGAAAAACTTATTTATTGGGAAAAATCCTTTAATAGAAGAAATACAAGAAGTTACAGGACAATTTATCCTGATTGATGATGAAAAATATTATCAGATAAAGAACTACGATTCTATGTTGCCGTTCTTTATTAGTCTTGCCAGTGATTCAAACCATTGGATGTATATTTCCAGTACCGGAGGACTTACAGCAGGAAGGAAAAACCCTGACACCGCACTTTTCCCATATTATACCGATGATAAAATCAACGAATCATCCGAAATAACCGGAAGTAAAACGATTTTACATGTTACAAAAAAAGGGAATATATATTTGTGGGAACCTTTTTCCGACCGAAACAAAGCTGTTTATTCCATCCAACGTTCCATCGCCAAAAGTACGATTGGAAATAAGATCATTTTTAGTGAAAAAAATCTTGATTTAGGATTGACATTCAGTTACGCATGGATGAATGCTGATGATTTTGGCTGGATTAAGAAAAGCACATTGACAAATGAAGATGCAGATTCTACTGTAGTCTATCTGGTAGACGGTTTACAAAATATCCTTCCATCAGGAATTGACCGATTGACTCAAAACACCTTTTCGACGCTTGTAGATGGTTACAAGAAAACAGAATTGGTGGAAAATTCGTCTCTTGCACTTTTCCGCATGGAAGCTATTTTGGTGGATCGTGCTGAACCGAGTGAATCGCTCAGAGCCAATACCGTTTGGAATACCGGACTTGAAAATGCAATTTATTTATTGAGCTCATCACAACTGGATGCTTTCAGAAACGGTCAAAAGCCGAGACCTGAAACCGAAGCAAAAGGAGTTCGGGGAGCATTCTTTGCGTGTTCCGAAGTTCATTTGAAAGCATCGGAAGCAAAAAACTGGTATTTTATAGCCGAAGTAAATCAGGATGCAGCTCAGGTGAATAATTTGCTGAAAATCATTTCCGAAACAAAAAATATCACTGTCATTCTGGAACAAAATATTGATAAAGGGACCAGAAACCTCAAATCAATTGTAGCGCAAGCGGATGGGATTCAGCAAACAGCAGATGAAAACGGTGTTGCCCGCCATTTTTCCAACGTGTTGTTTAATACTATGCGAGGAGGTATTTACAGCGAAAATTACAGCATCTATGCTGTCAACTTCGGTGAGCATGTAAAACATTTCAATGTTGCACTTTGGGAAAAACAGGCAGATTTTCTGGCTAAACTTCCGGACTCTATTGACTATACAGAACTTGATAAGTTGATTCAACAACAAAACGACGCCAATTTATACCGGTTGTTTCAGGAGTATTTACCGTTGACTTTCAGTCGTCGTCATGGCGATCCGAGCCGTCCATGGAATTTATTCGATATCAATGTGAAGGATGATGCAGGCAACAAACTACTTTCGTATCAGGGAAACTGGCGGGATATTTTTCAAAACTGGGAAGCACTTTCTTTGTCATTCCCGGGATATATCAACGGAATTATTGCCAAGTTTCTAAACGCTACTACTGCTGATGGTTACAATCCATACAAGGTGTCCAATGAAGGAATAGACTGGGAAGTGATTGAACCCGAAAATCCATGGTCAAATATAGGCTACTGGGGCGATCATCAGATTATATATTTATTGAAACTCATGGAAGTTTCACACAATCATTATCCGGAAAGTCTGCTTTCCTGGCTCGATAAGGAGATGTTTGCGTTTGCCAATGTGCCATACCGCCTGAAAAGCTACGACGAAATTGTTGCCAATCCAAAAAATTCCATTCGTTTCGATGCCAAACTTCATCATGCCATTGAAAAACTCGAAAAAACTTACGGCTCCGATGCCCGACTGATTTTGACTCCGACAAACGAAGTAAAACTGGTGACTTTCACTGAAAAAATACTGGCTACTTTATTGGCTAAATTGAGTAATTTTATTCCTGAAGCCGGCATTTGGATGAATACCTTGCGTCCCGAATGGAACGATGCCAATAATGCATTGGTGGGAACCGGAGCTTCAATGGTGACACTTTATTATATAAGACGTTTTGTGGCATTTATGCAGGAACTTTACAAAAGTTCAGCGCTTGAAAAATATACAGTTTCCGGAGAAATGTATTCGTTTTTCGTAGAAATATTTAAGGCATTCCAATCTCATGAATTATTGCCCGAAAAAGGTTTTGATGATATGCAACGACGTCAGATGGCAGATGTGTTAGGTAAAGCCGGTGAAAATTACCGGACAAAAATTTACAACGAAACTTCATCAAAAAAAGAAGTTCTTGCTAAACAGGATTTAAGCAATTTCTTTGAGGTGGTACTGAAATTTATCGATCAGTCAATTTCAGTAAACAAACGTGAAGACAAACTCTATCACGCTTATAACCTGGTTAGTTTTACCGAAAATGAAGTTGCCATTCGCCACTTGTACGAAATGCTTGAAGGTCAGGTTGCGGTGTTGACATCCGGGAAATTAACTCCCGTTGAAGTCGTTGAACTACTCGATGCATTGCGCAACAGTTCGCTTTATCGAGCTGATCAGCTAAGTTATATTTTATATCCGAATAAAAAATTGCCATTATTTTTGGAAAAAAACCACATTCCTGCAGAAGATGTCAATCGAATTCCGCTTCTTCAACAATTTGTTTCAGCCGGAAGCACCAACATTATTTGCAGGGATAACAAAGGTGAATTCCATTTCAATGCCAATTTCAATAATGCCGGATTCCTCACAGCAGCTTTAATCAAATTGAAAGCCGGTTCTGCTTTTGAAGTTTCGGATAGCGAGCAACTTCAAATCGAACAATTATACGAAAAAATTTTTGATCATCAATCGTTTACCGGACGTTCAGGGACATTTTATAAATACGAAGGTTTAGGCTGTATTTACTGGCACATGGTTTCAAAGCTGTTGCTGGCTATTGGCGAAAATATCAAAAAAGCTGTTACGGAAAATTCCGATATTGTAATCCTTGAAAAACTAAAAAATCATTATGCTGAAGTAAAAACAGGAATCGGTGCACATAAATCGCCGGCAGATTACGGTTCGTTTCCTTTCGATCCATATTCGCACACCCCAATGATGGCGGGCGTTCAGCAACCGGGCATGACCGGTCAGGTGAAAGAAGACATCATTAGCCGCTTTTTTGAGCTGGGAATTGTTGTTGACAACGGATGCATTTCTATAAAACCGTCCATTCTGAAAGCAGATGAATTTATTCAGCCAAATTCAGAAAATGAATTTTCGCATTTGAAATTCACTTATTGTTCTGTCCCTTTTGTTTATCAAATAGATGGAAAACAGGGTTTTGAAATTATTCAGCAAAATGGAAAAACCAAACGATCACAAGATTATTCCTTAATTCCGTCTCAAAGCCGGGCTGTTTTCAATCGGGATAAAAGTATTCTTAAAATTATCTTTCACTTTGTAGCTATTTGATCATTCAAAAAAACTTTTTTATCTCGACTGATTTAAATTATCATTTACCTTACAGCAGATTCCGAAATATAAATTTTGGAGTCTGCTGTTGTCTTAAAAGCCTGAATTAACCGGCTAATTGTGAATGAAATTATATAAACATCAAAATAAGGTGTTGTAAAACATAAATAAATTTAATTAAGTGTCGAACAAAACTAAAAGTTGTATTGTTTTTATATAGCTTGAAAATTCCCAAACAAGTTGATCTTTGATATTTTTGAAAAACTGATGCTAATAATTATCACACAATTTATTCAATCAAACCATAAATTGATTTGAAAATTGTATTTGTAATTTAACTCATTGCCGGGTGTATAATTGTATCTTTTATATATTATCTTAATACGTGTTATTGACTTAATTAATATTATCTATAATTTAAAAATCGGAATATGAAGAAGTTATTACTTTTAGGCTTAATCAGCTTTATGGTAGCTTTCAATATGTTGAATGCTACCAATGTTTCGGGTTCTATAACAGGAAATACTACCTGGACCCTGGCAAACAGTCCTTATATTGTGACTGCTAATGTGACTGTAAATAATGGATTTACACTGTCAATAGATAGTGGTGTAGTGGTAATGTTTAATTCTAATATTGGTCTTTATGTGGATGGAACGCTCAAAGCCCGGAAAGCCCAATTTACCTCCAATCTTAGTCCAAAACAAAAAGGGGACTGGAGTCAGATTCAGACAAATAGTACCGGAAGTGTGACCCTTGACACCTGCAATATTGAATACGGAGGGAAAAGTAATAGTGGAGCCATTTATGCTTACATGGGAACCACAAATATAAACGGATCTTCTATTAGTAATTCATACTCGGGAGGAATACAAACATATACAGGCACAGTTAATATCAAAAACTCCTCAATTTCCGGCTGCGATTACCCTATCGTTTTTACTAATTATGGTGCTTTGCACAACAATGGAGGCAATAATTTTACCGGAAATAAACATGACGCTGCCTATATTTACTTCTCTGGTTTAAGTACAAACTGGAATCTTGAATTACTACCGATTCCTTATGTCTTTTATACAAGTTTTACAATTAACAGTACCGGTAATTTAAGTATTGCCAGTGGAAACTCATTAAAATGTTCAAGTTGGATATATGTTGATGGGATTTTAAATGCCAATGCCAGCTTCGGGAACAAAATAATTTTTACTTCGACTACAAATGATAATATCGGAGGTGATACCAATGCAGATGGAATTGCCTCTGTACCTACCAAAGGCTCATGGGGTGGAATTTACTTTAGAAATACATCGGTTGATGCACAATGTATTTTAAAACGATGTGATATTACATTTGGAGGTAGTGGCAATCGTGGAGGAATAATTATCGAAAACGCCAGCCCCAAAATTGATTCGTGTTATATGGCCAATAATTATTATGGTGCAGAATTAGATGGCGTTAGCAGCCCTGTATTCACAAATAATACGATGGCAAGTAGTCAGGTAGTTCCCATTGCTATGACTTTTGATGCTTCCCCCGTATTTTTAAATAATACATTCTCATTTTCGGACAATCAGTATGACGCCATTGGTCTCTTAGGCTCTACTTTAGGAGCTGATTCACATCTTATTCAACGGGATGTTACCGGAATACCAAATGTGACTTACTTGATGTTGGGTGAATTGACTATTCCTGAAGCATATACCCTTACCATCGATACGGGAATTGTGATTAAAAGTACCAACTATTACACGGGTATTGTGGTAAAAGGAGCTTTGATTGCAAATGGTGGTCCGGGAACTAAACAAATAATCTTCACTTCTTCAAAAGATGATAATCATGGAAATCCGGGTGACACAAATAAAGATGGTACTCAGACGAATCCTGTTCGAGGAGACTGGAGTGGAATTATATTTGAAGGTACCAGTGATGATACGAAATGTTTACTCAACTATTGCCAGGTGAAATATGCCAGCATGAGTAGTCGTTGGTATACTCAATATATCAATGGTGGTGCTGTTACCACAATAAATGCTTCCCCTACGATTACTAATTGTGTGTTAAAGGATAACGCTTATGGTCTTTTTGCTTATCAGGCATCCAATCCGATAGTTGACAATACGGAATTTACAAATGCTCAATATACACCTATTGCTCTCTCTGTGTCTGCTAATCCTACTTTTACCAATATTTCATTTGTGAATAATGGTTGGACAGCATTAGGAATCATCGGAGAATCTGTCGGTATAAATGGTACAATAGGGAAACGGAATATAGCCGGTTATAATAATGTTTGTTACGTGTTGCTGGCTGATCTGACCATTAATTCAGGAATTAATGTTACTGTTAATCCGGGTGTTGTTATTAAAATGCAAAATAACATTTATGTAAACGGAGGATTTAAAGCCAATGGTTTGGTCAACGACTCCATCAAATTTACTTCCATTAATGATGATAATTACGGTGTTCCAAAAGATACCCGAAATGATGGAAATGCTGTTGCTCCTGCAAAAGGAAACTGGGGATCTGTTTACTTCAGGGCAACTACGGATGATGCATTCAGTCTGATTAATTATTGCAAATTCTTTTACGGTGGAGGTGGAGGTGAACAAGGGATACTTACTTTTACTGACGCCGGAAATACGGTTTCAAATACACTGATAAGCGATGGTAATTATTATGGAATGCGATTTGAAGGTTCATCTTCACCAGTCTGCACGAATAATGTTACTATTAAAAATTGCCGGCTCGACCCGATATCCATGTCGCTCACTTCAAATCCTGTTTTCAACTTCTCCTCTCCGCTTTTTGCATCATTAGGTAACGGAAGCAACGGTATTCGAATCATAGAAGGAAACCTTTCAACTGACGCCACATTAACCCGGCGTGATGTTGGCGGAATTTACAATGTTGCTTATATTATTGACAACTTGACAATTATGCCTAATACAACTTTGCATATAGGAGAGGGAGTCGTACTCAAATTTACAAATTACTATAATGGTATCATTGTGAACGGAGCATTGGTGGCTGTTGGTAGCAAAACTTTGCCGATAGTATTTACATCCATCAGAGATGACTCTAAAGGTGGCGATACAAATGGTGATGGAAACAGTTCAACTCCACAAAAAGGTAACTGGGATAAAATTCAATTTAATAGCTCAGGATTGGATGCTTCCAATTTATTACGGGACTGTATATTTAACTATGGTGGAAGTGGTTATTACGGGTACAATTACTATGGTAATGTTACTGTGAATAATGCTAAAATGGTAATCGACAGTTGCAGGATTGAACATTCCTCCACATCTGCCATAGGAGTATTTGGCAGTGCCACCCCGGTAATCAGTAATAATGAATTTAATAATATTGACAAAACGCCCATTACCATGAGCCTGTTTTCGAATCCTACATTTAGCAATAATTCGCTTTCAAACATAGGAATCATTGCCATTGGTGTTGTTCCTGAAAATTATTCGGTTGATGCTACTATTCCAAAACGCGATTTTGCCGGATATAGCAATATGACCTATTTCTTTTACGGAACCAGTAGTGTAAATTCAGGCACTCATATTACCATACCCGAAGGAGTTGTGTTCAAATCCGATAATGTATCTCTTTTTGATGTTGCAGGTCAATTGACAGTTAATGGAACGCTTGCTCATCCGGTTGTATTTTGTAATATGTCCGACGATACTTATGGGAATCCGTTTGACACAAACAATAATGGAACTACTGTGGTTCCGAATAAGAATTATATGTCTGCCTACGCCCTTACTTTCGAAGACGTAAGTATTGATCTGAGCGAAATAAATTATGCAGTATTTGACTATTTCGACCGGGGGATTCAGTTGTTGCAAGCTTCTCCTTCGATTCAAAATTCGCAGTTTAAAAACAGCAAATGGGGCGTGGTTTTGAATGGAGTTTCAACGCCGAAAATAGATAATAATTCCTTTGATAATCTGGTTTATACACCAATGTGTATTTCTTTGGTTTCCTATCCGGCGACATCGCTTGGAAATACAATTTCAGGAACAACTTATAAAGCAATAGGTGTTCTTTCCGAGGAGTTGGTTCAGGATGCTACATTGGGTAAGAAAGACTTTGGAGGAATCGTAAATATCCCATATTATTTCTCCGGTAATTATACCATTGGAACAAGTGTAACACTAACTATGAACCCTGGTATTGTATGTAAATTCGCCGATTGGGCTAAACTCGACGTAAAGCGTGGATTAATGGCTATGGGTGGATCAACTCCTGATAGCACCATTGTTTTTACTACAATTAAAGATGATTTTTATGCCGGAGATACTAATTCGGATAGTACTGCCACAAATCCAGAATCAGGATATAGTTGGACCGGAATTAATTTCGAAGACGTATCACTCGACAATTTGTGTAAATTGAATCATTGTATAATAAAATATGCAGGATATTACAGTTCAGATGGAGCCATTTCGATGTCTGCAGCCAGTCCTCAAATTAGTAATTGTCTGATTTCGGATAACCAGAACGGTGTATTGATCAATGGAGCTTCAAATCCAAAAATCAATTATTGTGATTTTTATAATAACACCAGTTATGCCGTTAACAATGTAAACAAATCATTTGATGTAGATGCTACCAATTGCTGGTGGGGTAATAATAGCGGACCGACACACGCTACAAACCCCGGCGGAACAGGTGGTCTTATTTCAGATAAAGTTATTTATTCACCCTGGAAAACGACAGGATCGGGAAATCCATTATTGGGAGATGTTAGTTTGAACGGAAGCGTACAAGCTTATGATGCTTCGTTGGTTCTCCAGAGTGTGGTTAGTTCAATAACACTTTCGCCATTACAGCAAACTGTAGCCGATGTTAGTGCTGATGGTTCTATATCGGCATATGATGCTTCGCTTATTTTGCAATTTGTGGCAGGTATCAATAGTGTATTCCCGGGAGAAATGAAGAGTCCGGCAGTTGTCAATGATGTAATATTATCTTATGGTGACATTACCCGGAATGCTGATAATACCTTTACTATTCCTGTTCAGGTTGAAAATGCATCCCGTAGTATTTCGCTCGATATGGCTACTACATTTGATGCTGCATTGATAGAACCTGTTTCGGTAACCGCAGGAAGTGATGTAACAAACAGATTGTTTGCTTATAATATCGATCGGGCAACAGGAAAACTCCGGATTGCAATCGCAGGAACGGATAAACTGGGCAGTCATGCTCAGGTAGCTAATATCACGTTTAAACTGGTTGGCAGTGTTGGACAGAACACGGTTACGACATTGAGAATTGATAAATTCCAGGCTGATGAAATTGACTATACGCTTTCTTCGGTTTCAAAAGTCATTCAGATTAGTGATTTGGTTTCCGGATTGAATCAGATTGGATTAAATGAATCAAATATGTTCTCGGTTTATCCAAATCCAGTTCAATCCAATTCGTTCGTTCGATACCTGGTTCAAAATAATGGAACACCTGTTTCAATTTCAATATTTGATGTCACAGGTAAAGAGGTTGCTTTATTGGTAGATGCAACTCATGATGCGGGTGAGTATTCAATTAAACTGAATAGTATGAAGCAAGGTATTTATATTCTGAAAATGGTTTCGGGAAATAAAACGCAATTACAAAAAGTAATCGTTCAGTAATTTTTGGTCATTACCTTAAAAAATAGGATTATGAAACGGAAAATAATAATATTACTGCTCTCCCTTTGGTTGGGAGGGCAGTTCACCCGGGCAATTCTGGTCAGGTTTCCAAACCTGACAGGAATTGCAGGTGATACCATTACAATTCCTTTGTATGTGGACGATGACCTGACAGGACTCAATGTAAAAGCCTTTCAGTTTGATATCGGATATAGTAGCTCAACAATGAAATTATTAGGAGTAAACTCTGCATCTACTATTTCATCGACGATGGGTGATCTGGTCGTAAAAGATTTTACTGATCATTTTACCATAGTAGGCGCAGGGTCACAAGCATTGGCCGGTTCCGGAATACTTTTAAATGTAAAAATGGTGCTGATTAATTACGGAGGTTATCTGTCCTTTCGTAACAATACATCAAGCAATTTTTTCAATGAAGGAACTCCAGCTTTGACTTTTACAAATGGTTATATTTCGATTACTGCCAAACCGACAATTAATGTTTATCCTTCAAACTCCATTCTCAATATCGGGGATGTGCTGCAGTTTAATTCCAGTGGCGGAACTGCTCCCTATACCTGGTCGGTAAGTGATAATGCTATTGCCAGTATTGCCTCAAATGGTATGTTGACGGTGCTGGCAAGTGGCATTGTAAAAGTTATTTCAACTGATGTAAATGGATATGTAGGACAATCCGGGAATATTGACTGTCGAAGTCTGAATGCAACGATACCGGATACCACTTCTTATCAGAATAAACAGATTGATATTCCATTGTATTTTAAAAATCTGGATGCAACGGCAATTCTTTCAGGAAAGTTTGCATTCAGTTTTAATGAAAACGTTCTGTCGTTCGATACGTTGATTACAACAAATACTATCCTGGATGGACATTCCGGTGTTGTATTTTCAAAACAAAGTGGAAAAGCTGTTGTTACTTTTGCTTTTCCGACTGCTGTTACGGGTAGTGGCGTATTGTTTATATTGAGATTTAAAGTGGCAGATACCAACGGTGGGGGTAGTTATATAAACATTGACGAAGCTACGATTAATGAATCGGTTTATCCAAAAACGAAATATGGATATTTTTCGATTAATACATTGTCTGCCTTGTATATTTCACCCGGTTCAGCCGAAATGTTTGCCGGAGAGACTAAACAGTTTAGTGTTTCAGGCGGGACTGCACCTTATACCTGGGAAGTGGAGAATGCCACTTTGGCCAATACTACAAACGATGGCTATCTGACAGCTGTTTCGGGAGGAAATACCCATTTGCTGGTCAAAGATGTGAATGGTGCAAAAGGATCGTGTACGCTCAGTATTTTTGACACCTGGGTTAGTGTACGGGATTCTAATACTGCCGTTAGTCAACAAACGATCACAATTCCTCTCAATTTGGGAACACTACCTTCAGGAAAAGGTATCTTCGCCCTGTCGGGTAAGGTAACTTCATCTTTTTCAAAGATTGATAGCATTCAGGTTAATACATTAGGTACCCTGACTCAGAACTGGCAATTGGCAAATAAGAACGGTAAGAACCAGACTAATTTTGCATTATCCGGTACAACTGCGATTACAAACGGAGGTAAGATTTTAAATATTAAAATCTATTTCAACAGTACTATCTTGGTCGGAGATGCTTTCTATCTCAATTGTACCGATCTTTTGTTAAATGAAGGATCACCTAATGTGAAAGTAAATTCGGGATATATTAGCATCAATAACGTTCCTACTAAAATTAATGAAACTCAAAAGAATGATGTTTCAATATTTCCTGTACCTGTTAAAGATAATCTGATTGTAAGTCTCACTCCGGATTATAGCTCATCAGTTATTTCCGTACTCGATTTATCCGGGAAAACAATTCTCGGTACAACACTTAATAATTATCAGGAAAAGCAATTTCTGCTTCCGGTAGAATCTTTAAGCGAAGGATTTTATATACTTAAACTTCAAAATGCAAAACAAAGTATCGTGTTGAAGTTCACGAAGAATTAAGCCCTGATAGTAATTGAAAAAAAGGAGGAAAATCAAAGTGTTTTCCTCCTTTTCTGGTTTTTTCGATATTTTATCAGTCTTCTCTTCTAAGAATCCCGACATACCGGCAGATTTCTCCTTTATTGGTAATACCTTCCAAAACCACTGTATAGTTGTTTGGTTTATCGGCCGAGAAGAACCGGACGTGTGCTGTTCCGATACTGTCTAATTCCAGTTTTGGATTCCAGTAGATTGTTGTCCGGAGGTCAAACGGAGTATTTAACCGGACATCATCGATATTATATTTTGGGACATAGAATTCACGTGATTTTTGATAGCCCAACGGTGAAATGTTGATTAAGCTTGGCGGTGTCTCATCATTCCGGATATAGCCTTTTTTCAGGGCAATAGCTACAACTCCATTTGAACCCCGGGATCCGAAGATGGTAGCATTTGCACCGTTGAAAACTGAGATTTCTTCCACATCATTCGCATTCAGGTAAGCAATTTCATCATTCGTAGATTCGATGTCGTCTATCAGAAACAGAGGAGGTTTATCACTGTTCCTAAAATAAACACTTTCACCAGATACCCTTACACCCGGCATCATCGACAAAATATTAAATATACTGTATCCGGGATAATTTTCAAGTTGTTCGGCTGTATATCTTGTGCCTTCCAACCCTGAATAATAATGATTTTCTTTATTCTTTTTAATTGCATCGGCATCGACTGTTACTTCACCCAGATTGACCATACGCAGACCTCCTTCGGTATAATACTTTTCCTTGCTCTGAAGGGAATAGTCATTAAATGCTAATGTGTCAACCGGATGTTGAACCGGAATATAAACATCTGTTTTTGGAAACACATCTGGATCAGAGATAATTTCAACATCACCAATAGTATTCTTCTTCTTTGCCTTCAATATAAAAGAGGTACTATCCGGAAAATCAATACCATCAATTAAAAAACAACCTGTAGAATCCGTTTGGGTCAGTTTAATTGTTGATCTATAGGGTGAAAACAGGATGATTCCGCAATTTTTGGATGGTTTATTAAAAATATTCAATACCTTACCCGTAATCGTTTGTCCCGCTTCCATATAATAGGGCAGTGGTTCCTGTTTTCCTTTTATTATGTCCGCTGTATTGAATCGACTCCAACCCTGAGTCAGCATGAGAATATCCTGTTTTTCGCGGGTGGAATCTGTATTGTTTTTAAAATAGGCTGCCGGGTCCTCAATATATCCTCTGATATCCGAACATAACAAAAGATAACTCAATATATTGTCAGAAAGACTGTCTTGTTTTACAGTGCTGTTATCGGTGATACTGATTGAAAAATTTCCGGTAAGGGATTCTCCTAAAGCTGACTGTATATTCAGACTCAGATTGACCGGTTTTCGTTTCCCGTAAACCGGTTTATCAGTCTCCATATTAATTATTGGGGTATTCTGTTGATTAACAAAGCTAAGCCTTTCGCAGTATGTATTTCCAACTGAATCAATAATAGCAAAAGATATGATCCCTTCAGGAAGTAATGATTCGGAAATATAGCCTCTCACATGTTGGTCTAATGCCTGAAAGACCAATACTCTGCCACGAGAATGAATTAATAAAAACAAAGCACTATTTTGTATGGCTGTATTGTTTCTTATTTCGTAATAAAACCTGCTTTTATTATGGCTTAAATGCAAAGATACACCCTGTGTCTGAGAAGCCGGAAGCTCAAACCGTTTTTCCGTTCCGTTTTTAGCCTTTACAAGGGCATAATATTTTTCTCCCGAATTGGGTTGAAGTGTAAACTTTCCCATTCCTTTATGGCTGGTGCTGAATTGAGTTACTTCAGTATTTTGATCGGAAAAAATCTTTCCCGTCACTTCAACGGATAAACCATCGGGTCCAATGGCCTTAAATGCAATTATTTGAGGAAAGTTGGTTAAGAGATTGCCACTTTCAGGAAAAAACTGAACATCAAAATCGTTATTCAATACGGGAATAAAGAATCTGTTTTTATATTGATAGCCCGGATCGTTAATGGATACTTCAATGAACTTTGATGTGCCTTCTTTAACAGTCTCATCAGTCAAAAGCCAGCTTATTTTCCCCTCTTTATCGGTTATGAGAGTTGTTTTTTTATTTCTGTCAGTATTCCAGTTTTGAATAAGTTCAACAGTCTTTCCTATAACCGCTTTCTTTGAAGCATCGCTGAAAATAATCGAAACCGGCGTTTGATCATTAATGGTTTTACCATATATTATCCGGCTTGAAACAAAATTATCGATAGCATTTCCTATGTAAATATTCTTTTTAAAAAAGAAATCCGTTCCTATATTTTGCATCCAATAGGTATAGGCACGCAAAGCATAATTGCCGGAAGAAAGTTCGGGTTTTAGTTCTATAAACCCGGCAAATCCTAACGAATCCTTTTTAATTTTAACCCGGGTGATGACGGCATTTGACTTGTCTATTAGTTCTACGTAAATAAACCGGCTTAAAGTATTCGGAAGATGGGAGGCGGCATTTACAACATAAGCTTTAAACCAGATTGCTTCCCCTGCACTATAATATGGTTTGTCGGTTTGGAGGTAAACCTTTTCCTGAGGTACATTGACTAAGTATTTGCCGAATAGTGTTTCAATTTTTCGACTGAAGACCTGTCCCTGATTATTCACCGAAAATGAATAAAATGATATTGAAGCAAATAAAACAAGCAGTGTTAATCGGTCTGCTTGTTTGATAATTAATTTTTTAGCTATTTCAGGATCTGATTTTTTCATACACAGATTCAATTTACATATCAGGAAATGAAATTTACAGGAATTGGTAGAAAAATTGATATAGAATAAATGATCCTCTTTATGATACACCCTGTTAGTTAAGTTCAGTAGCTTTCAGGTTGTAGATATATCGGGAAAATATTTTGTTAATTTAGGATATCAAAAATTGAGCCACCTTTTTCAAGCCACAAAAAGGGATCAGTACCCTTCACGCCTTAACATCCCCTGAAAT
>Ga0265297_10004315_pt1 | contig 23489 bp, 36 predicted proteins | sample Munlanlwell13791_FD_192502 | JGI IMG/M metagenome (GOLD analysis project Ga0265297, IMG submission 192502) | Leachate microbial communities from a municipal landfill in Southern Ontario, Canada - Leachate well 137-91 | ecosystem: Engineered > Solid waste > Landfill > Unclassified | place... | reverse complement strand
ATATTAATGGAGTTTTTTAAGAAACGCAGTACGACAAAAGTAAGTTTTATTCCACCTACTCCTTATGTAAAGGATGGGCCAAAACAACGTGATGGAGCTATTCTAATTGAACTAGTGCCTCACACGGATGATAGTAAACGAGTATGGGATAAGGCCCTATTCTTTGCTGTATCAGCACTGGAAACGGCAAAGTTCGAGAGCCTAGACAAAGGTATAATTACTGAATTTACTCTTATTCATGATCCTAACAAGGGCAAGCAAAATACCTCTCTACCAATTAAGACACTAAAAGTAAATATGGCAGTTTCTGAAAAGAAAATTCCCTATTTCTATCTGAATATCTTGATTGGAGAAGAGAAACGCACTTCAGCTCTATCACCCGATGAATTTCACCTTATCTCGGATATTATGGTACAAATGCGCCCATATATGGTTTCTTTTTTGCCGATCTCTTCTTCAGTAGCTAAGACTCAGATTCAGGGAGAGGCTGAAGCTCCTTCAAATGAAGAACCAGACCTGGAATAAAGAATAAGAATATGGTTTATATAGGAAATAAACCTTTTCTATTTTCTCTCCGTAAGGGAAAAGGCTGGGGAAATAGTAAGGACTTTACCTCTTTTTTATCTCCTCCTGGCTTTAGGCGAGGCGAATGTAGACCAGAAAATAAAAACTCTGAGTGTAGTTTTAGATGTTTAAAAAACTAAAATTATGGGATTTAGGATCTTCTGTTTACCTCTTTCATCGAGGAATGAGTTATCGTGATAGATATATAGTTACGATAAATTCCTGGTTAGGAGGGAGCCCTCTAAATAAAATTCTTTCTTATGGGATAAGACTATCTAAAAATTTAATAGTTTAAGGAGATTTTTATGTTAAATCAGATAGTTAAAAACAAAATTCTTGATTATATCCATCGGGATGAGTATAATCCTCATCTTGAAGAACATAATTTCTTAACTAGGTTACTCGAAATCCTGACTTTGGAACCCCTCTCTCAGGCTAAGATCTCTTTTAAGCAACTTCTTCTTCTTAAGGTAATTCCTTTTGAAGAAGGGATACGTAAGTTCAGAGTCTTAGTATCTGATTATAAAGACTTTTCAGAAAGAACTTATGATCTCCTTGACCTCTCTGATGCTTTCTATCTCCCTTATCATGATCTTCTAAAATATCGCTGGGATACATTAATTATCCTAGATATTTCAAGTCTTCCATTAGAAAATAAAGAAATATTAGAAAAGATAGGCGATATGGAAAAGATCCAGAAAACTCTTAATGAGAATCAAAATTCTATTTTAGTCAGAGGAAAAGATGGAAACTACCAAGATCTTATCACTTCTTAATAATTATTCTAATATTCGCCAAGTAGTTAAAGAAACTATTCTTTTAGATAGTCTATCTTTAAATGATTGGGCAGATAAGTATAAAGTAGTCATAGATTCTGATGCAGATTTATCTGCTCTAAGAAACTATGCAGCCTTAACAAGCAAAAATATTCAGGAAGTAATTAAGATTCTAAATGAACTTAAAGTCACTGATAGGGTCATTAGTTTATCCCAGGAATCAACTCTGCGTTCTAAACAATCGGCAGTTATTGAAGATTATAGAAACCGTAAAAAACCCCTGCCAAATTCTACTTCTTTACTTACTACAGTAGCTTTATCGGGAACTGAACACGGACTTGAGGAAAATGTTATTTCTGAAATCTTAGTTGAGACCTTTGAACAAATATTAAAAGGTCTTTATTCAGTCCAGAAAACTATCGAGACTATGACTTTTCAAGTAACGACAGAAGTAAAGATGCTTAACTTTAATGCAAATTAAAAATAATCCAAGTTTATCAAGATACAGTGTGGAAGGACACACGGCGTAAGGAATAGGGCAATACACCCTTCTAGCAGCGATTCCTGACTAGATCGGTAATATCCGAGTCCTTTCTGTCTTTGAACGTGAAAGACAGATAAATCCGCAAATATTGCAACTGGTACTCAAGCCCAGTTATCTTGGTAATAAGAAAGAATTAGAAATTATGAGACATGAAAACTCTATATCTAACTTTAAACTCAGGGGGAAATGCTGGGTTCATGATTGCTTTGATTTTAGTTTATCGCATCGAGAACAGAATTTCTCCTATGATCTTGGGCGTGGTTTAGGGTTCCGATGCTTGAGAAGAAAAGAACTAGAATTATGAAATATATTTCTTTAATACTTCGGGGCGATAGCTGCTGGGGCAAGATACCCAGAGGTGTACTTGCACAATATTGGTCTAGGTATCGCCCATTATCTAAGCTCACCACTGATACAGGGTTCCGATGTTCCCGAAACTACTAAAGCTTTAAATCTTTTACCCTTTCTTATTTAGTTATAAAGGTGTTTTTAAATGACAACAGAAGAAAAAATTATAAAAGTATGTGATAAGATTAAAGAATTCTTATTATCTAAGAATAAAAGTTATGGCGATTCAGTTATGGATCCTCTCCGTATCTTTGCTACTTCGGAACCCGATGAACAAATTAGAGTACGTATTGACGATAAATTATCACGCATTAAGCGAGGTGACTTATTGGCTCTAACTACTGAATCTTATCTAGATACAGTAGAAGATCTGATAGGATATCTAATCTTACTATTAGTAATGAAAGAAGAATGAAAGCAGAATACAATAATAGTTCCTTTCTTCTAGGGTTGTGTTTCTCTGGACCAATTACAGGAATAGTTAAAAGTCTGTTTACTTTCCATGGAGGACTAGAAAACCTAGCTAGGAATATTCTTTGTGGATTTAGGATCATGAAATGGTAAGAAAATGTAAATTCAAGACTCAATTAATTGATTATTTTAATCCTCAAACTCGAGAAATAACGAAAAAAGGAGACTTCTTCTATCCTCATCCTCGTTTTTGTAGCGTTTTTCTTATTATATGTTCTTATCAACTCAAGAATTTACCTGTTCCGAAAACTTGGAAACCGGCAAATAGTTTCCGTTTAATTTTTAATAGTTCTAATGACCATTTTAGGAGTTCATCTTGGATCAGTTTGTTTTGTCAGAAATTGGCAAGGAGATCTTTTCTCTAAGATATGCTTTTTCGCCTGAAGAAACATGGGAACAAGCTTGTTGGAGAGTAGCTAATATAGCTGCTCAAGCTGAAGAAATAGATAAACGAGCAGAAATTGCTCAGTTGTTCTTTGACAATCTATATAATCAATTCATCATCCCTGGTGGCCGTATTCTATACGGCGCGGGAAGAGAAAAACAACAGTTGTCTAACTGCTTTGCTCTAGGGGTAGAAGATTCCAGAGAATCCCTAGGCAAACTCTTTTCAGATGTTATGATTATCTCCAGCAGTGGTGGTGGGATCGGGATTAACTTCTCAGAACTCCGTCCCTTTGGAGACCCTATCCGCAGTATTGGAGGTATCGCCTCAGGGCCTATTTCCTTTGCCATGGTAATAGATAAACTTGGAGAGATTATTAAAGCAGGAGGGAGCCGTAGAGCTGCCTTTATCGCGCTACTAAGCATTAATCACCCAGACATAGAACTTTTCATTGATTCTAAAGCTAATCGTTCTCAACTGACTAATATGAACATTTCAGTTCTGGTAGACAATAAGTTTCTAAAACGTGTCCAAAATGATGAAATGCATCCTCTTACTTTTAGAGGAAAAGTTTATCGTGAGATTAGAGCTAGAGATCTCTGGGAAAAGATAATTAAGAATGCTATTTCCAATGGTGAACCAGGGATTATTAACGAAGAGAATATTAGAAAAGGTAATAATTCCGAGTACTTCGCTCCCTTCTCAGCTACCAATCCTTGTATAACTGGGGATACCAAAGTAGCTATTATGGGTTCTCAGGGTATTGAATGGGAACCAATAGAAAAATTAGCTAAAGAAAACAAAGATCTTGATGTCTTAACTTTAGATAATAATTTTGATATTTCTATCTCCAAAATGCGTAATCCTCGTATTACTGCACTAGAATCAGATATCCTAGAGATAGAGATAGAGAATGGTCATAAGATAAGATGTACACCCAATCATAAGTTTCTGCTTTCTAGTGGAGAATATAAAGAAGCAAAAGACTTACTTCCTATTGATTCTCTCGTAATAACAATTCCTACTTCTGATGTACAGGCAGATTATTATCCTCGGGAACTTAGAAACATAGAAAAAGATTTAGTTTCCTCAGAAATAGTTGACCTTAATCCTATGTCACAACGAGCCTATATCAAAGCGATAAATGAAGGTTATCAAGCTTTCCTTTTTAACGAAGAAGTCTTTGTAAATAAAAAATGTGAGTATTGTAAAAAATCTTTTTCTACTCCTTATAAAGAAAGAGAAGTTTCTTTCTGTTCTATTTCTTGTTCTAATGAACAGGAAGAGACTAGAAAAAAGTCTAGAAACATCAATTTAGAAAAGAAAGAATTATTAGATCATAAAGTTATTTCAGTTGTTCTTCTTCCCAATAAAGAAACTGTTTACACAGGAACAGTAGATAAAACTCATAATTTTATTTGCGGGGGATGGGAAGAAGATAATAAAATCATTGGGTTAGTAAGTCGGCAATGTGGAGAATTAGCTCTTTCCAGAGCAGAATCATGTACGTTGATTTCTGTTAATCTCTCTAAAATGTGGAAAGTATCTCGTTCAGGTAATTCAGTTTTAGATGTTGGCCGATATAAGAAATCAGTTACTGCCGCAGTTAGATTTTTAGACAATATTATCTCGATAAATAATTATCCTCTTGTGGAGAGTAGACTAGCTATAACTAAAACAAGACGTATTGGTCTTGGAGTTATGGGCTTTCATCATTTCCTAATCCGTTTAGGAATTGAGTATGGTGATAATCCTTCTTGTCTAGAAATTATTGATGAACTTGGACGTATATTGCGCGATGAAAGTTATCGTGCTTCTATTGAACTAGCTAAGACTAGGGGTTCATTCGAAGGTTACGACGCCGATAAATATACTCAGATGGATTTTATCCGCCGTTTACCGGTAAGTATCCGGCGCGAAATATCCAAATATGGCATCCGTAATTGCTCAATTAATTGCATCGCCCCTACCGGAACAACTTCTTTATTAGCTAATACTTCTTCGGGCATCGAACCCATTTATGCTCCTATTTTTCTGCGCCGTTACTTCGTCGGCGCAGAAATTCAGAAAGAAGTTACTCTTGTCGATCCCATTATTAAAGAAATGATCCAGGCAGACTTACCAATTTCACATGTTAAGGCTTCTCTGAATATTTCTCTAGAAGATCATTTCGCAGTTTTATCTGCTTGGCAATATTGGATCGATGGTAATATCTCTAAAACTCTCAATATTCCGATGGGATATAAAGATGAAGAGACTTCCAATATTGTATTAAATAATTTACCCAATCTAAAAGGCTTTACTATCTATCAAGACGGATCAAGAGAGAATCAACCTCTAACTCCCATTGAAGTAACAGATGATATTCTACAACTAATTAAAAATAACCAATTAGATTCATTAATAGAATCTAAATCGAGCTGTAAGGACGGCCTTTGTGAGTTATAATATGAGAATAATAGCCTATCTACTTGCTTTTAATGATAGTTCTATCTGGTTTGATAGAAACAGAATGGGATTTGTTAGTGCTTATTCAAAAAGAGAATATCGTTCTTTTAGAATAGGTCTATAGTTATGAAGAAATACTTTGCAGAATGTAAAAAAGTAAAAATGAGTCATTTTCTTGCATTTGATGATAGTGAAAGCTGGTTAACGGTTGTTTTGGTAAATAATAAAAATAAATGTTGTAATCTTAACTGTACTTTGAAACATATCACTTTCAGAATGGTCCTATAAAAAATGAAAAGAAAAGCAAATGCAAATATAATCTATCTTCTATCCTTTGAAGACTCTCTGGACCACTCTCTCCTAGAATGGGTAACCAGGCCAGATTCTTTAGACAAAATACTAAGAGGAAGCTATCTCTCCTTCCGAGTAAATAAGAATGCTAGCTAAGGGATCCTACCTCCGTTGGGTTTCTCAAAGAAGAAAGGAATGTTGTTTTTCCTTTGTCTCAAATCTTATCATGAAACCTATAATTATAGTTACAGGTCTTAGGCTAATTAAATGCTAAAAGATTTCTTTCTTCAGAGCCCTGGTTATACAGCAAGGAAGGAACATTGTATTTTGGGATATGCAGCTGATACCGAATCTTTTCTTAGAAGATTTTTTTCAACACATTTTTGTTCTGTACGTTCAGAATACAAAGATACTTCCGTTAGACTAATTAAGATCTAAGGATTGCAAAATAATGAGCAAAAAGAAATTTCATCTAAGTCGCTTCCAAGGACAAAACATTCATGAAGCTTTCTTGTTCTTAGCTATTCAGGATTATATTCTGTTGAAAGAATTTAACTCTGATAATTCTCCGAATATTGATTGGTATATGGCTGAAGCTGTATTACTTGGGAAATATTCTCGTACTTTAACTTATTTTGATCGTAACACGGGCGAAAAAGTAACTTATGATAAGGACGAAGTTTATATCTCTTACTTTGGCTTAACTACTCAAGAACTTATTGATACCATTGGATATACAGACTCTTTCTGGAAAAGAGTCAAAAAACAAGTATTCAAACTAGCTACTGAATACCAAGAAGGAAATGAAATGGAAAATACCCCCGAGGTCTTTATTCTTAAACAAGAAGTATGTGATAAGTTAGAAACAGATCGCTTTGCCTACAAAGAAGATTATGAACTCAGAAATACTTTAACTGGTATTGTTCCTCTTCTAGTCATTATGATTGACAGAAGTAAACTAATTAATCCTAGCGAAGAGGAAACTTTTGTCACCCTGGATGCCGAAGGCGAGTTGGTTGAGATGGATAAAGAAGAACTTATTAAACAAGAATTAATTGACACTGAGGCTAAATATTACCAAGTCAAAAATCCCCATTTTCATAAAGCCTTTTCTCAATTCCCTTTCATTAAAGCAGAATATGTAGATCTTTATCTTCAGAAAATTGATCCAGAAGATGCTTATATTTATTCATTCTAAATGCCAATGGTTTATACTCTTAAAATTAGAAGTTTTGGCTGGGCAAATACTACTTTTTTCAGATTAAATTTACCTCATTATTATCTCCGTTCTCATCAAGAGATGAGGGACGTAGGGATAAGGTTGGTCTGATGTTAAAAAACATTGGAATTAAAGGTGCTAGTTGGCGGTCATCAGTTCGTTACTGCCCACTTCAAATTAATTGCTTCTCTTTTGAAATTGAAATAGGTCTGGGAATTAGAATATGCGTATAAAAGGTTGTTCTTTTACTAATACTATAGAAGACAATTTCTTTAGCCCCTCCCTTTGTGATTTTCGCATGAAACACGCAAAATGGGATATTTATGGGTTTAGGATAACCAAATAATGAAAAGTTACTATTATAGAGGGAATAGTTGTAATTCTATCCGGGATTGGGTAAGGTTTTGTAAATATCCTCTCATGAAAAGCAGTTGGGTAACTGTTACACTAAGTTTTAGACTGATAAAATAAATAATTCTATATAGTTAATTTAAAAAGGAATATTTTTAATGGTCAAGAAATCTAAATCCGAAACAGTTATTACAGATAATGCTCTTTTAACAGTTCTAGCACAACTCAGGAAAAAATTTGGTTCTAAGTCTATTGGAACAATTAGTCAAACTTGCAAAGAACTTTCAGGCATTATCCCTACTCCAGTTATTGGGATTAATAAAGCTTTAGTAATTGAGGGCTTTCCTCAAGGTCGGATTGTTGAGATATATGGACCTGAAGGAGCGGCCAAAACTACTCTTGTCTTAGAAACTCTTAGGGAAGCAATCTCTCTTATTCCAAATAAGCAAACAGCGTTCATCGATATGGAACATGCACTAGATCCCAATTATCCAAAGCTTTTAGGTATTCCCGAAGAGAATATGTTTTATAGTACTCCTCCTACGGCAGAAGATGCCATGGATATCTTGATGAGTTTAGCAAGAAGTGGAGCTTTTTCTGCAATTGCTTTAGATTCAGTTGCTAGTTTAACTCCTGCTGCTGAAATGGAAGGAAATGCTGGAGACCAAACAGTAGGTGCTCAAGCTAGATTACTTAGTAAGGAACTAAGAAAGTTAGCATTTGTTGCGCGAGAAACTGATACTTTGCTTATCTTTCTAAATCAGCAACGTATGAATGTTAATACCATGGGATATGGAAGCCCAGTAACAACCCCAGGAGGCAAAGCTCTTAAATACTATGCTTCTATCAGAATGGAACTTAAGGTTGTTCAAACCCTCAAAAAGGGTGAAGACGATATCGGCAAGAGAATCAAAGTCACAGTTCATAAAAACAAATTAGCACCACAGGGAAAGAAAGCTTATTTTGATCTTATTTATGGAGAAGGTATCGATTCTTGCGGCGAAATATTAGATCTTGGAATCAAAGAAAGTATCTTAACTTTAACTGGACGTTCTTACTTTTATAATAATGTTTCTATTGGTGGAAGTAGAGATGCAGCAAGACGTAGCCTTCATGATTCTCTAGAATTAAAGAACGAAATAAAAGATAAAATATTAGTTTCTATAAACCCAATAGTTAATATGGAAACAGGAGAAATTATAAATGGAGAATCCGATTCTGAATCCTCAGGAGATGCAGAAGAACTTATTGTGTAAATGCTGGTCTTGTAAAGCTTGTTCTTTATATAAAGAAAGAAAGCAACCAGTAATCTCAAGAGGTAATCCATTATCTAAAATCCTTCTTTTGGGGGAAGGTCCTGGTTTAACTGAAGATGAAAATGGAATCCCATTTACTGGAAAAGCAGGCCAACTTATGGATGATCTTTTCCAACAAGTAGGGATTAATACAAATGATCTTTATGTTTGTAACTGTATTAAATGTCATCCGCCGGGAAATAGAACTCCTACCCAACAAGAAGTTTCTGCCTGTCGTCAGTATTTAGAAGTTCAAATAGAGACTATTGACCCTCAACTATTTATTGCTGTTGGCAAACCTGCTACTCAAGTATTGTTAGGTACTCCTATTCAAGCAATGAAAGATTGGGCAGGTAAATTAACTTATACCAATAATCTTTTCGGAGCCAAACCTCTCTTAATTTTTTATCATCCCGCTGCTGCATTACACGAACAAAAGTTCGGAAAAACGTTCTATAGAGATAGTATTATTGCTCACTTAAAGCAACATGCTTCTCTTATTATAAAAACCCTATCATCATGAAAGGAAACTAAGTAAAATGACAGACGGAACAAATTCCCCGGAATTAACTTTTGAAACTAATTCCTACCGAACATCAGACTTTTCTTTAGCTGCTTACCTTTATTGTAAGGGCTTTCAAGTAACAGATCTGGAGAATAGTCCTAAATCGTTACAAAAGAAAGTCTTTGTTTTTGATAGAACTTCAAATAAGACTTCAGACTCAGTTGAACAGGTTGTAAAAAACTACTTCGCTAAAGTCGCGGATGTAGCGGCCCTAGACTACAAAGGGGCTACCTATCAACTGAAGAGTATGTTATCTAACGCCTCTTCCAATTAATAATGAAATAGGAGAAAAACAATGGCCGTAAAAACTAATGAACTCTCAGCAGCTCGTGTGGCTCAAGTGTTACACCGTGCATATCATACTCAAATGGCAGTTATGATTGCCGGAACAATTGGCATTGGGAAATCCCAAACAGTACTAGCTGTAGCAAAAGAACTGGCAGAAGAGAATAACCGCAAACTGGTTATTTGGAACGATGTTTCTCGTGAAGAAAAAATTAGAGTCATGAAAGACCCTAGTACTTTCTTCGTCTTTGGTGATGTGCGTCTTAGCCAAACGGACCCTTCCGATATGAGAGGCATCCCTAAGATGCAGAGTGAGCTTGATGCTTGCGATTGGATGCCCCCCATGCTCATCAAGACACTTTCTCACTCGGACGCTAAGGGAGTCCTTTTCTATGATGAAATCAATTTGGCTCCTCCCTCCATCCTTGCTGCTTGCTATCAGATCGTGCAGGATCGTCAGTCTGGTGAATATCGTCTGAACAACGACGTTCTCGTTTGCGCCGCAGGCAATCTAACAAGTGATAGAGCTGGTGTTTTCACCATGCCTGCACCCCTTCGTGATCGTTTTATGTATGCAGAAATGTCAAAACCAACTATTAATAACTGGACTAAGTGGGCAGAGAAAAACGGAATCGATACTAGAGTTGTTTCTTTCTTGCAATTCAAACCCAGTCGGCTTTATAACTTTGACGGAACTGATAAAAGTGGTGCTTTCTCTTTCCCCACTCCTCGGAGTTGGGCGAAAGTATCATCTTTGATCTCTCCTTTCCGTGTTCCTGCCCTGAGCAAGAAAAAGGAAAGAGAAGAAACTCTCGACACCCTTCAGATTCTCGTGGCGGCAAAGATCGGCGAAGGGGTAGCAGTTGAATTTGTTGCCTTTCTAGATCTACAGGCAGACTTTGACTTGGATGATTTTGTGAAGAATCCTCACAAAGTCAGAGTTCTAAAAGACGCAGGTCCTGACAAGAAATGGGCACTGATCTCTGCTTTAGCTGATAACTACGTCTTTACTAACAAATATACTGTAGATCAACTCTTCGGAGTAGCCTTAGAACTGGAAGCCGAGTTTGGCATTATGCTTGCTCGTCTCTGCCGCATGCATAGAAACGATAAGTTTATCCGCGATTGCGTTAAATCTCGTAATGGAGCTTTCAAGGAATTTGCCGATCAGTACAAGAAATATTTTACCCCCTCTAACATCGGGTAAAAAACAAAACCTATAGTGGGCACGGAGAGAAATACTCCGTGCCCTTAAACAAAAAGGTAATATAATGAATCTCCCAAAAATCACAGATGAAATGAGGACTTTGCAAGAGGATAGAATTCTCCGCGCAAAAATAGCTTCTCAGAAAGAAAAACCATTCTTTTATTTTCTCTTCTCTCGCTTGAATATTAAAGAAATATGCGACGAGAAAATCTGTCCCACAATGTTCGTGAATTCTATGGGAGATATGGGATATAACCCCGCATTTTTAAGCAAGTTATCTTTGCCCGAACTAACAGGTGTTATGTTTCATGAAGTAATGCATGTAGCCTTTCTTCACCTACTACGATTAGGTGGGAGAGATCATAACGCTTGGAATACTGCAGTAGATATTGTTGCCAACCAGATTCTTCTCGCGTCTAAAGTAGTTCTACCTCCTCAAGGATGGGTTCCGAGGGAAGATGGTGAAAATTGGAAGATTTATGTTCCCTTCAAAATTGAACCAGAGAAAAAAGAAGGGGAAGAAGAGAAAAAAGAAACTGAACTTCCAGAGAACTGGGCTTCTTTAAGCGACTCTCAGCAAGAAAAGCTTTATCCCGATGGTTTTTGGCTCAAGCAACTTAATAAAAAGGGGGGAGAAGTAGTTTATGATGAAATCTTATCTAAGATCTCTCAAAGACAAAAGAAAGGAGGACAAGGCAAAAGAGTGACATTGGTTATGCCTTCCATGTCTGATGGGCATCAGTATGGAAAAGGAAATCCTGGGGATCAGGAAGGTGATGGAAAAGGCTCTGGCAGAAAAGGCGATAATCTCCCTGGTCAACTTGGCGAGGGTTTGACGGAAGAGGATGAACAGAAAATAGCTAAGAAGTGGAAGCAGGCACTTACCGAAGCTGCTACCATTGCTAAAGTACAGGGTCATCTTCCGGGGATTATTGAAAGCATGATCCAAGAAGTTCTGGAAACTAAAACTTCCTGGAAAGATCGTCTCACCAAATTCGTTACGCAAGAACTATTCACTGACTTTACATGGGCTCGACCAAATAAAAAGTCTCTTTCTTCCGGTTTCTATATGCCTTCTTATATTAAGGAAAAACTACAGGTTGTTTTCTGTTTTGATACTTCCGGTTCTATTTCAGATCATGAACTTCAACTTTATTTAGGAGAGGCTCAAGCTATTGCGAGAGCCTATGAAAATATCGAAGCCCTAGCTATTGTCTGTGATTGTGAAATCCACGGAATACATGAACTGGATTCCTGCGAAGCTAAAGATATCAGTTCCAATGTTAAAATGAAAGGAAGAGGCGGTACGTCCCATCTTCCCATCGAAGAATATCTCCGGAAAGAAAAACCCGATACCAAATTGGTTATTTGCTTCACCGACTTATATACAGACATTCCCCAAGAAAGAACGGGGACTTGGTTGTGGGTTGTAGCAGCAGGAAGTGCCAAAGATCAACATCCAGAACTAGATCCTAATACTATTATTGAAATTGAGGAATAGAGAAGGCATGAAAACTGAAGAAACCTACTATTTGTATGTTTATGGTATTGAAGAATTACCATATATAGTCGATATTTCTAACTTAGAAGAATATCCTGGCAAAGAAGCAGAAGATGAATTTTCAGATGAAGATCCACAAGAGATTAGAGATTTTATTACTAAAATTAGATCTCTTGCAGAAAATAAATGTTGTATTTCCTCAATAACTGGTGACCATGATTTTTCAGAAATAGGAATCCCTATTGAACTTGTTTTACTAAATCCCGAATTAAAAATTCTTGTTGAGGAAACTGCTAAAGAACTGGGACTAAAAGCAGAAGTATTTTTAATGATGCAAGAAAGTGAACTAACTGGGAGCGTTAATGGAGATTATTACTGGAAAGATTTAGATAAACTAAAACCCTACTTCTATTTACTTACTGGCATAAATTCTAACTTCCGAGCTCGTTCAGCCGCTGAGTGGGATATACTTTCACAAGAAGAATATACTGGTGACACTTGGGGGAATGAAGAGAAAATGAAAAAAGCTCAGGAAGAAATAGATTCTTTGGCCCAAGAATAGAAATATCAATGAAATGAACAGAAGTAAAAAAAGATATATCCAATCTAACTTTCTGTTTAAAGTAATGAGTCCTACTTATCTTGATGAAGACGATTTCTATGGAAGTATATCTTTTATAAGTGAAAGTGATTGTCTAGGAGGTTCCGACAACTGTGATTTTCTTTCTTTTAGATTATATCGAGTAGTAAATCTATGAATATCCTTATGGGTATACAACTTTATTCTTGGGGTATTTATGGACTTAAATTTACTAGTACAATACGAAATGGGAAGAAAAGTATTTGGTATACTCATTCTCTAAGAGTTATGAAATAATGAAAGTTAATTCCTATCCCTTATATACTTATTTCTTTTCCCTAGGTCAGGATTGTCGAGAAAGTTGCGGAGAGTATTATTTCTCTTCTAGCTCTCGTATAAGTCCTACGATGGGAGCTATTGAGAGTTATTGGACAGTTTCTTTAAGGATTATTATTAATGTCTAATTTTGTCTCATTACATACCCATACAGACGGAAGTTTACTAGATGGGCTTATTAAAGTTCCTGATTTAGTTAAGTTTATTAAAGACTATAATATGCCCGCGATTGCTATAACTGATCACGGGAACTTATTCAACGCTATTCCCTTTATCGAAGAGACTAAGAAGCAAGAAGTTAAGGGTATTGTTGGTCAAGAGTTCTATTTAGTTGATGAATCTACACGTTTAGAAAAACAGTTTAGATATCATATTGTTCTACTTGCTAAAAATAATGAAGGTTATCGTAACTTACTAGAACTAACTACCTTAGCTAATACTAAAGGTTTCTATATGAAACCGCGTATTGATAAAGATCTTTTATATAAATATCGCAAAGGACTTATTTGTTCAAGTGCATGTTTACAGGGGGAAGTTGCAAGAGCTATTTTATATAAGCAACATTTACTTTCTACTATTCCTCAAGATCTAGTTGAATATCCTGAGGAATTCTTTCAAACTAAATTGGCTTTAGATCATCGTTCTCCCGAAGATATTATTAGTGATTATTTAGCAATATTTGGTGAGGATTTTTATCTTGAGATCATGGATAACAAAATCCCCGAACAATACTTAGTCAATGATTATATTTTACAAATAGCTGATACTTTTAATATTAAAACTATTTTAACATCTGACGCCCATTATCTAATGCCAGAAGATAGATATATTCATGATATCTTATTATGCAATCAGACAGGTTCATTAATTACTGATATTACTAAATCTCAATGGAAACTCTTACCTGAAGCAGAAAGGCAGTCTAAATCCTATCGCTTCGCCTTTGAAGGCGAAGCTCATATGCTTTCGGACACATTAATTTCTCAAATCCTTTTGCAACATCCTTCTTATAAAAGTTCTATTGATAATACTTTTTTAGTAAGTCAGAAATGTGAGCCGATTACTTTACGCAAAAGTTATACGTTGCCTGATTTTTCTACTCCTGAAAAAGACTCTCATAAACTATTGTCTATTAAGGCAAAGTGGGGATTGGTTAAGAAGTTCAATGATGACCCCAATCAAATTCCGCCCAATTATAAAGAACGTTTGCAATATGAATTAGACACGATAAAAGAAATGGATTTCTCTAATTATTTCTTAGTAGTTAATGATTATGTTTCGTGGGCAAATAGAAATGGTTGCCTGCATGGAGCAGGTAGAGGATCGGGAGTTGGAAGTCTAGTTTTATATGTATTGGGTATTACTAAAATAGATCCAATACAATATAATTTGGTCTTTCAAAGATTCATCAATAAAGGCCGTAAAGATTCTCTTCCTGATATTGATTTAGATTGGAGTACAGAAGATAGAGATCAGATTCTTTCTTATTTAAAAACGAGATGGGAAGAAGATAAGGTTGCTGAAATTTGTACTTTTACAACAATTCAAGCAAAAAGCGCGGTAAAAGATGTTACCCGCATTTTAGGTCTTCCTTATTCTATGGGAGAAGAAATCTCTAATGCAATTCCCAATCCAGGAAGAGGAAAGAATCCTACATTTACTTTTGCCGATAAAGATACCGGATGGCAGAAGTTTGTAAATCAAAGTAGTTCTTCAGTTCAAGAAATCATCAAAATTGCTCGTAAGTTAGAGGGAGTAAAAAAAGCTATCTCTATACACGCAGGAGGGATAATTATTTCTGGAGATAGAATTACCAAAAGAGCTCCTCTAATTAGACATAAAGATAATATTATTTGTGGATATGATATGGAAAGTACCGAGAAACTTGGTCTAATCAAGTTTGATATTTTAAGAGTCAGTGCAATCCAGACAATTAATAACACGCTAAGAGCTATTAAATTATCTGAAGGTGTTAATATTAATTTGCAAAAGATAGATATGAAAGACCCTAAAGTCTTTGAAACTTTTCACGATGGAAAGACGGAAGGAATCTTTCAGTTTGATAGTGCAACGGAAGGAAACAGTATTACTTCTTTAGCTCAAGAAGTAGGAGTAGAGAAAATAGAAGACCTGTGCGACACTATTGCTCTCTATCGCCCAGGTATCTTAGACAATGACCTTCAGAAAATATATCTGAAAAATAAAAACAAAAAACGTAACGAAAAGGAATCAAGAAATGGCAAAGAAAACAGCTCCAGCTAACGATCAATTAACTGCTAAGGGGACTCCTGTTGTCCTCCCTACTGATCCTAAGGCCCTTGAGGCACTGAAGGTTAAGGTAGAAAAACTCCTAGGTCTGGTTAAGATCCCTGGCGGTGAAAGTATCATTGGACTCCCGATGTGTGACTTAACGTGCTCTCAAGGAGAGCATCAACGGAAGGTGACTATCAAACCCTTCGAGATCATGGATGCTCCTGTAACTCAGGAACTCTGGACTTTGGTAATGGGTAACAATCCTGCTAACTTCCAATCTTTCCCTGATAGTCCTCAACGCCCGGTGGAAACAGTTAGTTGGTATGATTGCGTGAAATTCTGCAATGTCATCTCCCTACTCTGGGGCATGGAAGAGTATTATACGATTAAAGGCGAGGAAGTAACTTTCGATCAGGGTAAACCCGGTTTCCGTCTTCCCGAAGACTTTGAATGGGAACATGCCGCTCGTGCGGGCTGCAAAGGTCCTCGTTATGGTATCCTAGACGAGATCGCTTGGTATGCAGATAATTCAGGTGATCAGACACATCCCGTTCGTCAGAAAAAACCCAATGCTTGGGGCCTCTTCGACATGCTGGGTAATGTTTGGGGATGGACACAAACTGCTTATGAAAGTTTAGCTCCCAAGAAAGTAACTCTTCGTAAAACTCCTCGTGAAATCGTTAAAGAAGAAGAGATCTCTGATACGAAACTATATCCCGATCACATCTTCGTTGAGAAAGCTAATAATCAAACTATTAGTTTCCTTTGCTCTTACAAAGGAACTGATTACTATCTCTCTACAACTACAAATGATGCAGGAGCTGTTAGTAGCATCAATATACCGATGGTCTATGACCTGTTTGGCGAAGGTACTATCGCTAAACTTTGCGAAAACCTTTTATCTTGCTGCGAAAAGAATGACAAGATCTCGAAAAAGTTTTTCGCCGATCAACAAAATATGACCATCCCAGAGATGCTAGAGTTCCTAAGAAACGTTAGCGCGGATCCGGAAGAGGATCATATTGATCAGGTCCTCTTTGTGGCGTCTCAGATCAATTTTGACGTTCTAGCTGCCCTATAAAAAATAAGACTTGGGAGAGGGAGAAATCCCTCTCCCTTAACCTTGGAGAAATTAATGGAAGAACATTCTTCATATAGCTTCCGTTATCGATATCTTTACAACAAAAAACATGAAAAAGTCATTACTCAATGCTTAGTCTTTGACAAGAATACTAGAAAAGGTATCTCTTATGGATTTGCTCTTCGGAGCAAAGAAGATACTTTTCAGAAAGATCTTGGCCGTAAAATTGCCCGTCTTCGTGCTCTAGAAGCTATTGAAAAACAATCTAATATCCACCCCATTAATTATTGGGGTAGTAGGACTAGAGAAGTCTTAAATTCTGTTTATGAAGCTGGCAAACAACAAAAAACTAAATATTTACCTCAAGTCTTTACACATTTGGGAATTTATAAACCGGAGTAGGAAATGGAATGTATTTATTCGTCCCTAGAACCTCATTTAAATGAAATATTAGAAATACAAAAGAAACTCGAAAAATTTGCAAAAAACAGAAAATTCCACGAAATATCTGGGAACTCTTTAGCTATTATAGTTTTAGAAGATCTTCGGAAAGTTGTTAATTGCTTTCCTTGTATCAAATCTAGGACTATGCATCTAGGTATTAAAGCTAAGGGCGACCGTTATTACGCTAGAAGTGAGTATGGAATAAATAAACACGGTTTTGTTACCATTACTTCCAATCGAAGAAATCCGGTCTCACGTACAAATGAGAATTTAGAACATTTATTAGAAGCACTTTCTCTTCCAGAAAACTTTGCTAAGCTAGAAAATACCCTTAATAATAGGGGTTCTTATATTTCAGGAGAAACAGGAAAGACTTTGGGAGAGATTTTATCTCCGATTCTTAAAAGTTTATTGGAACTACATGAATTTGATGAAACAAATCATCATTTACCTTTTGTTAAAAATTTTCTTGGCAACCCCAAACTTTTTATTCCTGTTCCACTAGAAGAAACAAAGTATAAAAAAGAAGCTTTCATCATAAGTCACTTCTGGAGTGCTGATTATCACCTTCATTTAGATACAAGCTCCAACAATAATGGTAGGAACTATTGGGATACTTCTTTCCATATCGAAGAAAAACAAGAAAATGACTACGAAATGTTTTATCGAATTGACTTAGATTGGATTAAAGAAGTATATAAACAAGCGGTAGAATATGCAAAAGAAAGAATTTTATGGTATGAAAAGAAATTTGAAATCTACCAAAATCTAGTATCTCCTTATAGGATCTTAAATGACTTATAAAACACAAAGATTTAAAATGATGATTCAAAAAGGACTCTCTATCTATGTAAAAAATACTAAAAGATCATACTTATATATCAAGATCTTTTAGAGTTATAGGCAATTTATGATACTTAAAAGATTATTGGGTTGTTGCTTTTCTACTGAAAAAGAAAATAGATATCCTATCATATTCTTTTCTCCAGCAGGTGGGAAAGAATATTCAGCAAGAGAAAGAACTGAATGGAGATCTTTTAGGATCTCAGGGAATCTCTAATGTTTAAAAGACTAATGGGTTCTGGCTTTAGTTCCAAAAGATATAAAACGTATCCTGTGATATTCTTTTCTCCATATGGAGGAAAAGAAGACAACGTTACAGAAAAATTTAAATGGAGATCTTTTAGAATTTTCTTTACAAATAGTTAAGAATGGAGTTATAAATGTCTAGTTGTACTTGTGGAGAAACAAAGTGCCCAGAAGACTGCTTACCCACTGAACTGATTAACGAATTAACCAATGCTGGAACTATTCTAGATCCTAAACGAGTTAAAGAATTAGAAGATCATATCCTTCGACTAGAAGGAGCTTTTTCAGTTCTCTGGACAGAATATCTCCAAAAAGAAGGTTCGGCTTATTCATCTATAGCTTTAACTATTAAGGATCTCTCTGAAATCATTGATAGGCTAGCTCTAGAAGTTATGGCTACTCAGAAGATTTTAATTAAGAAAAAGATCTTAACAACCAAACAATTAGAAAGAGCTTGCAATGAACTTCATGCCGAAGCTTCTGGAGAAATGGAAAGAGTATCAAAAGAAGAAAAAGAATAAATGGCCGGTTGTTGGATATCCTAACTCACCTCCAGGTAGAGCTAGAGAATTAGCTACTATTTTATTGATATATCATATAGATCGCTCTGCTTTCCATGGAATACATTTCTTTACAGAAAAGATAATAGAAAGCCAAAAGAAAAGAAAATTTAGTTTTAGAATTTATAAAAGTTAATATTACACAAAATTTATTGAGGCTAGAATGCACATTTTGAATTTGCCAGAAGTAATTGCTAAATTAAACCTATATCATCAATCTTATCTAGAAGAAAAGAATATAGAAGTAGTTAAATCTACCTTCCGTTGTATTCTCCGTCATATTCATGAAGATACTACTCCCTCCACTAAATTCCTTCCCGATGGTAATGGTAAGGTTCATTGTTTTGGTTGTGGAAATACTTATGGCATTTTGGACTCTTACGCCGTATTAGAGAATCTTCCCCTACCAAACACTCCTGGTTGGATAGAACAAACTCTCATTCCCCTCGCTAAAAAGTATGAAATTCAACTAGAATCTCGTGAACTTACTGAACAAGAAAAAATAGTTCTTGCTATGCAATCTCTCAATGGTGAAATAGCTCAATTTCTTGCTTCCTCTGAATGGTCTACTGAAATTAAAGCCGAAATTAAAAAAAGGAAATGGAAAGAAACTGATCTTCGGAATCTTCAGATTGGTTCTATTCCTAACTATAAAGCTCTAGCACAATATTTAAGTGAGAAAGGTTATTCTCCTGAAGCTATCGCAGAATGCGATGCAGATAGAGAAGACTTGTTTTCCTCTAACAATCTTATTTTCCCTATTCGTAATATTAATAACCAAATTCTGGGGTTTACTGCCAGAAACACAACTTGGCGAAAAGATGATCATCTTTACCCAAAATGTGTTAATACTTCTAATAATCTAATCTTCACTAAATCCCACTCTCTTTTAGGTATTGAGAGAATATCTCAGTTAGTTAAGCGTGGAGAGATCTCCCGTGTTTATATTGTTGAGGGTAGTGCCGATTGGCTTTCCCTAACTCTTAGTGGAATTAAAAATGTAGTAGCCATCAATGGCTCGTCTATGTCGGCTGAACAAGTTAGACTTTTAAGAAAAACAGGTATCAGAGAAATCTCTCTTTGTTTAGATACTGATGAAGCAGGAGAAAAAGGCACTTCTCAAATTATCAGAGATTTGAAAGAATCTTTCCGGGGAATTAAGCTAAGTATTACCTCAATCCCTAATAAAGGGACTGATCCAGATGAATTCCTTCGGAAATATGGAAAAGAAGCTTTTCTAAGTATTCCTAATATCTCAGCCTTTAGTTGGGAAACAGATCATTATATCAGTCTCAATTTAGATAAAAAAGATATTATTAATAAAATCTTTAGTTCATTGTTGTCCGAAGTTGATCCTGTAATTATTTATGAGACTAGTACTTATTTATCAGAACGTTTAGGATATCCACTAGAAATTTTAACTGCTAAGTTTGACTCTCTTCGCAAAACCAAGGGCGATGAGATACTTAGTAAAAAAGAAAAGATTACTTCTGAAACGGTAGAAAAACTACGTAATAACCCACAAGATGCTCGTTTTATAGCAGAAGATTTACTAACAAAACTAAATACGGTAGAACACTCTCAATTAGAAGAACGTTTTGGCTTTGATGAATTTCTAAGTCATATCTCTAATCAAGAAATCTTAGAAGAGACTAAAGCTGGTGGTTTAGATGGTTTTACTTTACCTAACCACCCGCAGTTGCAAGATACTTTATATGGGCCATGGAGAAAAGATTGTCTTTTCCTAATTGGCGGCAAGCCAAATGTAGGGAAGACCAACTTTCTAATTGACCTAGTTACCGATATTCTGCTTCATAATAATGGAACTTTCTTAGATCCTTATGGAGCAAAGACTCAACCAACTATAGTTTTTTACCATACAATAGATGATAATCGCGCAAAGATAGTCAATCGCATAGTAACTAATATTGCCTCTAAAGAACTCCCCTATTTGACCATGAATATGATGGCTAATCCGCGATATTATAAGAAGATAGTTTCAGATCCTGAATTATTTGAACAAGTAAGACGAAACGCCTATACTAAGATCCGTCAATTAGCTTTTGATAGACATCTTCTAATTAAAGGTATTGAACAAGGAATGAGCCTTGATTATATTTCATCCCAACTAAGTTGGATTAGGAATCAATTTCCCGCAACTACGCACTCATTAGTTTATGTCCTAGATAACTTCTCCAAGATCAAAACTGAAGGAGTAAAAGAACAAGGTGAAATTCAGAAAATCTCGGAAGAAATTAAAAGTCTAACGTCCATTCATAATGCTACTATTATTACAACTATTGAGTATACTAAGTTAGAACAAGGCTCTCGTCCATCTGATAATAACTTCCGTGGTTCTAATCAGATGTGGTATGATGCTGATATTACAGCACATATGATTAATAATTTCGCGGAAGATCCTAACTCTTTAGATTTCTGGAGATCAAAAGAAAATGAACCCGGAACCGTAGAACTTTGCGGTCCTGGTCCTAAGTGGCCAACAGTTGAACTATTTATTTCTAAAAATAAAATAACGGAACATCGCAATAAAGCTATCTTTTATGATGCAATTCCCCCGCAATCTACCTATCGGGAATTAACTGAAGCAATGGTCAAAGAACGTCAAATGGCAGCTGTTGGAGAAGAATATAGAAAAGATACACCCTCCTTTGGGGTCGGGACAGATCAAGATGGAAAGAAATATCGGATAGGAAAAGGTGGAAAAATTGAATATCTCTCTTAAAAAAGTTGATCTCCTTATTAAAGGAGAAGCATTCTTTAACTCCATTTTTCATATGAATTTTACTTCCACTTCCCAAAATTCTAGATACGAAAAATGGAAAAGTTGGGGATTTAGAATAGGAAAGTTACAAAATGTATAGACGACGAATGATAAAAGGTCGAGCTTATTTTAATAGACCCTATCTCTCTGTTTCTGATATTGGTATTAGAAGAGAAGGAATGGCTTCCTATCAGAGCTGGGGTCTTAGAATAGCAAAATGAGTAAAAAATTGAAAGGGCTAAGTTATTGTGAAGGACCTGGAAATCTGTTTAGTTGGTACCCAAACGAAAGTTTTAGCACAATTAGCAATTGGGTCCCGTATGATACTATCTTAGTTGGAGGTTTTAGAGTTGGTAAAAGTTATGTATAGGTATCTATCTGGATGTGGATATTTTAATAATATATTCCATGTAAATTTTACTGTCTTGGGAAAACCAAGTATAGAACCTAAAACCTTATCTAAAGGAAACTCTATTAGAATTGTGAGGAGATATGAACAAACTAACTAAATATCTATCTATTCCCTTGGGAATAGTTGTAATTGTTTTATTCGCTTTATTAATGTATGGGATTTGTGAATCAGTAAAGGATATCGAGTGGAATAATGAGAAAACATCTCAGCAAATTATTGACCTTTATACCATCCGTAGTAAAACCTCTCCAACTCCCGTTGGGAGAATTAGGGATGCAGCTTCTGGTGAATTTAACCAAATTACCCGTAGTACAACGGAATCCCCAATTTCTTATTCCCAGGTTAGTGGTCGCGTTCCTTCTTCTGTCTCTGTCACATCTGGGAGAGAAGAATGGATCTACGCCGATGGACTTAACCCCGAAGAAAAAATCTGTATCGGCAAAGTTACCTGTACTTCCGAAGAACTAAAAATAGATACTTTTGGATTTGGAGTGAGTATTTATACTCTTACAACGCAACTTGAAACAGGTGAATTTAATCATTACTTCAAAGTCTATTTAGTTGGAGATAAAGATAAAGGACCAGAAGATTTGCGTGGCAAAAAGATCCCTGTTCAGTTATCACATGCCAAAACTTATATCAATGAGGACTTCGTCAAAGAAACCCAGAAGAAGGATAGAATGATCTGGTGGGCTCCTAAGTTCGGGTTAGGTGTTGGAGCCGAACTGGGAGTTGTTCCTTTAGAAATAAATCCTCAAGTAAATCTTACCTTTTCTCCGATGGGCTTTGGGAAAAGTAAGAATGATTTGAAATTACGCATACTTGAAATCGGCCCAACTTATTCTCCTGGCCAAATAGGGGTAATGTTCAGTCCTGGATCTATTAGATTTTCTAATCTGTTATCTAATACATATATCCGCCCAATTTCCGTTGGGATAAGTACTTCTAATTACTTTATTTCTACAGGAATTGGGGTGAGTTTCTAATGGAAAGAAGTTTAAAAAACAAAGTAATATTTGGGGTATGGGATATCAGAGGTTCTGAGTGGATTATTCATAGACTATCCTGGAATTGTATATCTGGTTGGGTAGGTTGTAGATTACTAAGAAAAGAAAGCTTTTAGTAAAAAAATGAACAACTTTACTGTGACAGGACTTGGTAACAAAAAATTTGATCGTTCTCTTTGGGTTACTTGGTTTACAAGTAATTGGATAAGTTTTAGATTATCAAAAAAGATAAATCTTGATGTATAAAAGAAATAGTAATGTAATTCTGGGTATTAGACTTCGCTTTGGCTTTTATCATCAAATCTCTATGCGTTCAGATTGGGAAAAAGATAGAAGAAATGGATCTTTAGGATATAGGTTATGCTATACGAAAGTATAGTTCTTGGCTTTTGTTACTTTAGCTCCAGAGATACAAACATTTTTGGTAAAGGCCAGTGGACCTGGCTTGTCACAGGAAATGAAAAATTTCTAGGATTTAGAATATGCGATATGAAAGAAGAGTAGTTAGTTATGGTTATCAGGACCACGAAGATAATTTTACTCTTATCGCTATTGGCGCTTGGGATTCTATACGTAGTGAAGCATTTTTGGGTGGAAGAATAGTTCTCTCTTTAGGAGTTAATTAATGGATTATGATGATTTTGAACACGACTTACAAAGTTTATTTGAAGAACTAAGGTTTAATCCTGATGAAG
>Ga0265297_10004314_pt1 | contig 23494 bp, 19 predicted proteins | sample Munlanlwell13791_FD_192502 | JGI IMG/M metagenome (GOLD analysis project Ga0265297, IMG submission 192502) | Leachate microbial communities from a municipal landfill in Southern Ontario, Canada - Leachate well 137-91 | ecosystem: Engineered > Solid waste > Landfill > Unclassified | place... | reverse complement strand
TTCCCACACCAACTATCACAACCGCCCGATATTAAGCTTCTTGCACCCATGAACGGTATTCGGTATAATCATCAATAGAGTTTGGGGCTCATTGTTTAGCTCCATTTTTTTTAATCAGCGTGAGATTCACTCTACAGTCCGGCCATTTCATATAAAGATGCCCTTGCTATCTCGTCGCCATCCGTAAAATAGCAATCACTCATAGAAGACAAGTCCTTAAATGTATTTTCCAAAATAACCGCGTCCAATGCTGCTGCAAGTTCATGAGGCCTGTTCTGGAAGAATGACCGGAATATTACGTCTTGGCCGATAAGAGCGGCAAAGCGGATAAAGATGAAGCGCAGCGGATCGTAGCTAAAGTGTTCCCGGAAATATCCAAAGTCGTTCCTGATATATTCTGCAAGGCCGCAGTTCAGCCAGTGGTGCTTTTGCGGTTGTCCGGCCGGGTCGTAGGATGCAATACCGGCCCTTAAGACATCCCCGTCGTTTTTGTTGCTGAGCGCAAACAGCAGAGCTGTGAACAGAGTGCCTTCTTCCAGGACTTCCGGGTCAAGATAATGTTCGTCGATCAATATTCTCCCTTCGCCAAGAAAAAACAATTCGTGCGGCACCCGATTGGAACGCATTGCTTGCGGGATCTTCAAAAATCTCCTAAGGGCATCTTCTCTGTAAATGTCTATATTTATCGGTCTTGGCGTGATGATGTCAGGGAAAAACCTGTCCAGGAGAAGATTTGTTTGCTCAGCTATCTTTTCGCTCAGACGGGCCCCGTCAAACCGTCCTGCCGCCCTAAGCCTTTGGGCGGCCAGAGGGGGTATATGATTTGTGATCTTTATCCGCAAAAGCGGCGCATCGGCTCCTGACAGCATTTGATTCCCCTTTGTTAAATTATCGGCAGAATATCTCGTGGATTTCAATATCGGGTAAATAAAAGGAAGGAAGGGACAGTGCCGGGTGTTGGAAGGCTTTTTGAGTCGGACTGAAAAGATCGTTGAAACTGAGCCTTAAACGGATCAGCCTTCCCGATGTTTTGAGCCGGAAACCTCTGTTCACCCGCCAAGCTTCTTACTTCACTGTCCCTTTGGCAGCGGGGCCTGCCCGAACCTTCAAGCGTGTTAGATTATATACCCGGTGTCAAGGGAAATCGCGGGGGGCCGGCAGACAGCAGACTGTCGACTGTCGACAGTCGAAAGTTGGGCAGCTAGTTGCTTTTCTCAAATGTTATAATTATTCCACAATGCCAAAAAAGGTCCTGATCATCTCCGGCAGCCCAAAGAAGAATGGCAACACTGCACAACTTATCGAGTGGTTTGCACAGGGAGCAAGATCAAAGGGAGCGGATGTAAACATAGTCCATGCCGCTTTTCTAAAGTTCCGGGTCAACGGCTGTACCGCATGCAGAAAATGCCAGAAGATAAAAGAATACAAATGCGCAATAGCTGACGGGGCAGCGAATGTACTGGCGGATATGATAAAAGCAGATGTCATTGTGATGGCTACGCCGCTTTACTTTTTTGATGCAAGCGCGCAGATAAAACAGATCATCGACCGCATGTTCTGCCTTTACAAGTGGGACAACAATACCGATACGTTCGAATCTCCTTTGATCGGCAAGACATTTGTCCTTTTGGCCAGCGCCTATGAGGACACCGGACTCGATGCCCTCGAAAAACCATTCAAATTGATAGCAAATTACACAAAGATGAAGTTTTTTTCACTGCTTGTGCCAAACGCGGGGGAGTCGGGAGAGATAAGCAATGTCAGAGGGATCAAGGGTAAAGCGGTAAAACTGGGAAAAGCAGTCAGCAGCTAGCAGTCGACCTGAAGACTGTCTGCTATGATTATTTCAAGGAGAAAAATATGAATAAACAAGAAATGTTCGAATTAATAAACGCCAATCCCGGATTTCACCTTGCAACCGTCGAAGGAGATCAGCCGCGGTGCAGGGGAATGTTCCTTTTCAGCGCGGATGAAAGCGGCATAGTATTTCACAGCGGCTCGATGAAAGACGTGCATCATCAGATCGTGGGCAATCCAAAGGTAGAGCTATGTTTTAATGACTTTAAGAACGGCGTCCAGGTCCGTGTTGCGGGCAAGCTTGAGATAGTGGAAGATAAAGCGCTCAAAGATAATATCTGCGCACATCCGTCGCGCGCGTTTTTAAAGCCCTGGCGTGAATCAGGTGAGCTTAAAGACTTTTATAACCAATTCAAAGTATATCGGCTGAAGAACGGCAAAGCGGTCGCTTGGACGATGGCGACCAATTTCGCGCCCAAAGAAGTTGTCACACTGTAGGCCAAAGATATATGTCTAAAAGCGACAAACTCGCTCTCGTCCTTTCCGGCGGCTTTATAAAAGGTGTCGCCCATATTCCCATCGCCGAAGAAATGTATAAGAGAGGATATATGTCCGATGTTTTTGTGGGCACATCGGTTGGCGCGGTGTTTGCAGTGCTGCTGGGACTATATGACGATCCGCAAAAAGTAAAGAAGATAACGCTCGACTTTATCAACTCTCATATTTGGCCGCAGCTGCTGGCGATAGATATTTTTTCAAAGGCGGGACTGTTTGAATCAAGCGAAGCAGTCAGGCATATCTCAAAAACGGCGGGGTTTGATGGCAAGACCTTTGCCGACCTCAAGAAACCTGTTTACATCACAGCAACGGACCTGAATACCGGGAAACTTTTTGTGTTTGGGAAAGATAAGAAGATGTTGTTATCTGAAGCGCTTGAAGCCTCAATCTCATTTCCCGTCATCTTCAAACCCAAGAAAATGCGATTGAATGGTAAACTTGCGGCTCTTGCCGACGGCGGCATCCGCGAAAATTGTCCGATATCCGTTGCGGCAAATATCCCGGGAGTCAAAAGGATAATCGCATGCGACCTGGGCTACTGCGGGCAGATAAAAGGGGACTTCAACAAAAAGAACGCCATCGATGTCTTTATGCAGTGCCTGGAGCTAACTACGTCCTTCTCGCAGATAAACAGATATATTTATGACGATATCTTTATCAGGAACAAAATTGTTGTCAGAATAATAAATCCGGGAATATTTGATATCCTTCCTTTTGATTTCAGGCAGTATTCATCGGTCATAAAAAGAGCTTCAAAGACAGCAAAGAATATCTTTGGCAGATTTAACGCCCCTGATGATTTCTTTAGCTTCTGGAATTCGGACCCGTTCAGAAAAAAATATTTGACAGTTGAACATATTGGCAGGAAGAAGACGAATGCTTTTGAAATGGTTGATTTCCAAAGAGCATAAAAGGCTGAAATCCCAGGACATTTTTACCGATAAATAATTGAGTAAAAAAAATGATCAGTCAAAGTATATTTTCCGTATGTTTTAAGTCCCCGCCAAAACAAGTTGGGGGAATAAAAAAGCCCGTCAAGAAAGCCTGTGTTGATCAAGCAGACAGCTACGGAATGACAGAGCTAATGTACGCGGCAAGTTTGGGGGATGTTAAGAAGGTCAATGACCTCATCAAAGCCGGCTGCAATGTAAACATGCAGGACAAAAAGGGATCAACCGCTCTGATGCATGCTGTATTTGCGGGCAGGGCCGATGTTGTAAGTATCCTTTTGGATAACGGAGCGGACCCGAATAAACAGGATGTTCACGGCGATACGGCGCTTATCTATGCGGCTTTCTTTTCAAAAAATGAAGAGATAGCACAGCTGCTCGTCATGCACGGGGCGCGGACCGATACAAAGAATAATAATAACGAAACAGCACTTCAGGTCGCAAAATCCAAAGGGAATGAACCTCTCGAAAAATTTTTGGAAGCCGCGCAGACAGTAAAAGCTGACAGTTAGTCCGTATTTTTCTTCAAAACGAACATTTGTCCGCTCCTGGGGCCGCCCCAAACCATGCTTTCGCTGTCCCGAGGTATCTCCTTGTAACGTCCATCAAATGCAATGCCGGGATGCGAAGATGCAAACACGGACAAAAGATCCGAATATCTGCTTGCCACACAGCTTTCCTGAAATGTTCCTACAAATAGATTTCCTCCGGGTTCTAGCATATTTACCATTCTCTCAAGGATCGATGTCACTTCGTTGCTGCTAAACAGCGGAGCTCCCGGTCCAAAACACATGTTGCCGTGTCCTCCTACATCGATCACGCCGTTGATTATTATGGCTCTGGCCGGCCTGGGAAGGGAAACGTTCATCACATGTGCCTGCTCGCCGGTTACCCATCTTGTCCTGTTAAATATTGCCGTGTTTGCTTTTTGTTGAGAGGGAAGCAGCGGTGCTCCAAACAATATTTGTTCGATCTTTTTCTTGGCGTGCATCGCTCCCGTGACATAATCAAATTCTATTTTTTGACCGATAGATATGGCCATTTCCCCGAGATCAAACGGAATGTCAAATTTGAATTCGCCTCTTCTCATTATCTCAACATTTGTATACTCTCTCCACTCTTTCCAGAATCTGTTTGTAGGGGAGCCGTCTTCCTTGAGATAATCGGCCGCAACCAGGGCCTCCCATATTTCCGGACGGTAATGATCTTTTATCTGATTCCCGAAATTTATATCGTAAGCTATTACTTGGGCTCCCATTCCGGAACAGATCAAAGGGATGTCATGCGAAGCTCCGCATCCTATGTCCGCAACAAGGGAGCCCGGCCCTATTCCGGCGGCTTTGAAGATTTTGAGCAGAGTGAGATGTCTTTCATTTTCTAAAAACGAATGAAAGATCCTTACTATCCCGGACATATAAAGAGGGAAATACTGCGAAATAGCATCCTGTTCAAACAACTCCTCCGCACAAAAAGCATCCCGTGTCTCTTCTTCGCGGGACGGAAATGGTGTTGCCTGTACCCACGCATGACGGTAGAACCACTCTTTGAGTAGCAACTCCAGCTTGAAGAATTCATTTCGTTCTTCCATATACTCTTTTTCTTTTATACTGCCGCTTTGGCATCTTGCCAGTTTATCGCGTAGTTTTTTGAACGCCGGCCTGTATATTTCCATCAAAATATCTTCGCATGTCAATTTGCGCAAATTATGTTTTTTCCCAGAAAAAATACTCAACTCAGATATGAGGCCATCATCTGTTAATCCGGAATATATTATTGCCGAGTTTTTGCGGGCGATGGTAGAGAATCCTCCGACAAGCTTATCAGCGATCGGGGCGTTGTCTTCTAACCGGGACTCGTATGGCAGTGTCCTTTCAAATTCTTCTTCCGCAGGGAGATATCTTGCTGCCCATTCCCGGCAGAGCAGGAATATTTTAAATGCAGCGGTTTCCTGTTCATTCGATGCCGTTCTGTTGAGCAGGCTCAATTGTGCGGGCTTCCAGACTAGATGGAATAATTTGCCGCTCATCATCCTGCTTGCCGGCAAAGAACATCCCGAAAGGTCCGCGATCTGCCTGTCAAGGCTTTCATCCGAAAGCCCGTTTAAACTCTTTGTAAATTCTAAAAACCTCTCGTCAAAATGGATTACGCCTTCTTCTCTCCTGACAAGAAAGTGATAGAAATCAGATGCGGATTTACATTCGGCAGCATCTTCGGAACAAAAAGGAAGATCTTCCGCTTTTCTTCTTTCATAATATGACCTTGCATCGGATGCGACATAATTTGCGGACAGGTGCATCTTGTTTTGATGTCCTCCGGTATACATGTAAAATGTTCCGGGGTTTTGTATTATGATCGACCAGGGAATTATCGACCAGAGATAGTCACTTCTAAGCGCTTCGGGAACGAACAGGCCGGATGCGATATCGAGAATAAAAGGGACTCCTTCAGCCGATATTTTAATAACACTATGAGTGCCTTCAAACAAGCATTGATGCTTGCCGTTGAGCAAAAGATGGTTCATTGTTGCGACTTCGGGTTTGAGTGGAGATGGGATCTCTTCCGCGATCATTGCGCATCTCTCCGGCAGCGTGCCTTTATCTTTTTCTTCCATTATTGAAAACATTGCCATATTAAGGTCGTTGCCGGTCTGGGTTTCCCAAAAGTCATGCGGGTGCTTTAATCTACTATACTTTGGTATTGCACGGCCGATATTACTCAAAACCGTCAAGTATTCTTGAGAGCCGGAAGCAGAACGGCTTACTTTTTGCCGCCCGTAAGATTCAAAAGATGAATATGGGGCTGCAAGCTTCGCGAAAGTTGTCCTTAATTTTGCTCTTGTTGCTTCAATCTGCATGACAAATATATATCGTTGAAATAAAGAGATAATTGCAGAATATAGGCGCATGTTCTAAATTTGTGGGCTACTTGCTACGATCTGATTACTGCTGCCTTTTGGGCCTTACCTTAAATAGCCTGAAATTTTCAAAAAAACCCGTCGATAAGGAAATAGCGCAGAAGATTAAATAAAAGAATCAAGGAGGGAAAAACATGGCTGCAAGATATATTTTGAGAGTTGATATCGGCACACATGCAGTTAAGGTGTCCACGGTTGATCACCTTGGGAATAGGATAGGAAATATTGTTTCAAATCCATTAACCGTAATCGAAAGGCCAACGGTTGTGGGATTTGGAGAAAGGGTTACTAAAAATGCTGTAATGGTTATTGACGGAAAACAGTTTATTACAAGGCTTCAAGATTTTAACCATTTAAGGTCAACAGTATTAGAAACCATGAAAGCGGGTATTGCCGAAGCAGAAAGCGCCGGGGCAGATCGGGCAAGCTACAAAGGGATCGGGACTTCAGGGGCAATGCATACCGACCAACCGTTTGCCGGTAAAGACGATAACGGGATCTTGGTCCCTATTGAAGATGACTTTGCAACAATGTGGAATTCAGAACATAATGGGATCGAATTCGATATGTTGATGAATATTCCGGGTTTGAGAGAGATGATCCTGCATGCGACATCAAACGAACCGATGCAAAGAGGCATCCTGACAAAGATGTTATTTAGAAAACTTAATGATCTCAACTGGGAAAGTACTACCCGTTTCCTATCAGCAAACAACTGGATTACACATGTCCTGACGGGTAGCAATTCATTTGAAATGTCAGATGCAATAAGCGCTATAGATCCAAGAACAGGACTTTATGCGGTTGACCTTCTTAAATTTTTTGGGCTCTCGGGCAAGCTGCCAACAATTGTTGACTCTGAAGAGTCTGTCGGGACACTGCTGCCGCATGTCGCGGATCAACTTGGACTTAGTAAAAACGTCATTGTCGCGGCAGGTGGCGGAGATCAAAGAATGGCATTGTTCGGGAACGGAATCGTGAGGCCGGGAAGAGTCGCGCTCAATTGGGGGGCTTCTGGAACGATCTTGGCGCACACCGGAGGAAAATTTGATCCAACGGGAAGAATAAATACATTTGGCCCGAATATCCCTTGGTTTATGAATTGCTGTATGGCAACAGGATTATCGCTGGATCGCTTCTCAGAAGCCAGCAAGATTGCCGTAAAGATATTGCCGCATATGCAATGACATCAAGAATTGATGCAAACGGTGTCGTGATGTGGCCATGGTTCGGTGTGACAAACGCCCCGTATAAATCTTTAGGGACTGACCCGTATTATGAGAACTGGAGAGGCGCAAATCCGGCAGATCAAGCCAGAGCGGTACTTAACGGTTCGGTGATAGAAATGTTGAAATGCGTAGATCAGCTGAAACAGCTTGGAACGCCAGTGGAGAGTATCAGGTTTTCCGGTGGCGGTGCCAATTCAGATCTTCTGGCCAACATTATTGCATCCTATACAGGCCTCCCGGTAGAAGTGCCGGAAGATATCGAAGCTTCATCGGTCGGAGCTGGAATATCCGCAATGGTGGCAACCAATGAATTTGGATCAGTCGAAGAAGCTTGTGATGCAACAATTAAATTTAGGGATCCGATAAAACCAAACCTTCAAGATCAGGATGCCCTTAGAGCGTTAGCCCAAAAATATGATGATGATTTCCAAAGACTATATCCTGAAGCATGGAAACGCCATCACGAGGCAAAAAAGATTTAAAGTGGCAAATCTGTCGACCGTCGACGGCGGAGCACCCTGCGTCATCCGTAATTTGCCACGGCTGAACACGTAAGGTATAATTTAATTATGTACAGACCGGAAATAAAAGTACTTGACTGCACTATCCGAGACGGCGGGTTGATCAACAACCACCTGTTCGATGACAAGCTTATCAAAGCCGTATACCTCGCCGCATCGATGGCCGGTGTCGATTATGTGGAGCTTGGATACAGGCTCTCAAAAAAGCAGTATGATCCCGACAAATTCGGCCGCAGCAAGTTCTGCGACGACGATTTTTTGAAAGAGATGACCGCAGGAGTGCCTAACGGCGCAAAAATAGCCACGATGGTGGACATTGGCCGCGTCGAACTTGACCAGGTGCCTCATAAAAAAGACAGCGTCGTCGATCTGATGCGCACCGCCTGTTACGTGAAAGACGTCGACAAGGCCATAGAATATACAAAGCACTTTACCCAAAAAGGCTACGAGACGACGATCAACATTATGGCTATTTCTACAGCCCTGCAGCCCGACCTGGAAGAAGCTCTGGCAGAGATATCACATTGTCCGGTCAAAGCGGTATATGTAGTCGACAGCTACGGGGCTCTTTTTTCGGAACAGATAGATTTTCTCGTGAACCTATATAAAAAGCACCTTCATCCGAAGGGAATAGAAGTCGGGATACATACCCACAACAACAGGCAGCTTGCTTTTGCAAACACGATAGAAGCCATACGCCTGGGAGCTAACTGGCTTGATGCCTCGATCTTTGGCATCGGCCGCGGTCCGGGCAACTGCAATCTTGAGCTTTTGCTGGCTTTCCTGAAAAATCCCAAGTTCAGATTGGACCCGATACTCGAGGTCATAGAAAAAGAATTTCTGCCTCTCAGAGAAAAAATGGAATGGGGATATATTATTCCCTATATGATCACCGGTATTTTGAACCAGCACCCCCGCGCGGCGATCGCCCTGCGCAACAGCAAAGACAAAGACAAATACGCTGACTTTTACAAAACCCTGTCAGGGCAGGATATAGACCTGGTGTAGAAAACGGCAGATATGAAAAAGCCCCGATCTAATCGGGGCTTTTCTTTTATTGCGACTCCTTGTGTTTATTCGATCATGCTATTGATCCGCGCTGTTATTTCAGCTTGAGTTTCAGCAATAGATGTCACAGTTTCAGCAGCATTGTGTATCGGAGATGCATTTTGATAACCCTTTCCGCCGTTACCGGTTTCACCTGCCGGTGACACGTTATCAAAACCCTTTCCGCCGTTACCACCTGTCGGTGATACATTCTGAGAACCCTTATCTCTTGAGTCATAAGGTTCACTGGTAGGACCAACGTTCGTTCCATCATCGTCACATGGAGGAGGATTAAAGTAAACTCCGTCGGTTTCTGTAGATACTTCTGGCTTGTAACCGGGTTCCGGGGCTCCTTCTATCTGGTCACTAGGTAGTTGGGGGTTGGTTATTTCTACTGTATCATCGGCGGTGATAGGAAGCTCTTCCGTATACGTATCGGGAAATGGAGGCGGTGTAGCTGTATCATCATTTGGTAAACATTCTTCTGGCAAACATTCTTCACTATTTGACATGTATGACTGCCCTCCATGCCCATCAACTGAACTTACCATAAATTCTACCTCCTCTTGCAATTCTTGACCTTTTCAGGCCGCTAAAGATCCATCGAATGTTTAACCGGAATTCTTGCATGTAACAAAGAGGTAAAATCAGAATTTATCGAGAAAGATGTTTGTGAAGCTTGTCCAAAAAGTCAGAATCAACAATGTAGCCGAGACTTGCGGCTGTGTTTGCGTCATTCAATGAATTTTCGTATTCCTTTTTCAAAAAATATACCAGAGCTCTGCTGTAATAGGCACCGCCGTCCCTGGGCTTTAATTCTAAAACCTTGGTATAGTCTTTTAAAGCTTCATCCAGCCTATGCACGCTGTAATATGCGATAGCGCGGTTGTAATATGCCGAAGCATTGGCGGGGGCCAGTTCGATTGATCTGTCGTGGTCCGCAAGCGCTTCTTCAATCTTACCCATTTGTCTATAACATAAAGCTCTGTTAAAGTAGCCTTTTGGGGAATCCGGCTCAAGCTCTATGAAGCGCGTGAAATATGTTAAAGATTGTTTGTATTTACGTTTGTTTAGCAGTTCTACTCCCTTAGCATAGACCTCTGCCGCAGTTGTAGGCGCTTTTTCGGACCCAAATATGTTTTCGAAGAAATTCGACATCTCAGGGTAATTATATAGTATTTGTTTCGATAAGGGTATCAGCTTTTTGGACGTTCAAAATCTCTTTTGTAGCATGTGATCACCAGCTTGTACAAAGGGTCTTCGCTGTCAAGCTTGCATATTTCTCTCAAGATGTAATCTCTTTTGTCCTCGGCAGTATAAAGGGTTTCAGGGAATTTGATCGCTTTCGGATCGTCCTTGCTTGAGACATTTATCGCGTACCAGATCCCGGCTGCTATTCCTTTTATAATGTTAGGGCAGGGGACATTTGTCAGCATACAGAGTCTTGCAGCTACAATGAGACGGTCGTCGGGAGATAACTTTCTTGCCGCGTCACCGCCGATCCTGAATACGGAATCCTCAAAAGTTTCAAAGGTCGATCTCGTGTGTTCGCTGTAAAGTCTGGTTTCGTCCTCATCAAAATCGAATTGCTTGGCAAGCGCTACTCCTATCTCGTCATTTACTGCTTTTTCAAACGTCTCACGCACTGTGTTATTCCTCATAGCTTCATTTGTTGTAAAGATGCCGTTGGCAAAACCCAGATACGCGACAAGAGCATGCGGCATGTTAAAAGCCAGAAGCTTTTGGATGGCAAGCCTTCCGTATCTGTCCTCAAGCTTCATTTCCGGCACCTCTATCCGGTCTCCCATATAATTCGCGGCTTCGATCGGTATGACATGTCTACTTCCTGCGACCTTTAAACAATAGGGGACATCATGTTCTTTCGGTGAAGTTTCTGCCGCAGGGTAATGTCCGATAGCCCGCGAAAATCCGACAAAGCGCTCCATGTATTCGGAAAAATCAGTTTCCTGTTCTGCGTTCGCAAAATGTTCTCCGGCTGCCGCATAAAATGCAGTTTTAAAAGGCCCCAGCTGGTCTTGAATATTTTTGAGATCATTTGTCAGAACCACAGGAAAATTTTCAAGGAAAATAAAGTTTACCGGCAAATCGACGCCAAGCATCATCCTAAGATAAATGCTTGTCGCAAACAAAGGCGCTATCTTGGGCAGGATATTATGGCCGACAGAGGTGGTTACCATAGATGCCCTGATCATTTCGGTCATTGCGGCTACCGGTTCTAAGGCACTGTTTAATATATGAAGGTCGATAATTTGCTTTGTGATGCCGGCTATATCCACATAATATGAATCCCAATATCTGAGCCTGTCGATCAATTTCTGGTTTGCGTCAAGAAAACTTATCCTGTGATCTGCCTGCGCAATGATAGGGGCCAAAAAACCGGCTCCGATCGCGCCGGCTCCCACTTGAACAACTTTTCTTAGCGCATCGACAGATCCAAGATCCACGCTCACTTGTGCTTCGGCATAATCAGGGAAACGAGGATGTATTCCTTTGGATATGTTCATTTCTTCGGCAAATCTATCCTGCAAGTCACGACCGGCTCGATCTATTCTAAGAGATCCAAGCGGCCTGTCGCGCCTGATAGCATTAAAAAATTGTGTATCCATTCCTCCGCGGTATGCACTTATTACTTGTGTTCTCATAAAATTCCTACATATATTCATCGATACGAAAATTTACAAATTTCATTGAAATTTTGATGGGAAACGGTCGATAAGGTTTTGTTGGTAGATGTCGGTCGTGACCGACATCTACAATATAAAAAGGAGAAAATAATCATGGTTATGGTGATGCAAGCGGCAAGAAAGGTTGTGGATAATTGTTTCAGAGATGGAAGATTAAAATTGCCGCCACATATGACAATTGATCGTTTGGCAAGGCAATTCGAGACCTCAGCGGCGGATATCCGAGATATTAATGGAATTGAGTTTGTGGGCCGCATAGAAGCTCCTAATCATAAAGCTTTAGTGTTAGGCTCCGAGAGCTGTAGAGGAAGTTCGTATTTTACTTTGGATAGCGGAGCTTTCGATAGCCTAAGATCAGTCATGACTGCCTTAAAACACAGCGACATGGCGCTTTCTGAATCGGCCCCAAAAGATTTTGTGGATGAACTACTTCTATCAAGATTGGGAGTATTGCCGAAGAGACATTTCGACGGAGTAAAAGATGTAGTGTCTTTGCTCGGACGATCGCCCGCGACAACTTCTGAAGAGATAACAGAAAAGAGAGCGCGATTTTCTCAGTGGCTGGAAGCAAACAGCGCCGATTATTTAGTATTGAGAGATCTGAATGTCCAAAATTGGCTGTTGGGCGGCAGGGATTTTCATGAGATAACAAATACCAGTGTTGCCGCTTTCCTTGTCCCCCGTGATTTAAGTGAACCGATAAAAGTTTTTATCAATAATATAGAAGAACCGAGGGTAACAGAGCAGGAAATGGAGAAGGGAATTGGTCCGGATTGGCAGAAACATATTCGGCTTGTCATTAACGGATGGCAGGAAGAGCCGGATATTAGATCACACACAATAGGAAAGGATACAATAGGAAGTCAGGCATTTTCAGGTTTCCATGAACTACATTATTCTATGCTGCCGATAGACGTCGAGCGGTATGAATGGCTTGCACAGGTAGCCTCCGCAGCTCTGACGAAGGCGGGATATTTTGTTAATTTCGGAGAAGATAGCGAGGCCGATGTCGCGGCTCAAGTAAAAAGGATGCTTGCGGAAGTCGGAGTCGAAACAGATGTACTTCTGGTTGCCGCTGACGGCCAGATAGCAAAGACAAATCATCCCCTGCCGAGAACAAAAGAAGACGGCGGCTTGATCGATCATGATGTTGCGATCGTCCTCTGCGCAAGATACAGGGGGCAGATAGCTAATCTCACAAGAAGGATCGTGCGCGGCAGAGATGCTTACACGCCTATAGAGGAAAATTTTCAAAAATGCGGTTATGCAGCTGCTGCGGCTTTAAGAATGACGAGGCCGGGATATACATATGGAAAAGTATATGAAACAATGCAACAAATAATCCGAGATTTTGGCTTTCCGGAAGCCTGGAGGCATTGCCACTGGGGAGGCCCGACAGGTATCGGAATAAGGGACAAGTGCGTAAGCAGCTCTTCCGATCCATTCGTGATCCTGCCATATCAGGCATTTACGTGGAACCCGATACTTGGCGGAGTCAAAGTTGAAGAGACAATACTGACACTAGGCAGTAACGATGGCGATCCGAGAGTTCTTACTTTGGATCCTTACGGCGTGTGGCCGACGACGTCATTTGATTTAATTTGGGGAGGAGATGTACCGATAATACTTCCCGGCATTCTTGTGCGCTGATCCGGCCCATAATAAAAAGCTCTCTAAACGGTATTATTTCTTGCTTGCAGCTTCTTTTATATCGATATATTCTTTGAGGGCGCTCCTGAATCCGTATATGATAGTCCCTCTTTCCAGTTTGTCAGTCAAATCTCTGGCTTTGGCAAAATCTTTGTCTTTAACAGCGTTTAATATCGGTGTCGCCTTTTCGACGACCTCCTTGGTTTTATCTTTTGTATATCCTTCGGACATTTCATCGACGATTTTCATAGCTTCAACCATATTAGGGTCAGGTTGTTGCATGATTTTTATTAAGGCATCGGGAACAAACTGTTCTTCTTCAGTGCCTTTCAATCCCGTACAGTCGTATAGAGTTTTCTTGGGTGCCGGAATAGCAGCAGCCGCAGGGTTCGTGGCCTGTGCCGGCCGTTCAGATGGCAACTTGTTTTCGTTCTTTGCCGCGGTATACAACCTCTTTGTAACGGCTGCCTTAACACAGACTAAATTTATTGACATCATTTTCATCTCCTTAGATTTTTTGATCTTTACTCATTTGTGTATCGTCATATTATTTGGAAAAATTCACTCAATTTTTAAAAACCAGGAAACTCTCGTGCGTTGATTTAAGTCAAACAAAAAGGCGGAGAAATCTTCTCCGCCTTTTGCAAAATCTATCTTCTCTAAACGTTGCGATTTTTTGCTTATGCTGTTATCTCTTTGAATTCACATAAGCAATTAGTGCATTCCTTGTTTCCGTTGGATTTACCGTTATCTGGTTATCCGGTATATTTCTTATTTTTTCAACAGCTACATCAAAATTTCCGGCTTTTATATTGCCGATTATCGGATTAATTAATAGGCCTTTATCAACTATTGTGCCACTTATATAGGATGCTATCCATGGATCTATAGATCCGTTCTTTCCCAATTGTTCCGCAATTGATTTTGCTTTTGGAAGGTCGAGATCGTCGATCGCATCAAGGACTGGTTTAATCTTAGCTGCTGTTCCTTCTGGAAGTCTCGGATTCTTCAATAGATTCGGAATCCCAAGAACATCGGTCAACTTCTGTCCTTTTGCAGATCCGAATTTTACCGGGGCCGGTTCAGTTGCGTTGGCTTGTACCACGCCTGAACCCTTTGGTTGAGTTGCTTCCACCGGTTTAACAGGTTCAGCAGACGGAGGCGTAGCGACCGATCCATTTCCAGCAGTTTTTCCTTCATTTTTCGTCGGATTTGTCGCATCAGCTTTTGGTGGTGCAGGCGGAGCTGCTGCTGCTGCCGGTGCTGTTTCAGCCGCTGCAGATACAGAAGGTTTCGCTTCTCCATCAGCTGGTGGTGTAGACTCGCCTTTTCCTTTCGCTTCTGTTTTTGGTGTTACTTGTCCGGCTGGAGTTGGCGGTTGACCTGCCGCGGACTCTTCTCCATTAACATTTTTTGCCTCAACTATTGGAGGTTGAGCAGGAGCGGGTTCCGGTTTTGGAGCTTGAGTTGGATCCGGAACTTTAGGCGCTTCTGAACTTTGTCGTTTCAACGCATCTTGTGCCGAAGATTGGATCGGCGGTTGTGAAGCCGAAGCTGCTTTCGGCTTTGGAGCTGGTGCCGCTGTCGGTGCAGGGGCTTCAGGTTGTGCTGGTTTTTCTTTTCCGCCAAAACCGAACAATTTGCCTATCTGTTTGAACGGCCATTTGATCGCGTCCCATATTTTGCCTAACAACCCTTTTGATTTATTTGTTTCCTTTTGAGCTGTTGCTGCTTTAGGGGCTGGTGCCGCTCCCCGTGTGACTTGCCTGTTATTTTCAGGTGTTAAAGTAACCGTATCGCCCGGCATGGACGCTTTGACATTGCTATGTTTTAAAGGAATGCTGGCATCGGCTCCGAGGCGTCTTGCCTCAAGCCTCTCGTTCACTGAAAGCGCATCTCCTGCAGCTTTGGCTCTGTTATCCCTTGGATTTTTATTCGCTGCCTTTAAATCATTTGCCCTGACATAATGCAGGGCCGTAGTCCTTGACGCGAGACCTTGTGCCAGTTCATTTGCCATGTCTTATCTCCTTATGGATGTTTTTTTGGCTACAGTATATATTCGGATAATACAGGGCAAAACTTGCACATGTCGGAGCTCTATTTTATTGCGGCATGCATCGATTTTAGGTATAATTAAACCAATGCCGATATACGAATACAGATGCAATGATTGCAAAAAAGTCATAGAAGAACATCAGGGCTTTAATGACAAGCCTTTGACAAAGTGCAAAGAGTGCGGAGGGGCCTTAAAAAGGATATTTTCTCCTGCGGGGATCATTTTTAAAGGATCGGGATTTCACATAACCGACAATAGGAAAGACAAGGCGGAACGAACAGAAACAAAAACCCAGAGCCCAAAGAAAACAAAATCACGTAATTGACGGCGATAGACTCTATATGCTATATTTACCATTGTAAAATGTCAAAAGTAACCCATGCAATCCTCATAGTATTTCTGCTTTTTTCCACATCTTTTGCTGCAACTCAAAGTGTCACAAACACACTGGATTCCGGTGCCGGCAGCTTTCGCCAGGCACTCGTTGATGCTAATAATGGGGATACTATCGCTTTTAATATTTCTTCCGCCGGAGCGGGAGTATCTACAGGAGAGGCGTATTCCGGATGGGTGTCTAATGAGGTTACAGGGTACCGGTGGTTCCGCATAGTATTAAACGAGGCGCTAGTTGTTGTCAAAAATAACCTGATAATTGACGGTACAACTTGCACAACAAGCGACGTGACAAGCCCGACCGGCGGGCCTGTGATAGAAATTGTCGCTCCGGTATCAAATGCGGTTACTCTGGAAGGCTCCGGAAATACCATAAAAGGGTTTTGTATAAACACGTCAAACTACGCAATATATTGTCTCGGCGCGAATAACACAATAATCGGCAATTATATCGGGATGAATGTGCCCGGTGAATCTTTGACGTCAAATGTCAGCGTGGCGGGGATACTTGTATCCGCTGAGGGAACTACGATAGGAGGCTCAACAGCAGCTGAAAGAAATGTTATTTCGGGATGTTCGGCTATTGCCATACAGACGATATTAAACGGGTCTAACACGATAAAAGGGAATTATATAGGTCTTACGGCTTCAGGGGAAGGTGTGCTGCCCACCATGTACGGGATCATGATCGGCGGAGGAACAGGCAATATTGTAGGGGGTTTAAATCCCGGAGAGGGAAATGTTATATCGGGATGTACCCTTGAAGGAAGCTTTATCGGAGGCCTCTCTATTTACGGAATGTTCACAAACGAAAGCACCTGCATATATGGAAATTATATCGGCACTAACGCTTCGGGTACAAGAGCGCTTCCCAATTGTACGGGCGTGACGCTTCTCGGGTTTGATAAAAATACAAAGATCGGCAACGGGACGTCCGCAGGCAGGAATATTATTTCCGGCAATACGCTGGCAGATCTGATTTTGATCGGGTTATCTGATATCACAATTGAGTCAACAACGATTTACGGGAATTATATCGGAACGGATAAGAACGGATCTGCGGCTCTCAGCAGCAACCTTGCGAGTGTTTTGATCGTAGATCAGGTATCAGGCACATCTTTAGGCGGCAGTGTGCCGGGTCAGGGGAATGTGATATCCGGCAACAGCACAGGTTACGGAATATTAGTAAGCGCAATTCTCAGCGTTAGTTCCCCGACAAACAATCAAATTGCCGGGAATTTGATAGGGGTTGCTGCTGACGGCATTTCTGCTCTCGGAAACAAGGTCGGTGTTTATTTGAGCGAATATTCGTTAGATAATACAATAGGTACAGGTTCTTTGGCCGGTTCCAATATTATCGCATATAATACCGAATGCGGTATTACACTTGAAGGTGCCGGCGTCAATTTTAACAAAATAACCTGCAATTCAATCTACGGCAATACGAACAAGGGCATAAGCCTTATGGACGGAGCAAATTCCGGCATAGGTATTGCGACGATCTCAAGCGTGATAAGCGACGGTGTGTCGGTGACTATATCAGGTACATCTTTGGCATCAGCAGTGATAGAAGTGTTTAAGGCTGCGGGAGACCAGGGCAAAAGTTATCTTGGGACAATAAATGCAGATGCAGCAGGAGCCTGGAGCGGAATAGTCCCCGTGGCAGTCGGAATGGTGACAGGAGATGCTGTTACAGTGACGCAAACGGACGCGAACAATAACACATCAGAATTTTCTATCACAATGGAAGCTATAATAGTAGCTCCGGTAGTAAGAAGTCTGAGCGTAACACTGCCTTCAACTAGTGTAGCGTCAGGAGCGGCATTCAGCGCGACGATCACGGCAAAGGATGCGGCCGGAAATACGGTCACTACACTGTATATTCCTACAACGGTTACTGTGGATGCGGGAACAGTGACCCCGTCAAGCATAGAAGCGAGCGAATTTGTATCCGGTGTGTGGAGCGGCAATCTTACGCTTCATAAACCGGGCGGCAGAACATTGTATTTTTCATACGGCGCGGCCGCCGGGACCGGAAATATCCTGGTTACATCGCAGACAACAACAAGGATAATGTTCGGGCCAAATCCTTTTAATCCGAACAACGGAAGCGGAGTGATCTGGTACTATCTTGACGCGGATAACGAGACGAGCGTATACCTGTTAGACCTGTCGGGCACAGTGGTCTGGAAAGCTACATACCCGTCGGGAGCAGTCGGAGGAAAAGCCGGAGCCAACAGCATAACGTATGACGGAAAGACGTTGTGGGGAGACGTGCTTGGCAACGGCGTGTACATATATAAAGTGGTGCAGGGTAACAGGAGTGTGGGCGGTGGTAAGATCGCGGTGATCAAGTGAAAAGTTCAAAGCTAAAGATTTTACTGATTATCACTGTGCTATTAATGGCAGGATGTCCTGTTTTTGCTTCACAAGTTATGGACCCGACGGACATAGGAGTAGGAGCGCGGCCTCTGGGGATGGGGAAAGCATATACGGCGATTGCGGATGACTGCTCGGCGCTTTTTACAAACCCCGCGGGATTGGCGCAAAAGAAGAATATTAAAGTACTCTCAATGTGGGGGAACTTGATGGCAGAAGTGCCCTACACGGTTTTTGGAGTAAGCGCTCCGATGTGGGGAGGAAGTATCGGACTAGGATATGCGGGACTGCAGGTCGGAGGAATTCAGGAGGCAGTGCTTGTCGGAGGAGTGCCGGAGCTTACGGGAAACGAAGGCAGCTTTAACAACAGCTCTATCAATATCGCGTATGCGGCGGATGCTGCAAATATTCCCGTATTTTCAAATATGAAAGTACTTGCCTCATCAAAGCTGGGCTTGTCCGTAAAAATGGTGAGGCAGGATTTTTCGGGTTCGGCAAGCTTTGAGGCGGGAAAGATAAGCGGGATTGACATGGACCTTGGGCTGCTCTCAAAGGTCAACGACGATACAAATTTCGGACTTTCTATCAAGAACCTAATACCGGGGAATAATATCGGCAAAGACGAACTGCCGATGTCTATAAACGCCGGCATATCCAAATATTTTTCAAAGTGGAATTTGTTGACTGATCTTGATATGGACATGGAGATGAACAGGGGGCTGTTGCTGAGGGCGGGCTGTGAGTGGAATCCGGTTGCGCCGGTAAAGATAAGGCTGGGGCTGGACCAGAAACCAAACGCGGGATCCTCAATAACAAACCTGGCGGCCGGAGTGGGGCTTATGTTCAAGATGTTCTCATTTGATTATGCGTACCACACGTTTGCGGGACTTCCGGAGCTGTCGACGCATTTCTTTTCTATAGGGATCACGTGGGATGAACAAAAAGCCGATCAGGTGAAAGAGAAAGTATTGCAGCCGTTGGTCCAGCCAAAGCCGGCGGAAAAACAAACAATAAAGCCCAAAGTTATTCCAGCGAAAAAAACACCGGCCAAAAAGACGGTTAAGAAAAAAACAAGTCCGAGTAAGCCGGCAAAACCTGTCTCCGGAAAGCTTTGAAAAACAGCCTCATATCTAGCGGTTTAATATTGCGAGTTATTTTTATGCGGTAGTGTCGGTATCGTGGCTTGTTGTGATAGATCCTACTAACACTATAGACGGTCCTTCTAGATCTCCATGGGTGCGGTCATAATACCCCGTTTCTAGATAAGGTGTAGTAGAAGGTGTAAATTTGGGTCCGCTACAATCTTCTGATCTTTGGGTAAGATATTCTACTGTCTCGTCCGGCAGTTCGGGACAGCGTACGATAGCGGAATCAGGAACTTCAGCCGTATCACCTACTTTAAACCCCATAAATATACCTCCTTAAATAGATCTTTCCCGTTCTACTGAATTAATCGTTGTAAAAGGGAGAAATCTTGCATATGATATGAAACTTTTGTCAAGTCTGCGTCCCAAAAAACACTCCTATTGACTATGCTGAATGATAATTGGGCAAAAATGCTTGACATTGGAACACATGCTGATTATTATATGTAATATCTTGTTATTGGAATTCAGGAAAATAGCATGCGCCTTCCGGTCGCGACTTAATAGTTGTGCTAAAGGGATTATAGCGCATAAAAATAACTGGCTGAGATTGGTACCATTTACCTTAGCTGTAATTTGCATTCTGTCCGTTCTTGGCGCTTTCGTTAACGCGGCCACGCCTACAAAACTCAATTATGAGGGAAAACTCACCGATAAATCTTCTAACCCGTTGACAGGCACTTATAATATGCGGTTTGGGATATACTCTGATGCGGACGGCACCAACCTGTTGTGGGGGGCTGAAAGCCATGATTCTGTATTGGTAAGGAGCGGTATCTTTGTCGTTCCTCTTGGCGAAGTTTCGCCCATCACTTCGGGAATATTTGCGGCAAAATCTACATACCTCAAAGTAGAGGTTGCAAATCCTCCGGATTCTCTCACTTACGAAACCATCCTTCCTCTAACGCAAATCGTTTCAGTGGGCTATTCATTTAAAGCAGCTGATGCTGATATCGCCCAAACAGTTCCAAACAGCGCGATAACAACGGCAAAGATAGCGGACAGTGCGGTCACTACGATCAAGATCGCGGCTGGAGCTGTGACCACAGCAGAGTTGGCAGATAGTTCAGTTACGGATGAAAAAATCGTGTCTGTTTCGGGAAGTAAAATTACCGGATTACCCGCTCCGGGACCGCATGCAAGCACGCATCAAGCCGGCGGTACGGATGTTGTTACTGTTACTGCTCCCATGATCTCAGACGGCACGATCACTGCTCAAAAGCTGGCAACCGATGCTGCTGTGGCAAGCATTGCTAAACAAGGAGAAGGCCGAATTACAGGGAATGCGGACCTTAAAGGCGGATCAAATATAACCTTGACGCAGTCCGGCCAAACAATAGAGGTCACAGCTTCGGGGGGATCAGGTTCGGTTACGCAGATAAGTTCCGGAGCCGGTCTAACAGGCGGTCCGATCACTACTTTGGGAACTTTGGAAGTTAAGTATGATGACAGCACAATAGGGATTACTCCGTCATCATCGCTTGAGGTTAAAGATTTAGGGATCACTTCAGCAAAGATAGCTGACTACAACGTGACATTTTCAAAATTGGCGCCCGATGCTGCCGTTCTTTCTATTTCTTCCGTCGATGCTGTTGCTTTAAAAGGGAATGTGGGTTTAAAAGCCGGATCAAATGTAACAATAACCCAGTCAGGCCAAACAATAGAAGTTTCAGCGGCTTCTGGGTCCGGAACCGGTACAGTAACACAGGTGAACACTGGGACAGGTTTAACCGGAGGCCCGATAACTACGACCGGGACGATCTCTATAGATGCATCTGTAGCGACTTTGGCTGAGATGAATACGGCACTTGGAACATTTGAGACAGCATCACATGCATCAAGTGCTTATGTATCAAGTGCCGCGTTGAGTACGTTTGAGACAGCATCGCACGCAGCCAGCGCATATGTATCGAGTGCTGCACTGGGGACATTTGAGACCACAGCGCACGCATTAGAAACATATGCGCCGACGAGTGCACTGTCAACGTTCGAGACTGCTTCACATGCTGGTCTGACATACACTAATGCATCAAACTTAAGTTCAGGAACAGTATCATCGGAAAGGTTAAGCGGGACTTATGGGATCGACATCAATGGACAGGCAGGCTATGCGATATTGTCGGGTTCAGCAACCACTGCCGCTACGGCGATAAGCTTTAGCGGTCCCCTTACGGGAGAAGTTACAGGAACGCAGGGAAATACTATTATCGGAAATAATGTAATAACATCCGCGACAATAGCTACGGGTGCAATAACACAAGGGGCGATATCAACTTCGATTGCTCCCACTCCAAGCCAGGTGCTTCAGTGGAACGGAACGGATTTGCAATGGGCAACGGTTTCGGGCGGAGACAGCGGAAGCGCGGAACCCGATTATGTGACGATCGGTAAAAATGGCTACGGCTCGTTTGAAGTTATGAACAATGGGATAAGTTCGGCAAAAATAACGTCGAATGCGATAACAGCAGCCAAACTTGCAACAGGAGCAGTAACAGAGGGGGCCATTGCAACCAACATCAATATAACAACATCCGGCTCTATATCAGCTACATCTATCGCGGGTACATTTTTCGGAAACGGAGCGAATTTGACCGGAATTATTGCAACTTCAGCCATAACAGCAGAGACCGCAGGCAGCGCAGGTTATGCAGCGACCGCAGGTTCAGCAACAACAGCAGAAACCGCAGGAAGTGCGGGGTATGCAACGACGGCGGGATCAGCAACTACGGCAACGTCAGCGACATCCGCTACAACGGCGGAAACAGCAGGCAGTGCGGGATACGCAGTAACAGCGGGCTTAGCTTCCACAGCGACATCTGCTACAACAGCAGAGACTGCCGGTAGTGATGGTTATGCAACGACCGCAGGCTCAGCAACCACTGCGACATCCGCGACAACAGCAGAAACGGCGGGCAGTGCCGGTTATGCAACGACGGCGGGTTCAGCAACTACGGCAACATCCGCAACAACAGCAGAAACGGCGGGCAGTGCAGGCTATGCAACGACAGCTGGTTCTGCAACTACGGCAACCACTGCAACGTCCGCAACAACAGCAGAAACGGCGGGCAGTGCCGGTTATGCAGCGACAGCAGGCTCAGCAACTACGGCAACGTCAGCGACATCCGCTACAACGGCGGAGACTGCGGGCAGTGCAGGATATGCAGCGACTGCGGGCAATGCATCTACAGTAACGAATGGAGTGTACACAATAGGTTCTTATAATAATCCTTCATGGTTGCCGTCTGTGAACTACGCGGTGTTATCGGGGACAGCAACGACCGCAGGTTCAGCAACTACGGCGACATCAGCGACAACAGCAGAAACGGCGGGCAGTGCCGGTTATGCAACGACGGCGGGTTCAGCAACTACGGCAACATCCGCAACAACAGCAGAAACGGCGGGCAGTGCAGGCTATGCAACGACAGCTGGTTCTGCAACTACGGCAACCACTGCAACGTCCGCAACAACAGCAGAGACCGCAGGCAGTGCAGGTTATGCAGCGACGGCAACAACAGCAACGTCCGCGACAACGGCTGAGACTGCAGGTAGCGCAGGGTATGCAACGACGGCTGGATCAGCGACAACAGCAACGTCCGCTACAACGGCGGAGACTGCGGGCAGTGCAGGGTGTGCGGGATACGCAGTAACAGCGGGCTTAGCTTCCACAGCGACATCTGCTACAACGGCTGAGACTGCAGGTAGCGCAGGCTATGCAACGACGGCGACATCAGCAACTACGGCAGAAACCGCAGGTAGTGCGGGGTATGCAACGACGGCGGGATCAGCAACTACGGCAACGTCAGCGACATCCGCTACAACGGCGGAGACTGCGGGCAGTGCAGGGTATGCAGCGACAGCGGGGAATGCAAATACAGTAACGAACGGAGTGTACACAACAGGTTCTTATAATAATCCTTCATGGTTGCCGTCTGTGAACTATGCGGTGTTATCGGGGACAGCAACGACCGCAGGTTCCGCAACTACGGCAACCACTGCGACATCCGCGACAACGGCGGAGACTGCAGGCAGTGCAGGGTATGCAACGACGGCTGGATCAGCAACTACGGCAACGTCAGCGACATCCGCTACAACGGCGGAAACAGCAGGCAGTGCGGGATACGCAGTAACAGCGGGCTTAGCTTCCACAGCG
>Ga0265297_10004313_pt1 | contig 23500 bp, 34 predicted proteins | sample Munlanlwell13791_FD_192502 | JGI IMG/M metagenome (GOLD analysis project Ga0265297, IMG submission 192502) | Leachate microbial communities from a municipal landfill in Southern Ontario, Canada - Leachate well 137-91 | ecosystem: Engineered > Solid waste > Landfill > Unclassified | place... | reverse complement strand
CTTCGTATTCCAATTTTAAATGGTTTATAAAAAATATTACAAATTTCGCCATAAGATATCCTATAACGGCCCCCATGCCCATATCGAGCATGAACTTTGGAATAAGATAAGCTATGTTTGTGTTTTTTTCTACAATAAGACTTATGAATCCTATGGTTAGGAAAACCGCCATTGGATCGTTACTGCCTGATTCGAATTCAAGAAGCGGCTTTAAGGGGCTTCTAAGGCTGATTCGTTTAGATCTAAGGATGGCAAATACAGCGGCAGCGTCGGTGGAAGAAACTATAGAGCCGAGAAGCATTCCTTCTAAAAAAGAGAATTTTAGAAGATATACTGCGAAGAATCCTGTAATTATCGCGGTAAGCAGCACTCCTAAAGTAGAAAGCACAACCCCCGGCCAGACAATAGGTTTAGTATCTTTCCAATTGGTATCAAGGCCTCCGGAAAAAATAATAAAAATGAGTGCCACAACGCCTATAGACTTGGCAAGCCATGGGTCGTCGAAATAAATACCGCCGAGCCCTTCCGATCCGGCGAGCATTCCTATCGCGAGAAATAGCAATAAGGCGGGAACTCCAAATCTATCGGATATTTTACTGGCGACAATGCTGAAAAGCAATAAAATGCTTCCGCCTAATAGCAGATATTCGAACGATATGTTAACTGTATGTGCGGAATTCATTTCTCACATCGATATGTTTACCATTTTTTGCGCCACCAGAAAACAGCGATTATCATAACCGACAATGCCGCCAATGAGGATATAAACCAGAACGACACAAGGCTCTCGTGCTGGGGAATCGGCAGCTTCACATTCATAGAAAATAGGCTGACAATAAACGTGGGAAGCATTATACAAATCGACAGGATCGTGAGGGTCTTCATGCGGATATTCAAATTGTTGCTCACCATAGAAACCCACGCGTCCATCATATTGGATATCACCTGTAGATATATATTAGCCTCTTCGTTGCATTGCGTCGCCTCTATAGTCATATCTTCAAGATACTCATTCTGCTCCTGCGATAAAGATATTTTCGCTGAATTCGATTTTATCTTTTCGATCACTCGTGAATTGGAGCTTATTGCCTTTAAATAATATACCAGACTTTTTTCCAAGCTGAACATATAGAGCAAGTCCTTATTGGTCAAGGCTTGGTTGATTTCTACCTCAAGCTCGTTAGATACTTTATGTATTACGCCGAGGTGTTCCTCAAAATGCTGGACACAACGGAATATCGTCTTTAAAAATACGTCGGAAACAGAATTTAATTTCTGGAATATCCTGCTGTCAAATATATCGATATCCTCATTCGCCACAATAATTACCTTGTCTGAAAATAAAAACAGCCCTAAAGAGGATACCTTAAACAGGAAGTTATCCGTGACGGTATACTTTTTTGGACATTTAATGATGGCCGCTGTATGATTAGGCTCAAATTCCAATCGGCCGAGCTCATCCGGATCCAATGCCGAATTATACGTATGCTCATCTATTTTAAGCTCACCGACAAGATAGCTCGTTTCGCGTTCATCGGGTTTGGTATAAATATGAACGGCACCGCGTCCGCCTTCTGTCTCTAACAATTTACCTTCAACTACATTATAGGTTTTAAGCATATCACTGATATTATACTACATAAAACGCAAAATGAAAACCCAATGAGAAACGGATAAAATAAAAAATCCCTTTCCGTTTAATCTTGGAAAGGGAATATTTTAATAAAAATAAAAGCCGATAAAGATATCAGCGGCTCTTTCTCTCCTCTTTTGTCTTTCCACCGCTGGTCTTCGGCAACCCAACTACCTTTCCAGCCTTAACATCTGGCTGACGAAGGCTTGTGGCTTTGCGCCCCACGATTTCTCGTGGTTTACCTTTATCGGCTATTTATAGTTTATCACACTATCTTGCTTTTTTCAAGATTAACAATGAATTCTTTTCAATAATTACTTTGCTTTATCATCCTTCCCTGCTGAAGAATTATCCTTTTTTTTCTTCCCACCGGAAAATATCATAAAGCCAACCCATATTATCGCTCCAGCTAATAGCACGTATACAATCCAATCCTGAGATAAATTTCCAGTCATATATAATTTCCTTTTTTGGTTTATACAGACATCTTCAAAACACGTAATATCCCCAAAGGAATACTATCTAGATCATTCAGGAAATTATACCATGGGAGGCGCTAAGGAGTAGCAGGATGATATCTTGGTAAGATATAAAGTCGAGCGCTCGATCTGCATCACTATTATGCAGAAGAGCGTCATTGATAGCGAAGATACAATGGCAAATTCTTTAAAGAGAGTTAATTTTGATAACTTGTTCAAAGAATGGCTACTAATGCTTAGTCTTGCGGGTAATGAAACGAGACATGTCGTAACGCCAAACTCTCCCGATATCACAGAATTGTTCTCGTTGAAATGGTGCGGCCATGAATGAGAAAGTGAATTCGGAACAAAAAATACACAACAGTATATGGATAAGACACATATCGTCAGCAGTTTTAGAGTTTTATTATCTATTTTAAGATAAACACTCATTATGATAACTCATCCTTGCCTATTTTTCTTCCATCTTTACTAAAAGTGCGTTTTTTGAACATCGAATGCGACTATTCCTTGTACTCTGATTTCTCTGACTAGCCTCATTTTAGAGATTTTTTAATATCTGATAGTTTTAAGAAATGGCTTCTTTCTTCATCGACAATCTTTTCAATAACCGTCTTTTGATAATCCGGCACGAAGCGCTTGATCTCTTGATAGTAGTTGATAGAATCAAGTTCGACTTCAATCCCAAACTGGATGGCTTCCTTTATGTCTTTTACCGTGTTTGCCATAAGCTGCCCTGTTTTTTCTTTGCTAAAAACGTGTTCATCGGCAAACGCGTGTAAATACGCTTCGTACTCTCCCGGATAGCTATCTGCCATTTCATATTGTTCGGTTTTAGAAAGCATCCCTTCAAAAATATTGCGGTGCCGCTCATCTTCATCTGCTAAAAAGTTAAAGATATCCTGCAGATCTCTTGCTTTGAATTTTTTCAGCATTTCTCGGTAGAAAATAATACCATTTTCTTCGATGCGTATAGCGGTCTTTAAGATTTCTGCAGCTTTAAATATCTCGGACATAAGGAATCTCTTTTTTATTTTGCTACAATATATTCTTTTAATGCCTGCGCATTATTGTGCGCATCGTCTTTTGCGGCATATAGAAGCGTTATGCTGCCTTTAAATTGTTTGAGGTTTTTGTTAACAAGATCTTTCTTTTTATCGAGTTCCTTAAAATATCTGCGTTTAAAATTCCCCCATTTCGCGGGGTCATGCGCAAACCATTTTCTTAGTTGATCGCTCGGAGCAATATCTTTTAACCAAAGATCGATTTTTGCTTTATCCTTACTTATGCCTCTCGGCCATAGCCTGTCCACAAGAACTCTAAAACCATCGTTGTCTTCGGGAGTCTCATAAATTCTTTTTATCTTTATGATCATTCTTACCCCTTAACCATGACTAAAAGCATCTTAAACTTTTTTAGGGCTTTTAAGCTGTGCGGTTTATTGGCTGGGATTATAATCATTTCGTTCTTTTTTACAAAGTGCGATTTACCGGAGATGAAGATCTTCGCCTCTCCATCCAAGATATAAACCAGAGCGTCAAATGGCGCGGTATGCTCGCTTAAACCCTGACCTTTATCGAAAGCAAAAAGAGTAACGGTGCCGGTGTCTTTTTTGATAATCTCTCTGCTTACAACCGCATCATCCTGATAATCAAGAAGAGCTGACAACTTAAGAGCTCTTCCTCTTAACTCTTTTATATGCTGCTTTATAGATGGCGTCATAATATTTATTCCTTTACTTGCTCCAATTCCGAAACTAGCTTTTTATATCTTGCATGGTCAAAATTTTTGTCAAATTCGGCGAATTCTTTCAGCATTTCCTCTTGCTCCTGGCCGCTGAAATATTTCATGACAGGGATAAAGAAATGTTTGTCTTCTTTTTCGATATGTTTCGGATAAAAAACGGCCAACTCATCCATTAACTTTACTATATCGGATAATACTTGTCTATCTCCCTGGGCATATCTTTCTTTAGCGGAAACGAGGCTTTTTGTTGTGTTGCGCGCATAAATATGTTCCTGAATCAACTCATCCATAATCTTTTTATGATCGGCTTGCAGTTTCTTTTTGGCAAGATCTCTAAATAAAATATCTTCTTCCTTACCGTGGTGGCATTTATCGGCATACATCTTGATAAAATCCACTGCCTTATCTATGAAAGCTGTATCTGCTTCCCTCCGGGCTTGAAAGCGTTGTATTTTCTCTTTAAGCACCCTTATCATGCGTTCGATCAAACGATGTTCAATCATTAAAGGGCCTACAGGCATCATAATTGATATCCTTCCGAGTCTCTATTAAACAAAAACCTTCGCCGGACGCATCACACCCAACAAAGGCTTATAAAACGCCCAGAACTTATCCCTGCTAATCCGGGATGACATTTTAAATGTATGCCTTTAATCTATCATATTTACTTACTTTGTCAATATTATTAGAACTCGATGCGGACGCCGGCTTTTGCGCCTGCGCCCGTCCTTTTGTCGGATTCTGCGAAGCCGTAACCTTCGATAAACGGCGTAACGGTTATCCCCCCTTTTTCTTCCCTCTTAATCAAACTCACACGGGAACCCGCCTCGGCCACGATCTGGGTTACCTCTCTTTTGGTAGGCATGAAATACGCTCTGTAAATCGTCAAACCTATGAAACCTACCCCTAAGGCGCCTAAGACGTACCTTAGGGTCTTGATCCACGGAAGCACTTGAGTAAAGCTCCCGAGAAACTTCAAAATACTGAACTTTTCAAGATCCGCCATCTTTAACCTCTGACGCTTCTAGGATCCTCTGGATTATGTCCATGTCCCTCATAAGGTCCTTTTTTATGAGCTCGTTCATCTTTAACTTATAAAGCATGCTCTTGTGATCCCGCATGGTTAGCGCGATCTTCTTGTAAGCGTGAATCTCCATCCTTAAGGTTACGTTATCGCGCGCCTCTGCCATTGAACCTTGCCTTTATGTCGCAGCGAAGATCCTCTATCGCTCTTACTATGCGATCGTTCTCTCGTTCCACGAACTTGCACTGGACGTCGAACTCCGCCTTCGAGACAAACTGGGTCCTCGGCGCATGTATCTCGGCGTTCGAGAGATGATGAAAGAGCTTCTCGTCTACGCGCGATATCTGCGTCGTTATGTATCCGAGCATAAAGATAGCGATCGTGACAAGAACCGGCGTAACAAATTTAGTCCACTCTCCGTTTTTAAGCATCATTATCCCATCTTCTTGCTGGCGGCCATCTTGCCTATATCATCATCCAAAAACGCCAAATGACGCTCGATCCTCTCTTTCTCCTTCAGGAGAAACTGCCTGTATCTTGTGGCGTCTTCTTCGGTCTGTTCCCTTACAACCCCGTCCGGAAACTTCGTCAGCTTCTTTCCGTCTTTAAATTCTATGGTCGGTTTTCCTGTCGGCATATTTATTTCCTCCTTTTAGGCCTGCCCAGCCCGTACCGGCCGAACATAACACATATCCCACGGAACCCCGTATACGTATTTGGAGCCGTCGTAGAAACTTACTATCCATGCGCCGTCATACCAAGATGCGCACCGTGTGGACGACCAGAAGTTTCCGTCCGGCGGGTTTTGCGTAAAATAGTATGTATCAAGGCAAGGGATATACATGGAATGATTTATGATCGAAAGAAGCTCGTTGATATTCGGGAGCCTCCAATCATCCCAGCCGGCGTATTCCAAGCTCTCGCATGCGTTTATTGCGTCATACCAATACATAGGAGAAGCGAACATGCCCCCCGGAAGCTGGCTCGGATCCTTTACCCACATGAGACCCGTGACAAGATCAATAGCGGTTCCGTCCCCGTTATCCATAAACCTCTGGCCCCCTCCGAGGGGATATCCCATCTGGTAATAACCGTCATCATACGGATAATAGGAATACTGGCCTGTCTTAGGCAAGCCGCCGTTAGACAGTATTGTATTCACGCGCCTTATAATCCGCGCGGCCTTCTGATGCTTGATATGAATTCTTTCCATCTCTCCTCCTAGTCCTCGTAGGTTACGGTGATTTTACCTGCGTCCGCGTCCGCCTTAATCACCCTGAAGTTCTTTATGTGGGCCAGCGACGGAAGCTCCACGATATCGCCGTCCTCCAAAAGAGCCCCGAAACTCTGGGTAGGGTTCTGCCCGCAATCGCAGTATCTCATGGCCCCGCCTTCGGCGTGAATCATGGCGAACGTGGCGCCCGGCCCCGCGGGCGGGTTATAAACAGACGGCGTCAACGACACTACGCCCGAGTCCACATTTAACGATTCGGTCGCTATTACTTTTGACATAACCTGCTCCTCCTTTTAAAGTTTTGCCGTAACCCTGTACGTCGCTTCAACGACATACTTCTTTACGTTTGCCGATCCTACGAACGGCTCTTTTTCAAGAATCTGCTTTAATACGAACTCGTGCGAAAAACCCTTGCTCCCTTTTTCGCCCGGCACGACAACTTCTTTGAATAGATTAATCACGTCTTCGGGCCCGCATTCAAACGATACGGTCTTCTCCGCCACAACAAAGCTGTCGCCCGCGGGCGCCGGTTTAGAATCAACGTAACTGCAGTTGGGGCAAACGAGTTGACCGCCCGCTTTCACGAGCTTAATCTTCCCTTCACATTTAGGACAATCCATCATGTTAACCTCTCCAGAAGCGGTATCGCTTCATATTCGATTTTTACCTTGTACTGTTTTACGGCCCGCCCTCCGAAATAAGGATGCCTCTCCAATATTTGAGCCGGGCAGATCAAAGTGTTTTTGTCTTTGTCCGTCTCCTGAATTTCAAGCCGCGTTTCGGGATTCGCTATAAACTCTATACGCCGCATTGAACAAGCACCTTTGCGTTCCTGTAATATTCCCTGCCTATCCATACCTCGAGATCCGACATATCCCTGTAAGCTAAGATATCCCTTAAGGGCAGCGTCACGCCTACGACCCAGTACTGCTTACGTTCGGGCGGCACCGGCAAATGAGTTGCCTTGGCATCGGGATATTTCGCAAACATTAAGGCCGTATCAAACGAGGCCGTCATGGCGACAAAATGAAACTTCTCCTCATAATCAGGGTTAAATACTCCGGCATTACCCCTGTAAACGGTCACTTCTTCGTTAATAGCCTTTTCGAATTCCCTCATATCGAATAATTCGGCCCTCCTGTCCTTCGTCTTTAAGATAACCTCGAGATAGAACCGCACCTTCGCAAGGGCCCTGAACCGCCAGTCCATGAGTAATGTTAATACCAGATCCGGTTTTGTCCTGTTGTGCCACATAAACCACGCCTTATATTCCATGACAATATCTTCTTCCGTTAATCCGAGAGCCTTTACTACATCCCAAAAGGACGATTTCTCATTCATAGTAAACCTCAAGCTCATAGCGAGCCCGTACAGTATAATATTTAACGGCCCTGCCGTTTAAAACAGGAACTAGCGGCAAGGTTTCGATAACCTCGCAACTCTGCCTTGACGGATCCTTAATATCGACAACCTTCACATACATTATCGAGTCCGGCTTCGGACTTAACTCTATTACGCCCTTTGAAAGAATCATCCCGTCCTCTTCCTTAAACTCGCCCGGATATACAAAACCGCACCCCCTGCAAACCAGCTTCGTCCCTTCAATATAAAGTTTTGTCGGCTCTCCGAACTTTGAGCACTCAGGGCATACGGGAATCATTTCGCCACCTTTATAGCGGGCCCTGATTCATAAATAGTCTTAGGCCCTGTCATCGCCTCTGAAACATGAATACCGCCCGTGTAGTAGTTAGACTGGATGCGTTCAAGTTCTCTTGCCGGCATCTCGTTTGACGCGTAAGGAAACAGATACGGATGCAGATCCTCTAGAGGCCTCTTATCCTTGTATCGAGTACCCGGTATGGGCGTAAAGAATAACGGCACAGGCGTAACGCCGTGATCCTCCACAAAGTTTATGGTGCAATAAATGTCCTTCATAGTCTGACCCGGGATACCGCATAAAACGTAACTTACCACCTGAAACTCGGGTATTCTTTTAAGCTTCTTTACGGCCGACTGCCATGCTCTTGCGGAAACGGCCCTGTTGTTATTCTTCAATACTTCTTCATCGATAACCTCTATCGGAAGCTGAATCCTTACAAAACCGACTTCGGCCATGAGTTCGAACATTTCCTGCGTTATGTATAACGGATTAAGGCCTCCGTAGGAATGAAGCTCTGCTCTCCACGGCTTTTTAATAAGCTCTTCCAGAATCAGTTTAAAATGCGTCTCGTAATCGGCCAAAAGGTGCGAATCGATAAACCGAAACGATCTCACGCCGAAATAATACTTTTTCTCGATATCTGCGACCACATCGTGGGAATCCTTGAACTTCATTGTATTGCCTTCAAGTTTAGGCACCGCGCACCACGAACACGAGAAAGGACACCCCGCTGATGTAAGGATCGGAAACATCCGCGGTATTGCCCTGTAAAATCCGATATCGATATTCTGAAACCTCCTCATATCACATGGATCTGAGCTAACTATATTCGCGCACGGAAAATTCTTTCTCGCATGATCGGAGCACAAAGTCGAATAATTACCGCCTAGCTTTATTTTAATAAACGGGTTGAATTCCATCGTAGCATAGTAGACACGTTTTGCTCCTTCCCAGTAGAAAGTGAAAAGACACGATATCCATACCTCATCCGGCTTATATGCCTTGAGATAGTCGACATAGTGCCCTTCACTTGCGCCGACATAATAGATACACTTCTGAAGATGCTCCTCTTCGTAATTACCGACCTTTGCGACCCTTTCCACCCTTACATCTTCCCATCCGTCAAGTCCCCTTCTTTCCGTAAGAAAATCAAACAAAGCGACATCCTCGCCGCTGGCCCTTAAATACGATGCTAGAACATACGACCCCATGGATCCGTTTTCTACGTTATTCCACGGCTTCGGCGTAAATACCGGAGGATTTACTATTAAGATTTTTTTATGCACTTTTGTATTGCTCCAAGTCCTTCCAATACGAGATCGAGCTTCTTCATGTAGACCTCTTTTTCGTTGTAGCTTCTCACCTCCGAGGCCTGCGGGCGAACCACGTCCTCAATCTCCTTATTCCATTTGCAGTAATAATCTGGGGCGTGGCCCTTATTCTTTAAGATAAAAGCCGAAGGGCACGGATGACAGATATTGGTCTCGCACGAATAGCACTTTGCGAATATCCCGTTAAAATTCGGATATCTCTTTACCCCGCCGAACACGTCCCCCATCTTCCAGCTTTTCTCAGGTTCGGGGTGAAACTGAAACCTGTGGCACGGATATACGATGCCGTCCACGGTGATCGAAACCATGGACGAACCTGTCTGACAATGTCTGAAGCCTCCGTCAATGCAGTTCTCTGCAACGTTAAACTTTACCGGCTTAATACGCGTCAGCTTCTGATAATAGTTCATGATCTTTTTGAATTCTTCCTTGGCGACGGCGATCGCATCGATAGTCCATTCTTCCTCCACAATCGGGACCATATTAACGGTGCATGATAGATCTGCCATGGCCCTGAAGCTTGAATAAGCGTGTCTGATATTAGCCGGCGTTACGGTCATTCTCACGATTATGTGGCGGTTTAGATTTTCGATTATCTTTCGGGTATTCTTTACGATCACGTCGAAATGGCCCCTCGTCGAATCATGAGCCTCTTTGCAGCCATCCAAGGACACTTGCATCTTTACGCCGTAATCTTTAAGGACCCTGAAGAACTCCTTTTCATCCTTAGGCAACTCTTTTGCGTTAGTTAATAGATACAGGCCGAACTTAAGGCCCTTTTCTTTCTCGATCGATCTTGCATAAACGATATTCTTCTTTAATACCTCCCAGTTTAGAGTAGGCTCTCCCCCGAAATAGCAGATATTGATGTCTTCATTAGGACGCGCCTTATTACCCTTTTTGTGATTCTCTACAAGAAAATCGATCGCACGTTTCGCCGTCTCTTCGGATATATCTTTAAGATTACCCCTGAAGAACTTCCTCTCGTAGCAGTAAGAGCAGTTCATATTGCAGCGGTTCGTCATCATTAAGTAGCATGAGTTCATATCTACATCTCCCCGTCACATCGGCACTCGCATGTGCAGGTACACGCGCACGTGCAGGTACAGGTACAAGTGCAGGTACATTCGCACTCACAGCATACAGAATGAGTATGACCCGCTAAACTCTCTAGGTGGGTTCTCAACTCCTCGTGAGCGCTCGCCTTTATCCAGGTAACGTCGACACTGACAGGATCATCCTCGAAACTGAAGCTCGGCGAATAAGTTGTAGAGTTTACGCCATATCCCGGAACGTAATGGTAATGCCCGACAAAGTTCTTTATAAAACCTATGATCTCGTTTATGTGTTGAGCTGCAACGAACGTCTCATCTATAACTATATTGGCATTCGGCACAAGCCACGATACCGCGACATCGGGTAATTCGCTTTGCGAGTTATACCCGTTAAAGACGTGATAGTGGCCGTCCAAGGCCGCAAGGGCCGCCCTCATCTCAACAAGGTGCTGTTTCTTCGGCTCTGTCGCATCCTGCTGAAGCGGATCGTCCGTCCATGTTACCGGGACCGGATTACCGCCTGAATCTTTAGCAGGCCCTGATTCGTAATTTCCCATATACTACCTTTCACGCATAGACAGCCCGCGGGGTCTTATTCTCCCACTTGCCGGATGTCGAGCTATACCGAAGCACATGGTTATTGGCCAAGCCCGATATCGATACATCTGATAGAGCCGATAGGTTACTGACCGCGGCCCAGTAAAGAGGTCTTATATCGCTATATATAAATCCCTCGTTAGGATTTGCGTCTTTTTCTTCATAGTCAACCACCTTCGCCATCGTGGTCTTGCAATAGACAAGGCAGATCGGAATACGCGCTGACGGAATACCTGCCCAATTAGGAACCGGATTCGCCGCCTCCGTTCCTACGATCCACACCAAGGTCCCCGCGGAATCGACAACGAGAATATCGATCCTTGGGTTTGCCGAGGGCGCCACAAGGACAGGAGAGGACTTTGCCGTCATCGATATCGGCTGGCCTCCTATATACGCCTGCTTGTAGAAACTTCCTATGTCGCATGAATCAATCGCCACATTCATCCCGCATCGAGCCTTTATGGTATCGAAAATAAAGGTCTGGCTTGCCGGAAGTTCGTAGAAACCGAAATCCGTAATATTGGACATATCCGCCGGCGTTCCATTGTTCCCATCGGGCGCCGCGAGATTAAGTATATCCTGCTTCCACGTATTCGCGGAAGCATCGCTAGTAAGAAGCCAGTAACTCACATGGCCCAGTCCGTCCTCTAAAAAGAACCTGAAAGCCTGAGACACTCCCGAACATCTCTGCCAGAGAAGAATCTCTTTAAACGCGGAAAGGTCAAACACCTTTATCCTTGTAACCTGCCGATTGGGGGTCGCATCTATGACTACCTGTAGAGCGAAATTCCCCTCTTGTTTTATTGCGGAATGAGTGACCGCGCAACCGGCGCCACTCCACGCGCTTTGAGCCTGAGCATCCGTCGCATATTCCATATCGTCCAGAACAAAACTCGCTCTCGGGCGTAACGGCATGATATCGCCCTGAAAGAGGGCCCTTAATGAGTTTCGCAGGTTCATGAGCGACATCGAACCTTGCGGCTGATTATGATCGAAATAATGCCTTTCCATTAGTTACCTCTTCTTTTATAAATTACGGTCTCGCAAGTTTCGCACTTGCCTTCGTAGACTTTGGCTTGATTCTTTAAGGTCTTTGACTTAACATCCTTCATCGCGACAATCTTTTGACAAGTTATACAATACCCTTCCATTAATACCCCTTCGCTTCCCAGTCTATCTCGGCCGTCCCGATCGGCGAGCCTGCCAAATCATAAACCCGCGCGTCCATCTGGTCTTTTGTCTTATTGCTTAAAATGATTATGCCTATTACGCCGTTAACGATCGCCGTATTGACTCTCGGCGGGAAACTGAATCCCGCGCCGAATATCATAGTCTTTCCGGCAATGGGTATAGCGACATCCTTGGCCCAAGCCACTCTCACTGAGGGAGCGTTTATGAATATAGAACAAGCGTAAAAATAGACGTTATTGTTCGAGTCGGTCGCGAAGAGGGTAAATTTAAACTTTACATATCTGGCCCTGTATGTGGCGTTGGCGTTTATATCGGTAAATGCCAAAAAATTAACCCCATCCTCGCTTACGGCAATCTGTATGGCAAGGCTTCCTCCCGAGGCATTCCTGTAAAGAACATCCGTAAAAATCTTGAATTCGAATATTGTCTCAAGATCAATCGGCCTCATCATCTCGTAATAGCCGGATGCCATGACCGGCTCGTCCAGTATCAGCCCGAGATCCGCCTCCTGCTGTTCCCAAGTCTTACCTTCCGCTTCCCTGTCTTCCCATAGGTCTTGAGTTAAAAGGCCGAAGACATTCCTGACGTAGCCTAAGTTATAGTCATTGCGTTTATAAAGCGCGAGATTCGATAATTTATACTCGTGATTTACGCTCCACGGATCGAACGTGTTGATAAAGTTCATTTCGGGAGGCGGCACTATCATAAGCGTATCTATTCCCGGAGCGGCCGATTCGTTACCCGAGGTATCGATAGCCTTAATCATGAATGTAACCTCGCCCGTCTCTCCCACCGGATACATAAATTCGGTCGTATCAATGAGTTCAGCTATCGTCTGCCCTACGCCCCACTCGGATCCTTTTTTAATTATGTAGCGCGCAAGATCCGCGTCCGAAATGGCGTTCCAGCTGAATTTCAGGAGATTGCCCTCCTGATAGATTTCAAATCCCGTAACATTGGAAGGCGCGGCAAGCTTACCGAGAACCGTGAGAGGGTCCGAAACAACTCCGTCCGATACGACGCTATTGATCGAAACCGTCTTAATTCTTACAAGATACGTTGTATCCGCCTCTACGCTGAATACGGTAAAATTGAAGCCGGAAGTAAATCCTATCGTCTTATAATCGGCCGATCCTTTCTTTAACTCCATCTGATAGTGGCTTAAGAATATTTTGGAGTCGTCCGCGGGAGGATTGAAACTTACAAGGATATCCGATCCTACGGTGCCGTCCCTGTGCAGGTAATACGGGCTTTCCTGTAAAACTATATTCGACACATCCGAAACCGGCTTATAAGGATTGGGAGGCGTCCCGTAGTCGAATGTCTGGATTGTTGCCCCGTACCTGTCGTTATAGATAGACGCGTTATACTCCTGACAGGTGAACTTGAATACGTCCTTTTCGTCCTCTTCGATCCGCTGGATGATAAATTCCTTGTCAGTCCAACCCATAAGAGAATGCGTAACCTTTATAACATCGCCTATCTCCTGCCCTATGGCGTTAAGCGAAGTCGTAAACTCTATCATTATGGGGCAGAGCTTAAGCTCGTAAAAATATTGGTTCGATAATCGAAGAGCCTGCGACTGCCTGTTTATCGAGGGAATCGTGAGCGTCTGTTCGACAAGGCCCCGTTCGTCCTGATCGATTTTATCTTCCTGACCCCACGCGAGGATCCTCGCGTCGTCCTGTTCTGGGTCGAAATACTCTATTCCGAAACGGTTAATCTTCTGGTCGAGACCTTTTTGTATGACCTTTAGGTCCCTTATGTCGTCCTCGGTGAAAGAGGCGACAACGCTTTGAGACTTGGCCACCAAGAGTTTAAGTTTCGAGCCTGATCTTATGAGGGCCCCTGCAAATCCCACGAGCATCTCCGCCAAGTTATCGGTAGCGGCCCTCTTCTGGTCGATACAAAACGACATTGCGTATCGCCTCTCTTGGCCCCCAAGGCCATCCGCCACAAGCTCAAGACACCTGTCATAAACCTCTCCGACGGATAAATCGTCCACGTCGTCGGCTAAATATCCGCACCCTCCGACTTGCATCTTCATAAGCAAATAATCTCTTATGCATGCTGCGGGATTATCGGAGTATGATTTTGTAGCCGACCACACAGATCCGTTCCATGTCGAAACCTTTCTTCCTCTTACAACGCAGGTAACGTTGGGGCGACCTCCTTTCAGCTTATCAGACGTCGAAAGATGAAGATGGAGCATCGCCGTATGCCTGTACTGAACTCCTTCAAGATTAAGGCCCGATTCCGTCTCGACATTCTGCGTGGGAGTGCCCATAAAAGCATGGTAAGAACAGCCCGGAAGATCCCCTATCGGCTCTCCGTTTATTCTTATATCCGTAATAGACTCGATCTCGCCCTGACATAAGGCGACAAGTAAATCTATATCTTTCCCTCCCATGACAGGATTCTGAAATACAATATTGCCGGCAAGGCGCGCCTCTCCGTAAAGTAAGGGCACCGGATACTGGTTCGTTGAGGTTGTTTGAAGCTCCCCGAAGCGGTATCTCGGGGATGCCGCGAGACCTCCCGATTTAGATTGCTGCCTTGACTGGATCGCAAGGCCCATGGAGTATCCCGTAACGGCAAGCCCTATGGCGAATAAAAGCGTCGTTCCGAACGCCATACCGAGCGACGGCCCCAAGGCCATGGCTCCCACAAAGGCGACGGCCGCTATTATCGCGGGAGGCCCCGCGGGCGGGATATATATACGGCCGTCTTTTTCTCGGATAACAAAAAGGAAACATTTCTCCCACGAGGGTGTGAGGCGCGATATTTTTGATTTCTTGCCTTCTGTCGCGTGAAGCATTCTTCCGTATCCCAGATACAACCCCACGTGAAGCTCGTTGTCTATTTTGAATACAATAACGTCTTCAGGCTCTATTTTATCTTTCGGGATGATATGGTTATATTCCCTGATTTTGGCGATGATTTCTTGAGGGTCCTTTGATTCGTAGTCGCCTGCCTTGGGCGCAACTCCTTCCATGCCCCGGGCATTGAAATATAACTGCATAAGGCCTACGCAATCCGTTCCGTCAAGGGATCTGCCGTCTTCCTTCCACGGAATACCGACCATCCTGTTTAATATATCCCGATCGAGAGTTTTCATTCTTCTTTCGTCATGGGGTTAATAAGCTGCGGAATATGCTTAAATCCTCCGAAATTCGCGTGATTCGCGAATCTGTTTTTGCATACGTCAAAAGATTTATCGCAACCCCGCTCAATCGAATATACATCGCCCGCGACCGGCGCATGCGGCACGGCATAATCAAGAATAACCTTGTGATCCGCCGATACGAAATCCGCTATCTTGCGCTTTAATCCGATATTTAGGCCCGATGCAAAATAAAGTATCCCGTCATTCCAGTAGTCGTCTGCCTCGGTTCTCGCGGGGTCAATAATGAAACTTGCCCCCGACCCCGCGCCTACAATCTGGCTCGTTAGCCTTGTTCCGGCCACATTAAAAGAACAGAACTCGTCACCGAATATATATGAGCAGTAGAGTTGCTGCATCCGGCCCGTTTCTACCGATAAAGATTTGAGCTTTGATTTACACTCGATCTTGACGCTTGTCTCGGTAAGCTCCGCTACCGCGTTTATTACCCCGTCAAACATTACCTTCGCGTGGACGGGATCCGTCAATAGGTCTAAAAAGACTTTACGCATGACGACCCGCTTACCTCTTAAATCGATCGTATTTAAGAAGCCCGACCAAAGCCTGTCGACGTTATCAAGCTCTCCCGTAACCGCCTCTATCTCGAGTTGACTCGTGGCGGGAATTGCCGAGCGTTTAAGAGAAAGCGGAAGATACTCCTTTAATACCCCGTCAAGATTCCAGAAGTGAGTCTTCTTATTATCCGATGTGAAATAATACGTCTCGGCATCGCAGGACCCTTGAGACCCCATATAAAAATCGTAGATCTCTATAGGGCGATTTTCCGTCTTTAACGCTTCTTCTTTAAACTGAACGCTCAAATCCTGCATCAGGGCGCCTCATAAATATTCCACAAGACTTCTTTTAATTTTATCGATGAGTTATAGAGCTTTACGCTTATAAGCTCTCTTGATAATTTATCCTCTTCGAATCTCACCTGAACGTAGTATTCATAATCGGCCGTAATCGCGACACCGGCGCTCGGGGGAGTAGAAAATTCTATTCTCCCGACCTCGTTCGTAAGGTCGTTCGTCACGGTAAAACCCGACGTAACTTGTACGCCGTTTAGATAAACCTTGATCAATGCCGTATCTATCGGGAAAAGGTCGAGATAAAATACGGTATCGATATCGTTTCCTATGCCGACGGCCTCGCCTTCCAGCTTGTAGCTTGTCGGAAACTTCACCCAGAACGTGTCGTACCTGCCTTTTCTCGCCTTAAAGAAGTTCCATATCAGATCGATCGCTTCCTCGCTTTCGCTTTCAAGGAAGCAGTCGAGCGTCCTTATACCTTGCGACCTTTTGGATCTGCGCTTCTCCTTGCCAGAATCGGATTCGAATATAAGTGTCGAGTATTCAACATCCTCTTTGAGTCCAAATTCAGGCGTAAATGTCAAAACTTCCGTACTCATACGTTATTCCTTATGGTACTGCGAATAGATCTATTCTTCGCGATGGCGCTCGATATGGCGTCCTCCATTACGTCGGGATGCTGCATAAGCATATCCCGAAATGACTTCGCGTCATTGGCCGCTATGTAAATATTAAAGACCTGATTCTGGTCTCCTACGCCGTCACCCTGATTAAGCCGCCGTAAGCCGTCCGGCCCAAGCCGAGACATGCCCCGCCTTGAAATAACCCCTTCGCCCGCCTGAGCGATTATAGGAACTTCGTCATGGGCTAAATACCCTGAGTGGGCGTATACAGGCCTCACTACGCCTCCTTGATGAAAATACGGGATCATGCCCGGGAAGACCGCGCCTATAGTCTTAATAAGAACTATCTTTGCGAGGACCTCGGCCAAGACATCGATCATCATATTGCCGAACTCGATGAAGTAGTCCTTGGAGCTGTCAAGCTCTCCCCTGAATGCGTCCTTAAAAAGGTGTCTGAAAGATTCGCCCAAGCTTTTTGCCGTGCCTTGGCCTATCGCTTCAATCTCGTTAAAGGACTGAGCTATCTCTTCGATCTTCGTTTCTTTGCCGAGGCCTTTAAAAGTCGCGATGAAACTCTGAATCGATGCCTTCGCCTTGTCGTAACCTTTGACAAGCGACCCTTCGCCCTCCGACATAATCTTCGAGATCTTCTCCTGCGATCTCGCGATCTCTATATCCGAGGCCTTCGTGAGAAGCGCGAGCTCCTCTCTTAGCTTCTTTAAATTTTCCGAGGTCGTTCTGAAGGGTTCGCCGAGCTTGCCGGGGAGCTTCCCGAGGACGTCGTAGAATTTAACAAGGTACTGCAATACAAAATCGAAGCCCCATATAAGACCTTTAAATAGCTTCGTAAACCCGATATAAACCATGTTCGCGCCGATCTCTACCGCGTTTAATACGGGAACCGCTACGGTACGGAATCTTAAGAAAACATAGGTCAAGGCCACCACGATCACTACTAACGCCGCGATCCACGGATGAGCGAGCGTAAAGAGTGCGAGTTTACTGACAAGACTTGCGATTGCTCCTGACAGCCTCACAAGACGCCCTACTAGAGCTATAACTACTCCTCCCAGCATCATAAATATGCCTGTCATCGCCACGGATTGAATAATGAGGTTTCGGGTGGCCGGATCGATCGAGTTCCAGAGATTCAAGAGATTGCCGAAAACATTCGCGAGCTTGTGAACAACAGGTATGAGGGCCTCCGCTATCGATACCCGAAGCCCTATAAACGCGTTATCGAGTCTTTTCAGTTCGTTATAGACAGGGATCGAATACTTCTCCGCAGACTTAAAAGCGAGCGCCAAAGGCCCAGTTAAAGCCCCTCCCATAAAAATAAGGTTCTGCCCCACCTGAGAGATATCACGCCCGAGCTGCTTTAAGGTTTGACCGGTCTCTCGCGCGCGATTGGCGAACTTCTGAATAGCCCCTTCAACGCCTTTTAAACGTTTTGTGACCTCGTCCTTAAGCCGCATGATGATCTCAAGCTCTCTGTTTGTCGGCATCCTTCTTTCCTATTTTTATGAATTCGTACGCCATCACGACAATCGCCTCTATGAATTTAACCGGCTGATCCATCCACCCTCCCGAATTCGGCAGATACCCCTTCTCGAAGAAAAAATAAGCGTTCAAATATTCGAAACTCTTTTCCGTTACGAGGGCCCGCGGGCATCTGGAAAACTCGTCGTTTCCTATTTTCCAAGCGCCGGGGATCGGCGAATCTTTAACACAACCCCGCTCCGTTTTTTGAGCCTCGGAGCATACTCGGCAGTCAAGACCGAGCTTCGTAAGCCAGACCGCCAGAATTAGTTTTTTCGCTCTTGCTCCGATAGAGAGTTCTCGCCCGATATGACATCCGAAAGCTCATCGATTAAGGCCTTCGGAAACACGGCGATGATCTCGTCCGTCACGACGTTATAGTTCTTGCCGTTAACGGGCGTCGAAACGGTGTCGAACTTGAGGGGCTTGTTGTCCCTTGGGTCAAGATACCCTTCCAGTCCCTTAAGGCCGAACCTGACGAATAAGATATTCCTCTTGGCCGCGGCGACGCTTGCCTTCGCCTTATCCTTGGGGTTATCGGAGCTTATCTCGAAGCTCGTAGTCTGATCGTCTATATAAGCCCTGAGATGAGCGTCGATCGGACAGATGTGAAACACGCTCTGGTTTTCTTTGTCTTTATCGAGCTTTGACCTGTAAGGTTTCGTCTCGTAAATGTTTATTCCCGTAAGCATGAATATTCTCCTTTCGTTTACAGAATAAGTATCGCCAGTTCGTCGTCGCCCGGATCGAGCGATCCGTTAAGCGAAAACGAGCACTTGGCCAGCTGCAGGCCGTCTCGCTCCTCGTCCTCGACCTTAATGTACTGGGCCCTCGGAATATAGAAGCGGAACCTGTTGCCGGCTACCGAGCCCACGGTAAAATCGACTGCCATTTCGGAGCCTGAAAACATCTTTGAATGGAAGTCGTGCTCTATCGCCTTTACCATCTCGGGGTTAAAAGAACCCTGATAGTTCCTTCCGGTAATGGCGAAAGAGAATATCCCCCGCGCGTCGTTTACGTCATCGCGCGAAACGAGGGTATTGGCGAGATCAAGATCCATCGCCTCTATCCTCGCCGAGAAGCCGTCGACCGAAAAGAGCGCATTTAAGAATACCGGCGGTTTCGCGGTCTCGTGGGCTATACTTTCCAGCATGGGTTCGTCCGTAACGCCGGCCTCCACTCCCTGAAACTCGAAGTCCGCCATAACCGGCTCGCCCGACTTAAAGTTAATCTTCGCCTTGCCTCTCGATCCTTTTATGAGCTTACGCATCCCGTCTTCGTAAAGCCCTTGAGTCACGGACGGTATCTCGTCCGATACCGGATGCAGGACAAACCCCGCGCTTACGGGAGCCGACGAAATGACGCTTGTCGCGCCTGAAACGCTTCCCGTTATCGTTTCGCCCGACTGGAATATTCCCGTAACGGGAATGAAATATATGACAGGTGATCCGTTCGGCGTCTTTATTACGACGAGTCCCGTAGCAGCGGAGGTTCCGCCCGTAATAAACTCCGTATGAAGAAAAGGCCCTCCGGTCACCACGCCTATACCCATCGACTTAAGATCGTTTGCCTCAAGACCCGAGGCCGCAAAGACCTTTGCCCATTCGGGCAGCGTATTTATTGAGCCTGATCCTCTTAGCTCAAGCCTGTAAGAGAGATTCGCCGGACGCTTGCCCGGGATCTTCCCTAACGGCGAAAAGGACCTGCGGGCGGGATTACGCTCGAACATTTCCACGTCAAAGCCCGCCTTCGGATCATAGACAAGAAGCTTCGCGTCATCGGCCGATACAGCTTCGGCCACGCCTTCCTCGGCCTCGATCTTTACGGCAAGCTGCCTTCTTCTTGATAACATCTTCCCTCCTTCTATCCCGCTATTTCGGGATCGGTTTGTCTGTGCTGATAGACGATTTCTAGTTCTATGATAATACCGGCGTGAGGCTGGCCCTCGGCCGTCTCGAACATGACGTTTGACCTTATATTGGTGTCCTTGGCAAAATCTCCCCTCGTTACATCGATCATGAGAGCCTTTTCGACGTCGCCTAAAAGACTGTTGAGTATTGCGTCTGTTGACGCGGGATCTGACTCGTCCTGTCTTGTCCATATATCGAGATACACGGTAAATCGGCAGGTCGCAAAAGGGTTCGGAACCGGCTCCTTAGTCTCTTGCCCGGCGTTAATAACGATACAGGGAATGTTAACCAGACTATTCCCCGACTGTCGCCAGCGCTGGACGCTCGCGATCGTGTTATGATAACCGCCCGCTTCCGTAATAGTTTCGAGCGCAGTCTTTATATTTTCGAGGATACTTTCTCTAACCGTCATACGTTGTCTATGGCCTTCTTTATCGATTTATTAAGAATGATGATGCGCTCGTTCTGCATATCGTCCCACGTCTTATAAAACCCCAGTCTCGGCCGAATCCTGATACTGTTCTTTAATACGAATAAAGGTATGAGTTCTCTTGATCTTTTCTTTACCCGCGCGAGAAACGACTTTCCTTTTAAGACGATCTTGATGACATTCTTCATGGCTCTGGGAGCGCGGTACTTTTTCTTGAGACGGCCCGGGTACTGTCCTCCTATAAACATCTCCGGCCTTGCCGATAAAGGAGCCGCCAACTTTTCTCCGCCTGAAGATTTAATGATCGCGCCTTCCTCATGCATCCGCGATATCTTGGAATCCGAGAATATCGTCATGCCCATACCCTCGATATCGCGCGAGACAAGGCTTGCCCTCGTGAAGTGGCTGAATATCCCGTGAGGACGTCCCTTTACCCCCGGAGGACCCTGAAGTCGGGTCTGCTTAAATATCTTAAGGAATTTGCGCGAGATATGATCGAAACCGTCTCCAAGCTCCATCTTCAGTTCTTTCGGAAAAAGCCTGATGGCCTTTTCAAGGTTCTTCGTGTTTATCTCAACGGTTAACTTTGTCATTTTTGAATAAGAAGATGAAACATTCCCTCATCGTGATCTATGATATCGATAACAACCCACTCAATCGCGGAAGCCCCTATTACCTCGGGTATCGACACCTTGTCCTGCCCTTTCGATACAAGTGAAACACCGTGTGTCGCGTCGTTTGCAACGAAGATCTCGGCCTGTCCCGCGAGAACTCTTCCCGAATCCTCTGATGACGGATCACTCCTCTTGCGATTAACGATCGCTCGGATTGACTTCGCACTTTCGCCTTTCGGCGTATAGACGACATCTTCCGCGAATTCGTCCGTATTGAGGAATGTGTTTATTACGTCTTTTGTAAGATCGTTTTTTAACGACATAATTCCTTTTGGATATCCGGGAGCGGTCAAAAAAGACCGCCCCCGGACTTTTCTCTCGCCTTTTAGGCGTCTACCTTCATCAGATGCCCGAAATAAGGATCGATGATATGCTCGTCAACGTGCTGTCTGACTCTGAATATATCGCTCCTCGCGGCATCGTCCCTGTACTGCTCGACCGTGGCGTTCTCTGGTGAGTCGAGCGTCCACAGGAAGGTCCTTCCCAAGGACGGGCTCGAGAGCCTCTGGCTTGCGTCAATTACGGCGACAAGCGCGTAATCATCGTTCCAGATGTCCGCGGACGCGAAGGGCTTTCCCTCCTTGGCCGAGTTATATATGCCCTTACCGACCACGATCTCCTTTATCCCGAGGATATCGGCCAGCGCGTTCAGGATCTCGGCCTCTGTAAGCCGCGCGACATACTTGATCGCGTCCTTGACCCCGTTATTAGCCAATAACCTGTCGATATTGGCCTTCGAGCAGATGAGTGTTCGAGGATCAATCCCCGTATTCTGCCTCACCTTTTCCCGTGTGGCCCTCACCTGAGCCACAACGTCGGTGGACGCGTTGTCCCACGGAGCTCCCGAGTAGTCCGTGTAAAGGGCCGCTCCGGTAAAGGTGGCCGGATTAAATACCTTGGCCGCAATCCTCCTCTCCTGACCCTGCAGAACCCTGCGGGTCACGATCTGAACCGTGGTGAGTTCAGCGTTGAAATCGGTCTCATAGAGCGACCTTTCCGAATCGTCCAGAGGCCCTTCAAGACCGAACTCCTCGCAGGCATACGACCTGTCTTTGGCCTGAATACCGTCACGGTTGTAATTACCGCGCGGGGCGCGACGCGTATCGGCTTCCCGGGTTATTACTTCCCTCGTGATGGCGGGGAATATGCTCGCCTTCTTCTTCGTCTCGAATATCGGGAGAACCTTCGTCCCGATGAATTCGTCCTGTTGCTCGATATATTCCAGCGCCGCTTCTCCGAGTTCTAATCTCGGTACCGCCCTGGAACCCTGATAATCAACTCCCATCTCTTTTCCTCCCTTTCTTATACGTTACGTTTTGTTAGACTATGACTCCTTCGACAATCTCGGCATCCGCCGCCGAGGCCTCGAGAACCTTGCCCTGAATCGATCCCGACACTGTCGCCGAGACCTTGCCGTCTATCGCCCCGTAGAAACTTCCCCCGGCCGATATGGCTCCGGCAGCCGTCATCTTAAACGTTCTGCCCCGCGTCTTTAAGTCCACCGAGACGGATGCGCCCTGATCCGCCTTGGCCGCGGTAAATCCGATATAATCCTCGCCCGCGTCCGCGTACTCGACCTGACTCCCGCTGCCTGCCGAGAGTTTAACCCTGCGGTAAGGCTCGAGCGCCTCGCCCGCCGTAAACGCTTTTGATCCGATATTAAACTGAGACATCTTTTAGCCTCCTCCTCTTAAGGTTGAATTACTTCCGCTTCTCCGCGGTGGCTTTCAAAGCCGCCGTCATCGAGCACTTGTTCTCCGCCTTATAGGCCCGCGCTCTTTCAAGGTGCGTCTTCCCCTTATCCTTGCCCTCTTCCGAATCGGGACCGGGGCTTGCCGGCGCGGCCTTCTTCAGGCCCTCCAGCTGCTTGTCCTGAAAAACGATCGTCGCCTGATCAAGGGTAGAGCCCTTTTCGACCGCGTCGATCGCAAGGTCCGTCATATCCTTGAAGCCCTTCGACTTCTTAAAGATAGATACGGCCCTTTCGCGCTCTTTGGTCTTACCTTCCTCAAGGCCCGTCTTCTTTCCTTCCTCGACTCCGAGGGAATGGATCGAATTAAAAACGTCCGGCTTCTCTTTCTTTAACTCTTCTACTGTCAGCGTTTCATACATCTTTCTATCCTCCTTACGTTGTGCTGCTTTTTTCGACTCCTCTTTGTTAACCCTGTACTTTTCCAAAAACGAAATCATCTTCTCAACCGCAAGAGGCTCTTCAAGGAACCTGTCCAAAAATGCCGACATCTCGGCTGACGGTTTAACGGTACCTGAGAAAAACGGCACTCCGAAAAGTCCGTCATTGGCCGCGGGGTCGTCTACGATATCTACCGAGTTCAGCTTCTTAACCCTGATAAGAGGCGGCAGATCCTTTCCGTCTTTACCCTTTGTAAGAGTCCCGTCTT
>Ga0265297_10004312_pt1 | contig 23501 bp, 28 predicted proteins | sample Munlanlwell13791_FD_192502 | JGI IMG/M metagenome (GOLD analysis project Ga0265297, IMG submission 192502) | Leachate microbial communities from a municipal landfill in Southern Ontario, Canada - Leachate well 137-91 | ecosystem: Engineered > Solid waste > Landfill > Unclassified | place... | reverse complement strand
CTGAATTGTTTGCCTACGAAATACTGTCTCTTTAGCCATATCCAAAGCTGAAGTAATCGGAATCCCCGACGACAACAGTAAATATAAACTTCGGGAAAACCTCGTCAAATCAATCTCTTTAACCAATCGCGATACTAAAGGTAATCGGTAAAATGTCTCCATCACTCCGCTCCTATTTTTTTTGTAAAGAAAAACAAACAACACCGAAAATATCACTATCCCTACTATCAGATAAACTGTTTGTTTCAACAGTAGATCAGACAAAAATATCAATATTTTGGTTGGCAGTGGCAACTCTACCTTAAGCCGTAAAAATACCTGGGAAATTTTCGGCACCACAAACACCAAAATTACCGCCATCACCCCCGCAAATACCACCATGATTAATGCAGGATAAATCATGGCAAATTTAATTTTATCGGCAAACTCCATATCTTTTTGAATATGGGTTTGTAAATCTTTTAGTGTTACCTCAAGTGTCCCAGCTTCCTCCGAAGCCTTAATCAGACTAACCGTTACCTTGTCAAAGCTCTTAGGAAAATTTTGCAACGATGCTGAAATCTGTTTTCCCTGCATCAGGTCGTTTTTCAAAGTATCCAATATTTTCTTCTGATTTCCCTTGGCATCTTCCAAAATTGAATTAACAGCATCCAAAATAGGAATCCCGGCAGAAAGCATCGTCGCCAGATTTCCCACCAGCTCTATTTTTTCATTCCCGGATAGTGATATTTTTGATATGGTCGACATTAGGTCATAAATTCCGCCTTGGTCACCCGCAGCACTTCTTCAATTGTCGTAACTCCCCTATTGATTTTGTCCAATCCGTCCTGCAGCATTGTCCGCATCCCTTCCTCAATCGCTTTTTTCAATATCACATCCGAATCAGCCTTCTGTGTCACCAATTTACGAATTTCTTTTGTCACCGCCAACACTTCAAACAGTCCCACCCGACCCGAATATCCGGTATTTCTACACGCCCTACATCCGCGACCTTTAAACATCTTTACTTTGTGGTTAGTTCCAAACACCACCTTCAAAGATTCGGGTGGAAAATTTTTGGCAAATTCTTCCCATTCCACTGACATCTCTTCCTTACATTGACTACACACCTGGCGCACCAGTCTTTGCGCCACAATAATATTCACGGTGGATGCCACCAAAAAAGGCTCTACTTTCATATCAGTCAGCCGGGGAATTGCCGTCGCCGCGTCATTAGTATGCAAAGTGGACAACACCAAATGTCCGGTCAAAGCAGCATTAACTGCAATTCCGGCTGTTTCACTGTCCCGAATTTCCCCCACGAAAATAATATTGGGATCCTGCCGCAGGATAGACCGAAGCCCGTTAGCAAAAGTCAGATTTGTTTTTACATTCACCTGAATTTGATTCGCCCCTTTTATTCGATACTCCACCGGATCCTCAATGGTTGTAATATTCTTTTCTCTGGTATTAAGAACTTTTAATACCGAATATATCGAAGTAGTTTTTCCCGAACCAGTCGGCCCCGTAGACAAAATCATACCGTAAGACCTCGAATATGCTTCCTGTACTTTTTTCAAATCCGCATCATTCATTCCCAAATCAGAAAAACTATATTCCCGCGACCTGGAAGACAAAAGCCGCAGTACCGATTTTTCCCCGGAAGCAATCGGTACGATAGACACCCGGATATCCAGTATTTCCTCTTCCAGCTGCATCCGCATCTTCCCATCCTGGGCACTCAAATGCTCATCGGTTCGAAGTGATGACTGCACTTTTATTCTGGTAATTATCCGATCATGTAAATACTTAGGCACGGTCAGCACATCATGCAACATTCCATCTACCCGAAATCTCACCAAACAGTCGGTCTCTTCAGGCTCAATATGAATATCAGACGCCCTTTCCTGATAAGCTGTGTCGATTAAAAGATCTACGATTTTGGCTACCGGCGGATCTTCCAAAGCTGACCTGGCACTCCATGCTTCTTCCTTAAGCAAATCATCCACGGCTCCCTGTAAATCTTTTTCGTACGACCGGAGTACGTTAAAAATATCCTGTTGGGTAGCCAAATGCGGCAAAATTTTTGTCCCGGTTTTTTTGGCCAACATTTCCACCAGATCCACCCTGGTCGGATCCGCCATGGCTACCTTCACTCCCGACTCATCTCTGGCAAAAGCGATTATTTTCTGTTTCCTAGCTAGTCTCTCAGGCACAATGGCAAACACTTGTTGGGGAATTTGCATTCTTCCCAAGGAAATAAATGGCACCTTCAAAAACTCCGCTACCAATTCACCTAGTTTCTGATCCGTCACCACCCCTTTATCCACCATCACTTCATCCAGAGGTCTTCCGGTTGTCATGGCATACGCCAATAGTTCCGGCATCGCCGCCTCGGTTACCAAGCCGGCTTTTATCACCACATCCTTAAACTTATCCTCGGGCAGGATCATATATCCATGATTATATGCCAACACTCTCTCACTACTCAATGACTTAATGACTCGATGACTTGATCGCTTTAACTAAACGCCTTCACCACAAATACCACCCCAAATATTCCGATACTATTTAACACAAATGACAATGGTAAAAATTTTTGCATCTTCATTTTAGATATCCCCATCAGACTTACTCCCAATTCGTCAGGCAAAGGTGACACGATAATCAGTGCCCCCAATACCGGCAGCATCCATAAAAAATATCTGGTGTGTAAAAGCTTTATTAGGTGATGCCGGCTATCCACTTGATCATATATTCCGGAAACTTCTTTCCACACTCCGTCCCGCACAAATTTAAATATCAACATATCCCCGACCATTGCCCCCATCCCCGCCAATAATGCAATTTCCCACGGCATCAATGTTTTTACCAACGTCAATAATATTACCACTCCGGTTGTTACAGAAAAAGTAGACACGAAAAGCATTCCCCCGAAAAACGCCCCTGCATACCCCCAGTTTCCCATACTTACCAGGAATTCCTGAAAACCTGGCCACCGCGACATACCAATTCCCCAAACTACAGATAAACCCAACAATATCAAGTTAGTATATTTCCAATGTCTAACTAATCTTCGTTTCTTTCCCACTCATACTAGTATACCCAATCACTCTATGACTTTGTGACTCAATGACTCTATAACTTATTCTTCATTTCCTCTCTACTTTCACCGTACACTCGGTCACTAATGCCGCAATTGCCCCGACAGCCGCCAGAACCGGCGCCAACGCTATCCCCACTACACCAATTGTCATGGGAAACTCTACTAATACCCTTTTATCTTTTCCCTTAATAATAATTCTTCTGATATTTCCCTCATGAATCAACTCTTTGACTTTCTTCAAAAGCTCCTCGCCTTTCACTTGAAATGTGTCATCAATTTTTTTCTTAGCCATACTTTAATTCTATCATTTTCTAACTCACCAACTTCCGCAGGATTTCTAGCATCAAAAGCACTCCGAAGCCTACCCAATAATCCCGGGGAAAATACAATAATTTTTTTGCATGCCACGGAATTTCCATTGTAAAAAACTTTTTTATACCCCACAAGGGATTAAGCATGAACCACCAAAAGTCTTCTATCATCCAAAACCCCCACCATAGTTCTATCATTTGCAACCAATTTCCCAAATTCAATTCATGTTCAAACAAAAACGGGATATGAAAAAAAATAAAAGTCATCATCCACACCGCCAGATGATATCCGGTTATGTAAGGCCACCCTACGATTTTCCTTAGTGGGTTTCTAATCCGCCAGGTCGCTGTTTTGGCACTCCAACCGTAGCCCCCCTCAATCTGAACTTCAACCGCCGCCATCCAGGCCGCGCAACCGGAAACAAACAACCAACTTGCTAACATAAAATTTGATCGTAATTAACCATTTATGGTATACATATCAATAATACACATAATTCACTATGATTACACATGTCCTCCCCACATTTTAAAACCATTTTACCTGGCGTTTATATTTCCCTGGTAGCAATTTGTCTGCTTGCTTGTATCCCCTCACTTTTCACCGACCAGCTAAGTTTCTGCACCGGAACTCCCGCCCCCATCTGCCTGCCCTATGGAATAATCGGAATTATTATTCTTCACTTACCCTTAGTTTTTATCTTAGGACCGGTACTCAACTATATTGATGGCCGCAATATTTATCCCGGTCTGACTGTTCTGTTTTTTACCTTTTTCCTGTTAAATCTGGTCATTTCCCTTTCCTTGGGTTTCATTCTGGATCATTTCTTTTTCAAAAAACCCCAGGTTTAGACCACACCACCCATCCAAACGGTGCAAATTCAGCCTTGAATACACCTGAGACTGTAGATTTTTTAGTATCTTCCACCACAAAACGCCCCTCACCTCTATCACCATAATTCAGATTTTCTACCAGATCCTTTCCGATCGTTTTTGCCTGCACCAAACCAATTTCCCCCTCCAGATATTTGTCGTTCATTGCCGAAAGTAAACTCACTGCCGTTTTAACTTCATTTTTTACCACCTCTTCTTTACAATTTACCTCAAAGGTCGAAGGCGCAGTTTGTCTACCCAATTGAAAACTTATTCCCATTAAAACGATTACTACCACCGGTACCGGCAACCAATATTCTTTCCTGGCTTTCATGACTCAATGCTATCACTTTTCTCATCAGCTTTTTAGACAACGCTCTCACATTTGTCCTATCAGAAACCCGGCCAACAAGAGTCATTGGTCTTCCGATTGTTATTGCATACGGCCCCCAAAAATACCATGTTCCCAATTCCCTTTCCCCTTTAATTTTTGAATAAAGCAATTTAATATTCTCCTTTTTGACTCCCACCCCCACCGGGACAATCGGTACCTTACAGGAAAGGGCCAATCTAACTGCCCCGGTTTTCGGTTTAAAAACCTCGCCGTCAGGTAGGCTTATTTCGCCTTCAATAAATACAATAATAGTCTTTCCTTTTCTTAAAAACTTCTGTGCTCTTTCAAACGCTTTTTTTCCCTCTCCTTCTACTACCGGTATGTGTCCGGACCACTTCAGGTATTTTCCGAATATTGGAATATCAAACAAAACTTCCTTAACCAAAATAATCGAATGTTCCCGGGATATATTGGTAATTACAAATGGGTCCGAAGTCGTAGGGTGATTTACCACCAACACCTTTGCGCCTTTGGGCATGGGAAACTTTCTTACCACATCAAGTTTCAACATTACCTCTGACAAAATCCTCACCAACTTCCTCCCCGTATAATACAGAAATCTGTCGGAAAATTTATTCATTTACCCTAATTAGTCCGGGACAAATATTCACCGGTAGTCGTATCTAGTGTAATCATTTCCCCTTCTTTTATAAACAGTGGTACCAAAACCGTCACCCCTGTCTCCAGTTTTACTTCTTTTTTAGGCGCATTAACGGTGTTTCCGGCGACAGCCCCGGGTGATTCAATTACTTTCAGACTGACATGTGGCGGCAGAATTATTCCGATCGCTTTTTCTTCATACCACAACACATAACACTTCATATCCGGAATCAAAAATCCGATCTGGTCTCCCACCAGTGATACCGGAACTCCAGCTTGTTCATAAGTTTTGGGATCCATAAATACCACTTCTTCCCCATCCCGGTATAAATACTGCATTTCTTTCTTGTCCACCTCGGCTTCCTCGATCGACTCGTTAGTCTTAAAGGTAAACTCCTGCACCGATCCTGATTGCACGTTCTTAAACTTGATCCGCATAATCGGCGACCCTTTACCGGGAGCCATAAACTCTGCTTTTTGCACCTGATTCGGCGCCCCCTTAAACATCAAATACATCCCCTTAGCCGCATTTCCGGCATTAATACTACTCATATGAGGCCAATTTTAGCCCTTTAGAGCTACAATCTCAAGCTGCACTGTTGTGTTTTCTCTCCCACCCCCGATTTGGTACATACATCCAACCGACCTTTCGTAATCTATTTGCCAGTGCGGTTTTCTCTTTTCCTGACATACTTTTCCACTCGCTGAATCTTTCTTTTACTTGCGAATACACCTGGCTGCTGCGTTCTTCTATTTCAAACAAGAAATCCTCATTAGTTCCTTGTCTAGGCCCTTTTTCCATCCTTATATTATATCAAAACATCTCCCCTGCCGGGAAAAACATGGTTTCGGCAATTGTCGGCACGTCTGCCGCCAACATAATCAGTCTATCCACTCCAACCGCGACTCCCGCACACTCCGGCATCCCGGATTTCAGCGCATTAACAAAATCTTCGTCCATGCTATATTCAGTCTTACCCAAATCCTTCCGGAGCATTAAATCTTTTTTCAGTCTATTTTCTTGTTCAATTGGATCCGTTAGTTCCGAAAAACAATTTCCCAATTCCATCCCCGCCAAAAACACTTCCCATCTCTCCGCAAATCTGGGATCGTTCGGTTTCTTCCGGGCCAGTGCCGCCTGGGATATGGGATAGTCAAACACAAACGTCGGTCGTTTACTTTCTCTCAATTTTGGTTCCACCTCGTTATAAAACACTGTATAAAAATCTTCATCCTTAATGTCTTGAATCTTTTTTCCTGCATATTTGCTAAACGCCTCCTCAAAACTAATCCGTGGCCAAGGTAAACTCAAATCATATTTTATTCCCTGATAAACCAGCTCTTCTCCACCAACTATCTTTATCATCATTCTTTCAAAATCCTCTGCAATCTTCATATAGTCAGCTCCCGTTCTGTACCATTCCAGTATCGTAAATTCCGGATTGTGAGCTGTGGTTATCTCCTCCTCATTTCTAAATGACCTGGTAATTTCAAATACGCTCCCCACTCCCGCCGCAATTAATTTTTTCAATGCGTATTCCGGACTGGTAATTAAAAACGCCCTCTTCCCCATCGGATCTTTACTAGTCCGCAACTGCGATTCAAATACTTCCAAATTCGGTTCAGTTGACGGCATTGGTACCAACATAGGGGTTTGCACTTCGGCAAACCCCTCCCCTTTAAAAAACTCTCTGATTACATCAATTACTTTTTCCCGCGCCAAATATTTCTGCAAGAGTTCCGGTTTCTGTTTTATCTTTTCCCACGTTTTCACAGTTATAATACTACCATGAACCACTGGCTTATCCCCTTCCAGCTTATCGACGAATATTTGCTGATATTCCGCCTCAAGGCAAACGGTAAGAAATTTCCCCTTCCTCCCCCATCTTGGAACAATGGTAAAAAGGGAGACATTTTACTGGTCCATGGAGTAACTGAACCCTGGAATTTTCTTTTCGACATCGGAAACTACTTAAACGGAATGGGTTACAAAATTCACATCGTCCCTGAATTAAAAGATAATAGCATGCCCTTAATTTCCGCGGTTCAGATAGTTAAAAAACATATTTTATCTCACCGTCTTACAAATTTAATTTTAGTCTGTCACAGTAAAGGCGGTTTAATAGCTTACAACTTACTATCCGATCCGAAAATAGATACCTTAGTAAAATTAGTTATTACTATCTCATCACCTTTTCACGGAACCCATGTAGGAAAATTTCACCCCGCTTCCGTAGAACTTGCCCCACAGTCACCCGTAATAAAAAAGCTGGAATCCATAAAAGTAGACAGAGCTAAGATCCAGGCCATTCATTCCCAAATAGATAACCATTCAATCCCCCATAACAGCTTGCACCTGGCCGGCGCCAATAATTACGAGTTGGATATCTTAGGTCACACACGCATTTTAGTTTCCCCCAAAACTCTAAAACTAATTTCTTCACTAATTACCACAAGTCAAAGTTAGTGTCGTTCCGTCAGATTTCAGCTCACAGGTATCCGCAACCCTTCCATAACTTTCTACCCAACCAGGACCATTTTCTCCTGATAGATCCGGAATATAATATAACCCCACTTCTTTAATTGCATTTCTAATTATCAAAATCGTATCTTTACCGATGTAAGATGGAGTTAAATCAACACTCGTTTTTTGCTTATCCGCAGATATCGTAGCCACATAATTGGTTTTTAACTTTTGATTAATTATTTCCACAATATCCTGCAGTGGGTAACCCACACCCATCTCATTTTCTATAGCCTTCACCGAGGAAACTATCTGATTAAAAATTTTAATATCTGTTACTCCGCCTTTTGTTCCCGGACCAATATTGTCCGTATATGTAATCAATAACAACATGTTGTTTCCGATATTTATTTGTTTACTCCAGGACTGTTCAGCAAACAAACCACTAGGATTATCTAAAACAGATCCGTTCACAAACTCACCTTTATTTGTTTGTAACCTAAAATCACGGTTTCCATTTTTCAAGGTTCCGGCATCTGTAATATCCTCCCAAGTAGATGGATACATCAAAGAAAATCCAAACTCTTTATTCGTGTATGTTTTCCAATCTGCCAGCGGATCAATTGTTTTTGTAGGTACAACCTCCAACTGTGTACTAGTGGTGTTATTATTTTTTACCATCAACAGATCTTTCTCCAAAGTAATAGTCTTATATCCCAAAAACCCTACTACCACAAATAATATAGCTATAATAATATACAAAAAGATTGGATTAGAAGACTTATTTTGGTATGGCGTTCCCGCAAAATCCTGTTCTGTATTCGTTATTTTATCGTTAGTTTCTTCCACATTCTTAATTATACACCGGCTCATACCCCCACAGGATATTCCTGATAATTTGTTTATCTTCTTGTGTGGGCAATTCGTAAATCAACTCCGCATTATCATCTCCGGCAATCCGATTAGCCTGAATTTTGCCACAGCAAAGACACTCGTGAATTATCATAATTTCACCTGAAATTCTTTCTGTAAATAGATTTACTTCCCGATCTTTCAAAGCCGTTTTAGTGGGTTTCATCCTTCCGCCGCAAATAGCTAACCTATCACCTGGTTTATTGTCCACGTGTTTAGACCACAGACACAAATTACAGTGATTTCGGTGATGTGTTCCAAATGCCTCGGGGAAAATTATCGCACGGCAGTTACCACACCTGAAAGGTGCTTCACTTCGTGCGCCATAGTTTTTGCCGCTCTAAATGCTCTATTCACAGGCCAATTTTACCACTTAAACACTCAAAATGAAAAAATTAATGATTAAATGACTAAATGATCAAATGATTAAATCGCGTGGCTACGCGTTCGGATCTGGTGGCAAAAACTCTTCCCCTTCACCCGGTTTACTGTAATCCGACTTCAGCCATTCTACAAATGTACACCCCGTCGCTTTTTTGGCCTCCCTATCCCACCCCGCCGTCGAACACTTCTTCATTTTCTTCCCGGCTGCCGTAGTGAAAAGCACCAACGCCTCGTTACATTTGGGACATTTCTCATCAGTCGGCTCTGTAGTCCCATTAATCCATTCCACATAATCACACCCTTCGGCTTTTTTCGTTTCCTTGTTCCACGTTCCCGCGCTGCATTTCTTCATCTTTTTCCCAAACCGCGTCATTTGAAGCACCAGCGCCGATCCGCACTTGGGACATTTCTCGTCCAGTGGCTTTGGTTCAAACGGTAACCACTTCACATAGTCACATCCGGTCGGTTTCACTTTAGGGTCCCAAACTCCGGCGGTACTACATCGTTGCAACCTTTTTCCAGTTCTGGTTTCGACTACATCCCCCAAAGGAGCTCCGCATTTAGGACACACATTCTTATCATCCATAAAAAATAGGATATCACTAATCAGTAAAAATTGACATACACTATTATTTTTTGTAAAACTATTCGTACCAGCTTATGAAAACCTTCCTGTCCTCCATTTTCCTATTCACTTTCCTATTTTCTCAATCGACAATTTTTGCCCAAAATTCCACTTCATCTGGTAGAATTCAACGTCGCGAAGAAATTCAAGACAGGATACAAACCCGTCAGGAAAATATTGAAGCCGCTCGTGAACAATTTCGCACCCGATTAGAAAACCTAAAAGATGCCAAAAAACAAAAAATTATTGAAAACTTGGACAAATCCTACGTCAATATCAATGCCCGTTGGACTACCCATTTTAAAAATGCCCTCGATCGACTGTCAAAAATTGCCGACAAATTAAATGCTTCCAGTGAAATTAAAAACCAAATCAGCGCTGTCCAAGCCGCTGTAGACACCCAGGCCGCCAAAACCTACACCCTTGATCTTACCGACGAAACCAAGTTGGGCGAAGCTGCTCGCGCCGTCCACCAACAGTTGCGTTCCGATCTGGAAACCCTCAGAGACCAAATTCAGAATATCCGTGAGTCTTTAAGAAATTATGGAGACTGAAACCACTATTCCTACTACTCCACCCCCGGCCATCCCACCGGAAATTGAAGCGGCCATCCCCAAAAGCCATATCCCCTTTGTCCCCATAATTATAGTTCTACTTCTCCTGATGGTATCTGTTGGAGTTTATTTTTATTTCCAAAGCTCAACCGCGCTGACAAAATCTCCCTCAATTACTACTAGCCCTGTACCGGAAATTAGCGTCGATCAGGAACTCGACCAAATCAACCTTGATTCCATGGATTCAGATTTTCAGGAGCTAGACTCTTCCGCCACCGGTCTCTAAACCACTAAGCATCTCCGTAATCATATCAGCCACTTTATCAGGATCATGATCGCTCTTAACTATATACTTCAATGCCCCACAGGCTAAAGCCGTTTCCATATCTTTTTCTCCCGCCAGATTAGTCAGCATCACGACGGGTATACTTCGTGTCGATGGATCAGATTTCAACGTATTCAAAACTTCAAATCCATTTTTTTTCGGCATCATCACATCCAAAAGCACTAAATCTGGTCGAAAACTCGAAGTTTTGGTTATTCCCTCTTCGCCGTCCATTGCCGCCTCCACCTCATACCCCTTAATCTTAAAAGTTGTGCAATACACCCGCGACATCAATGGATCATCCTCTACAATTAAAATCTTTTTCATGACATCACCAGCATACAACTAACCCAGACTTTCTGCCATCTCTCTGTACTTATCTTGATAATTCAGCTTATTAACATATTTACCTTTTTCCTTTTCTAATTCCTCCATACTCATCTGAATGCTGATATTATTCACTCTTAAAGCTTCCTTCATCAAAAAATGTTCCAATTCAAATTTGTACAACAATTTTATATTAAACCATGCTAAAAAAACGGACAAAAATGCCAAAAATACCACAAAAAAGATCATTCCCTTCACCCCTGCCAAAATCAGCAGGCTAGACACAAAAATCAATCCTATTTTAAGTACCAATATCCTCAATGCATACTTGGTACTTGTGGTATCTGCACAAAATATTCCCATAAACCCCCTATTTGGCCATTTCACAATTCCCACTATTCCGGTCAGTCCAAAAAGACACGCCACCCCGGCAGACATAAAATTGAAACCGGTATCTTTATATGCAAATCCTAAAACTACCACCCCACTAACCACTATTAGCAATAAATAAATAGATTGAACCAATTGAAATCTATGCCCTACTTTTGATTGTGACACCGCAAACGAGATTCCCATCGCAGTAAAAAAACCTCCCACCACCGGAGCTACCAACCCGAATACCGCCGTAAGTCCGGTCAAAAAAACTAAGCCTCCGAAAATCATGCTCATCTTTTCGTCCACAATAAACGCCATTACCAAAAATACAAATCCCAGTGTCGTCACTGATATCATCTCTATCAGTCCGACCAGACCGAAAATTATCATTACCCCCAACGTCACTAAACTCACAACTTGAGAAATTTTCTTCAGCCCAAAGACCAGCTTTCGGTTTTCTGGTAGATGAATCCCCACCATGGAGTATTCCCCGCTAGACACAAAATTAGTATACCATCCCCGACATTCCCGCTACCGCTTCATCCAAATACTTCATCGCGTGGTCCTCAGTCATTTCCATAGCTTTGTCTAAAATATTAAGCACTTCCTGTTTTTCCACCACCTTACTAAGCCTGATCGAAATCATGGGAATAATTAATCCCTCAGCCAATCTTTCAGGAGTAGCCAAATTATTTATATCCAACCAATAACAAAATTTAACCAGCTGCGCGCTCACCATATTTCTGTCCAAACCGGCAAATTCAGCTATACATTTGGAAATTTCCCCAAAATTGACCGCTGTCACACTCGTTTCATACAATCGCATAAGCTCCGCATGTTTTTTCAACAGGTTTAGCTCCACCCCCGCCTCAATGAAATTATGCGCCAACACCAAATTTTGTTCATTATTATTAGATTTCAACAGTTCCCCCACCAAACTTTGTATTTTTTTTCCTTCTGACACGGCAAATCCCACTTCCGGGTCATCACTGTAAAAATCGGCCATCAAGTGCAATTTCATCCCCAAAGCCAAATCGATAAATTTTGCATACTTTTCCCCCACAAAATCCGAAAATTTATCAATTTCTCCATGAATTTTTTCCCTGGGTATTTTTCCTCCCGATGTTGTACTAATATCCGGAAGCACTGACCCAAACACTAACAATGCGCTTCTTTTCGTGACCACCTTTGTGGCCACATACACATGCGAAATCGGCATCATAATACTTAAGTAGTATATACTACTCATTAATGATCAACCGCATTCGTATATCATTACCTCCGGAAAGCCAATTCACCTACCTCTCTTCGTGGACTTTGTCCAGCTTTTTAACTGCCCTGGTCAACCTGATTTTGGTTTTTTCCGCCGTCTCATCATTTTTTATGCTTCTATTAGGTGGATTGCGCTTTATTATCGCCGGGGGTGACAAAGACGCCACCAAAGTAGCCACCCGAACTATAGCCAATGCTCTAATAGGACTAGTCATAGTACTTAGTGTCTATGCCCTCATGAATCTGCTCAGCAATTTCCTCGGTGTCAATCTGCTGTACTTCACAATCGTTAGTATTTAAACTAAGAGGTAACATGCACTTGTTCCTCTCGTTTTTGTTTTTTATTGCCACCTTCTTTCATCCCTTTCCTGTATTCGCCCAATCCCCTACGTCAAATCCTGGCTCCGGCATGGAAGGCCTGGCTACTTTTGGTGTCGCCAGAATGGTTGAAACTTCAGTCTCTGACCTCAAAGACGGTGCCATCCTCTCTGCTTCTGAAAATGGCGCCATTCTTTCCAGTATCCCTTACGATTCCCAGGTTTTAGGTATCGTCTCACGTGACGCCGGCATTATCTTCAATACTACCAATAGTACCGGCAGCGCCATCCCTATTATCTCAACCGGGGAAGTCTATGCCCTAGTTTCAGTCAAAAACGGTCCTATAAAAAAAGGTGATTTACTGGCGACTTCCACCAATCCCGGCATAGCTGTCAAAGCCACAGTTCCCGGATATGTTTTGGGTACCGCCAAAGAAGATACCACCGTGCAAAATCCCGAAGAAATAGAAAAAATCGCCATCGATCTCAATTTACACTATTTCAATTCCAAATCTCCCTTCCCCGGATCACTCTCCGACATCATGAAAATCGCCATGTTTCCAACCAAAGACGGTCCTTCACCATTGTTTAAATATATTGTCGCTGGCTTAGTCGTCCTGGGTTCCTTTTACCTTGGCTTCGTTAGCTTCAGTCGTACCGCCGCCAAAGGTGTCGAAGCATTGGGTCGAAATCCCGCCGCCAGCAAAATCATTTATCTCGGTATTATCTTCAATGTCACCATTGTTGTTGCTATTATCCTAGCCGGCTTAACTGTGGCTTTCCTGATTCTTCGCATTTAAATGAAACTCACCGTTTTTACCTGGTTCACGATTTACCTGTTAACTGCCTCAAGAAATCTCACCCACGGTGACACTGGAGAATTTTTAGCCGTTTCAGCTATTGCCGGTGTTCCTCACGAACCAGGTTACCCCATCTATAGTTTACTTTCCCGTTTGGCATATTTACTCCCGTTAGGTAATCCCGCCTGGCAGGTAAATGCCCTTTCAGCCATATTTGCCGCCATAGCTCTTATTTTTGTCTACAAAACCGTTTATCTGATTACCCAAAACAAAAACGCCTCACTTTTCAGCGTCATGGCCCTGGCGGTTTTTGAATCCTTTTGGTTTTATGCTCTGGTCGCCGAAATTCACACCCTTCAAGTTCTTTTAATCAGCTCTCTAACTTATTTTCTTGCTGTGTCCATCAAACACAATCAACCAAAATACCTAATATATTCTTCTGTCATTTTTGGTCTCGGTTTAGCCAATAATCTTACTATTATTTTTACTCTTCCTGGATTTGTTATCTCTTTATGGTATCTAAAAAAAAGTCTTACCCGAAAAACACTTATTCCCATAATTCTATTCCCATTTTTCGGACTGTTATTCTATTCCTATACTTTTATTGCTTCTTCCCAAAACCCGCCCATAAATTGGGGATCCATCCACGATCTCCAAAGCTTTTCCCATGTCCTTTTCCGAAAAGATTTTGGCTCTTTCTTTCTGGGTTTTCAGGAACCACCCGCCCCGTTTGAGTTTCATTCATTCGTTTTCTACTGCAAAAGTTTGTTTCAAAGTAGTTGGTATCTACTCCCTTTTATCTTTCTCGGTATTAAATATTTTAAAAAAAATCCCCAACTCTTCACTATCTTACTAATTAATTTTACCCTCTTCGGCCCTTTTTACTACATCCTCATCAACACTCCGGTCAGGTCCGTGATCCATCAGGCCAATATGGGTCAATATTTTGCCTACTCCTATTTATTCATCTCCTTACTCGCAGGACTAGGTCTAAATTCGATACCTAAAAAATATTATTCTCCAATTCTTATTATCCTATTTTTTACCATCCCCTTCGTCACCACTTTCACAAAAGTTAGATTGGACAACACTGATTTTGTAAATCAGGTTTCCAAACTAAAACTTTCCTCCCTCCCCCAAAATGCCATTTTACTAACTTGGTCAGACAGTTTATATATCCCCTCCCAATACCACCAATTCTTAAAAAATTTCCGCCCCGACATAAAAATCATCCAGCTGGGCATGTTGAACGTCTCCTGGTATCGGGACGAAATTTTAAAACACGACCCAGAATTGACCGGATTTATCGACGGTGACCACATCAACTATCGGGAAATTTGTCAGAGGCTGGCACCACAGGATCTTCTCTATTTTTATCCGTGGTACCAGGAATTTTCTGCCGCATTTTATCCCGACTGCACCCTTATCCCCTACGGTTTGGTTGTAAAAGTAGTCCCCTCGTCAAAAGTCGCCCCAATAGACGAAATTATTTCTTTCAACGACTCTGTTTATAACAACCTCTTTCAAAATACCCACCCGGAGTTGCTTCAAAAAAAATCGGTCCGTTCGCGGGAAGAATTATTTTACCTATCCGAACATTTAAATTTCACGGGTATTTATTATCAAAATAATGGCCGCACAGACACAGCTCTTGCTACCTATACTTCCGCCTGGGAAATTTCACCGGACCAGACCAACGCCATCTTAAATTCTTCCAGTCTTTTATACACCAAGAAAGACTACCAAAAAGCCATCTCTATTTTACAAACAGGTATTCAAAGAAATCCCTCCAATTATGGCCTTTATAAAAATCTTGGTCTCACCTATCTTCAAATCCCGGACGAAACAAAAGCTTATCAAAGCCTAAAAAGATACCTTAGATTTTCCCCCTCTGATCAAGATCTGAAAAATCTGAACTTATTCATTGATACATACGAGCGGAAATTGCGATAAGATATACCTACATGCCTGCCCTGCCCCTGCAAATAATGAGTCTGGTAGCCGATTTTATGATCTTCGGTCTGGTCATCTATTACATAGTCAGACTCAGAAATCAGGAAAAAGAAATCCAAAAAAAGGAAACTAAGATTGATACCAATTATCACCAAATAGTAGACGACGCTCTCTCCAAAGAAAGAAAAATAATCGAAGACGCCACCACCGAAGCTGATCAAATTATTGGCGAAGCCAAACATATCAACCAAGGAGTCAGAGATGAAGTCAACCAAGCCCTACAAATGCTTGTGGCGGATATTCAAAAGAAGGCTTTCGAAGCCGCTCAAAATTTTACCGCCAACTACCAACTTACTCTCAAGGATCTTTCTCAAACTTCACTCAGCCAGTTTCAGGATATCGTCAAAAGTTTACAACAGGATCTTCAAAATCAAATTAAGGAATTTCACAATTCATGGCTTCCCGACTTGGAAAAACAATTGGAAGAATACAAAAAATCCCGATTGGAACAAACCGATAAAGTTGTCGCCAAAATAGTCGAACGCGCATCCCAGGAACTCATAAACAAAACGATTTCTCTAGAAGACCACAAAGATTTAGTTAGGCAGTCTCTGGAAAAAGCCAAAAAAGAAGGCGTCTTTGATTAAATGGACCAGCTGGATTTATCAGATTTTTTCACCACCAAATCAGAAAGCCTGGATTTCTCCACCCGGCTTTCAAATATTGGCAGACGTGTTTACGAAACCGATTTCAATCTGGAATCCATGCTTCTTACCGAATTCGGTATTCAAAAAAAAGATCGTTTTCTCTCCTTACTCAGAAACAATCAGATAAACACTACTTCAAATTCAAACCTGTCGGAATTTTTCAATCTGATCACCCAAAAAATTTCTTCATTACCTATCGTTACTCTCTCAATTGCTTTCGAACCCGATAGTCAATCTTTACAGGATTTATCTCAATGGTTTACCCTAAACATCAATCGTCAGGTAATCTTTGAAATAATTGTCGATCCCAAACTCATCGCCGGAGCGGCCATCACTTACAACGGTAGATACGAAGATTATTCGGCCAAATCCAAATTTGCCCAAATACTAAGCCATGGATACACCTTATAGCAAACATCTTCATCAAACCGGGGAATACGGTGTCGTCATTCAGGTTAGCCACCCCATCGTCTTCATCGAGGGTCTCCCGAATGTTAAAACCCGGGAAATTATCCTCTTTGAAACCGGCCAGAAAGGCGAAGTCTTTGCTATCAACCGAGGCAAGGTTGAAGCCCGTACCTTTTCCCACGAACCCATCCAAGTCGGGGTAAAAGTCACCCGCACCAACCAACAAATTTCCATTCCTGTGGGCAAAGAATTGCTGGGTCAAACTATAAATCCATTAGGAGAACCTCTGGACCCAAGTAAATCTTACCCCGTCCCGAAAGAGTTCCGTGATCTGGATCAAAAACCTATCGACATCTCCGGCCGCCAGCAAATCACCACTAACTTGGCAACAGGTATCGTCCTGGTCGATCTCATGGTTCCTTTGGGCCGCGGTCAACGTGAACTGGTAGTTGGAGATCGAAAAACCGGTAAAACTTCGCTCCTTATGACTACCTTAAAACAACAGGCTAGTGAAGGTGTAATTGGTATCTATGCCGCAATTGCCAAGAAAAAAAGTGATATTAAAAAGCTGCAGGAATTTTTTGTTCAGGAAAAAATATCTGACAAAATTATTATTGTCGCCACCAGCTCATACGATTCCCCCAGTCTGATTTATCTCACCCCCTATTCCGCCATGGCCATCGCCGAGTATTTTCGTGATCAGGGCATAAACACGCTCCTCATCCTAGATGATTTATCTACCCATGCCAAGTTTTATCGGGAATTATCCCTATTGGCCAGACGTTTTCCCGGTCGTGATTCCTATCCTGGTGACATTTTCTACACCCACTCGCGCCTTTTGGAACGTGCCGGAAACTTCAAACACAAAACGGCAGGAGAAGTTTCCATCACCTGTCTTCCCGTAATAGAAATCATCGAGGGCGATCTTAGTGGTTACATTTCTACCAACGTCATGGGTATCACCGATGGCCATATTTATCTGGACAGCAACATCTATTACCAGGGTATGCGCCCGGCCATTAACATCCCCCTCTCAGTTACCCGTGTCGGCCGCCAAACTCTGGACAAATTAAGCCGCGACGTCAACAAAAACCTAACCGTTTTCTTAACTCGCCACGAAAAACTCAAAAATCTGTCTCATTTCGGTCAGGAACTCACCCCGGAAGTAAAAAAAGATCTCCAGTTGGGAGATATGATCTACAAATTTTTTATTCAATCTTACAAGGAAACCATTCCTCCCAAAGTTCAGCTTGTCATCCTGTCATTAATCCTCCAGGGACTAATCGACAGCAAAGAAACCCTGGAAAAATTCAAAAAAAACATCAGCGAAGTTTATCAAAACCCCGAGATTAAAGAATTAATAAAAACCCTTACCTCGGTCAAAGACTTAAAAGCCCTAAATCTCGCCGTGTTAAATACCAAAGACAAATTAACTTCCTATCTCAAATAACTATGTTGCAAAGAAAAATTATTCTTGAGGAATTACAAGCTCTAAACAGCATGAAAGAGTTAGCTGAAAGCTATGAAGAGATTGCCGTCGTCCGTATGCAAAGAATCAAAGATTCGGTAGTCAAAACCCGGGACTTTTTGGCTGATTTATCCGACATCTTTGTCGACCTAAAAGCATCCTATCTCCGGGAAGTAAAAGATTTACTTTCAAAAAGAAAAAAAGGCAATATTGACCTCACAAAAACTTTACAAAAAACTGGGAAAACTCTGTTAGTATATTTATCCTCAAATGGGCGTCTTTACGGCTCTGTGACGCAAAAAACATACAAGCTATTTCTTGACGATCTCATCAAGGATAAGTATCCTGAAGCAGACATATTGGTCATCGGGAGCGCCGGCAAAGAAATGTACGAAAACTCGGGCGTAGACAAACCTTTTGAGTACTTTGAAATTCCCGATACCAGTGTAGATATCGATCACATCAAACAACTGATGAATAAATTTCTCAAATACGAACGCGTCTACATTTATTACGGGAAATTCAGTAACGTTGTTAAACAAAATCCCATCGCCACCAGTATCACAGGAGAAGATATTTTTGAAACCGAAATAGTTACCCCCACTCCCCGAAAAGACCGCTTTATTTTCGAACCGACACTGGAAAAAATCTTTTATTTTTTCGAAACCCAAATTATGGCCAACTTGTTTAGTCAGACTCTTTTGGAAAACCAACTCGCCCGCCATGCCTCCCGTGTCAACGCCATGGAAGAAGCCCTGGTCCACATTGAAGAGGAAGGAAAAAAACTGAATCATCAAAAAGTGGCAATTAAACACGCCCTGCAAAACCGAAAACAATTAGAAACTATTTCCGGATTGGTTCTCTGGGAAATATAATAATCATCATATGATAATCGGTAAAGTTGTCAGTATCAAAGGCCAAGTTGTAGAAGCCGAATTTCTGGAAGAAAAACCCCATATCTACGACGTTTTATTGGCCAAGGATGACCCTAATATAAAAATGGAGGTCTACACCTCCGCCTCCCCAAACAGTTTTTATTGCCTGGCTTTAACCGAAATTTCCAAGCTCCACCATGCTTCAGAACTGATAAGTACCAAACAACCCATCCGGATTCCTGTCGGCAAAGAACTACTTGGTCGCGTAGTCGATACCCTGGGCCAGCCCCAGGATGGCTTGGGAGAAATCACTGCCAAAGAACAAAGACCCATTATCTCCAAAGATTTGAGTTTCTCTCAGATCAACATTCCCAAAGAAGTTTTAGAAACCGGTATCAAAGTCCTGGATTTTTTCACCCCTATCATCAAAGGCGGAAAAGTCGGTCTCTTTGGTGGGGCCGGAGTCGGCAAAACCGTTTTACTGTCTGAAATCATCCACAACATCGTTATTTTACACGCTCAAACCAACGTCTCTGTCTTTACTGGTGTCGGAGAGCGTACCCGTGAAGGCGCCGAACTATTCCAATCCTTAATCGATAGTAAAGTTATGCAGGGAGTCACCCTTATCTACGGCAGCATGGGTGAAAATGCCGCCTTAAGATTTAGAACCGCCTTTACCGGCGTCACCTTGGCCGAATATTTCCGTGACACTATGGGGAAAGATGTTTTGTTCTTTATAGACAACATCTTTCGTTTTGCCCAATCGGGCTATGAATTATCAACTCTCATGAATGCCATCCCTTCTGAGGGAGGTTACCAATCTACTCTGACATCAGAAATGGCTTCCTTCCACGAACGCCTCGTCTCCACCGCCAAAAATGCCATTACCACTTTCGAAGCTATTTATGTCCCCGCCGACGACCTAACCGACTCAGGTGTCCAGGCGGTCTTTCCTTATTTGGATTCCGGTATCATTCTTTCCCGCTCTGTCTATCAGGAAGGTCGTTTCCCCGCCGTCGATATTCTGGCTTCAAACTCATCCGCCCTCAATCCGGACACGGTTGGTCAAGATCATTACGACATCGCCATTGAAGCCCAAGCTACTCTAAAAAGAGCCACCTCCCTTGATCGTATAGTTTCCCTTATTGGCGAATCTGAGCTATCCGCCGAAGATCAGGTAGTCTACAAACGCGCCAAAATGCTAAAAAACTTCATGACTCAAACTTTTACCGTTGTAGAGGCCCAAACCGAAAAAAAAGGTGTGCATGTCTCCATCCAGGACACCGTAAATGACGTCAAAGGTATCTTAAACGGCAAAACAGACCTTTTAGAACCGGAAGACCTCCTTTATATTGGTACCCTCAAAGATGTCGAACCCCTGATTGCTAAAAAACAAGCCGCCATCGCCGCCGCCGAAGCCGCATCTGCTCCCCAAATTTCTACTCCTCAAGTCAGTACTACAGGACAATGAGCTCATTAAAACCCATGCAGGTCAAAGTCCGGGATACCGGAGACATTGTGTTCGAAGGTCAGGTAGATCGTATTACCTCTTTCAATGAAGTTGGACAATTTGACATTTTTCCCATGCACGCAAACTTCATCTCAATTATCAAAAAAAAGCTCGGTCTTTACCTAAAAGGCAAAATCTTAAAAGAAATCAAATTCACCCAGGCGGTTCTTAAATCAAAACAGGACATAGTGGACATTTACTTGGGCATCGACGAACTGGTCGTCGAAGGCTAACTACAGGTTATCAGAAAATCCACCCCCAAAACGACTGAGTACAATAAACCAGACACTTTGAACCCAAAAAACATCACTCCTTCATGCCTACTGAGTAAAATTATACCTCACTTAATTTTTCCAGCAAAAAATCAAAAAATATCCATCACAAAAATCATAGGTGCTAGGTCATTTACCAAAAAAGAGTAATCAATTTTTTTCATTTTTGCCCGTTTCCAATATCCTCTTCCTCCCCATTGTTGTCCTACTTGCCATATCGTTTGTTATAGTTTGATACGAAAAGTTAAACCGATCCTTTGCAAAAACCATTAAATTACTGTTACACTTAGTTACATATATACTCATTTACTACTGTAATAAATATCTATATAAATAAGTGATCAATGTCTGCCTTTAGTCCTGATAATCAGCTAAATACGTATTCTCTTAACGAAGCTGCCCAAAAGCTTGATGTTTCTATCGACACCCTTCTCAATTGGAACGAATACAACATTCTCAAACCCACCATTACCCATACCGGTGAAGTGGCCTACAGACAGGAACAAATCGAGCAATTTATGGCCATCAGGCAGTTGTCTCAAAATTCCACTCCAAATACCCCTGATCCCATCACCCCACCTTTGAAAAAACATTTTTCTATTACCCCCTATGTATTTATTTCCGCAGGAGTTGCATGTCTGACCGTAGGAATTCTCACCCGACCCATAAAAGTCGATTTTCCGGTTTACGATGCAGCCCAAAACCAAACCGCCTCTCTCATGCCAACCCCCGAATTGATATTTGGTGAGCAGTCTTCCGCCAACATCATTACCTATGGCCAAACCTCATATTTTGCCACCAGCGAAGCAGCTCCCAATGCCAATGTTTTAGCAAGTGTCATCGGCACCAATGGCCTAATCCAATCCAATAATCCCACCCAAAAAACCGCCGATTTCAGTTATCTCTTCGTCACTTTACCCCTGGTTTTACTGGCCGTCCCATTTATTTTCAAAAAACAATTTACCCACCCAAAACCCCTCCCGGAATTAGACATATCCAACTCAGATTTACCTGAACAAAAGATAATCGAAGTCAATCAAAAAACCGATGGCACGGTCGTCCTCTGTTTTGCAGGCCAAGAGTATAAAATCAGCAAGCCGGAATTAGACAGTGAATCAGACCAGTTTATCGAAAGACTCATGGGATTAGTTGCCCCGGATAAAAAGGAAATCGACTATGATAGTTTTACCGATGAAAAGGTAAAGTTGAGCGCCCCCCTTAGTAAACTCGTAACCAGACTCGGTTTTATTGGTGTAAAAAGAGACTTGTTTTTCCCTCGTACTTCTAAAAACAAGGTTCATTTCAGAAAATATTTAACCAATCACGACTTATTCTCCATGAATCTCAATCCCCACCAAATTACCGGTGACTTTTTGGCCAGGACCACATAGGTCTACACAAGTTCTCTCACATCTCACATCAACCCCCTTCTTCGTGGCTAGCCTAATCTATATCTAATAACAGAAAAATATGGCCAATACCCGCCCACAAAACCCGCCCGAATCGTATTCTCTGAATGAAGCTGCCCACAAACTGGGAGTTCCGGTTGATACCCTCCTCTCATGGAACGATAAAGATATCCTCACCCCAAAAATCTCTCCCCTGGGCCAAATTTCCTACACCAGGCAACAACTCGAACAATTTCAACAAGCTTTCCCTGTCAAACCAAAATATCAGGACCACTCCACTAAGCCTTCCGGTTTATATCAAAAATTCATTGCCTGGATTGGTAATGGTTTTTATGAAGACGAATTTGTCAAACAATACTTAAGCACCCAGGTCAAAGATTCTCTCACCTACACCTTCAAGTTCCCCTCAACTAAAGTCTTGTCTATCGTTTTTGCCGTCTTTACTGTTATCACTTTAGCCGGATTAACCCAACAACATCGCCTAAAATTCTTCTTTGAAAAAATAAATAAAGCTACCAATTTAGCTTTATACAGTTCCGCTCAAACCAAGGTTTTAGGTGAACAAACCAGCAAAGTTCAGCTTACCGGAAACATTATTTTCAAATTACCGTTGATGGCCAAGGAAGACGTTTCTATCGGCAAAAATTTATCGGTAGACGGCACTGGTGAATTTAAAGGTGACTTAACTGCTCCCAATATCATCTATGGCATAGAAGCCGGAAAAAACATCACCATCTCCGACGCCGCTAGCCAACGGCCAACTATTTCCGTCGACCTTCCTGCCATGGTCACTTCATTCCAGGGCCAATATGGCGATATTATCCTCCAAGCCGGTACAGACATCTCTATCTCCGGACTAACCATCAACGATATCTCCACTCTGGAAACTGTCTCCTCCCGTGGTGATTGTTCTTCCTGTATCACCGACGCTGACGTCGTCGATACCCTGACTATTGATTCAGGCGGAAGTGTTGCCGGTGAAGCCATAAAAACCGGGGTTATTGCTCCCACTGTAGGTGGTACCGGTCTGACTACATATGTCCAGGGTGATCTGATTTACGCTTCAGATACTGATGAATTAGCTGCTCTTCCCGTCGGTACTACCGGTCAATTTTTAACTACCAGCTCTTCCGGACTTCCAACATGGGACAACATCAGCTCCTACGCCATCGGTACCGTAAAAGTAGATGATGTAGTCTTCTCTTCACCTACCAACGCCTTAGACTTTACCAGCGGTGACTTTGCCCTCACAGTCAGTCCTGTAGGTGAAGTGAATTTTGC
>Ga0265297_10004311_pt1 | contig 23510 bp, 35 predicted proteins | sample Munlanlwell13791_FD_192502 | JGI IMG/M metagenome (GOLD analysis project Ga0265297, IMG submission 192502) | Leachate microbial communities from a municipal landfill in Southern Ontario, Canada - Leachate well 137-91 | ecosystem: Engineered > Solid waste > Landfill > Unclassified | place... | reverse complement strand
TACAGCCATGACGCTCTAATAGACAATTACAGAATGGAGATGGCTCGACATAGCTATAATTCCCAAGATCCATCCTGGGGTCTGTTAATATAGAATTTTTAACGCTTCCGCCGTATATACAAAAACACCTTGCCTTTATAGCCAGGGAAAGTGGCAATAGAAACGATGGATAACATATAACCATGTCTGATAAGGCAACAAGGCCAAATATAGTGAATATGTCGAGCTCACCAGTATCAAACCGCAGATCTATATCTTTAATATCTTCCCCTGCGTGCCATTCAACGCCCTCTTTATTGTCCCCTATTGAAATAAAGAAATATTCATCCCGGTATTTATCTACTAACATCTGAAAGTATTCTGTCTTAGGGTTTCGCGCCGTGTTCATCCATTCGGCCCTGAGAGATGGTTGGTTTAATAAGCATATCTTCTTCTCTGTCTTTATAGAGTTCGTTACTTTGCGCGCTGTATTCAGCCAGCTGGGATCAAGCGGCATGCTAAAATCAAGCTTTTCTATTGGGATAACTCTATTAAAACTTTCTATTATACTCCAATCCTTTTCCATGCGGCCGCGGTGATAATCAAACCTGAGATTCTTTTTCATTCCCTCGGGCGTTTCCCAAAAATCATCCGGGTATTTATTGATATTCTTTATCTGAGTCCTGAGTTTGGTTATGGGCTTACAGAAATGGATCCTGGGAAGATTGTGATATAATTCTGGGAATGGTGTATATAAATATACTTCATCATAAAGCCGGGTAGCCTCTATGATAAAAGGTCTTTCGTATATGTTATCTCCAAGCCCGCAATAGCCTCTCAAACAAACTGCATTTTTCATAATTTCTTGGCAATATCCTTTTTATGTCTATCCCGTTCTTCGCAGCATCCATTACTATCTTATTAAAGCTGAGTTTTTCGTTATCCCATCTCTTCTCTGTGTGTTGAGTCCTAAAATTCTCAAGGCCCTGCTTGAAATAGCCTTGGCCTTTCATGCCGGCGCCATATATCTTTATTGTTTTGGCCCCGTTTAATATAGCTAAAGCCATGGAAGCGAACATGCTGCATTCATCCCACTTGATCTGTCGCGCGAAAGGCATCTTGGACGAAAGTTCGCTTACAGGCCACGTTTCATAAAAAAATATCTTGAAACAATGATGATACTCGGGCGCCCAGTTTTTAAATTGCGCTATCCAGCTATTAGGGATCCAAAGAAGGTGTTTTTTTGACATGCTTATTATCTCTTCCGCAGTCCTGTCTTTAATAACGCTCATAAAAGCATCATTATCTACCATTGCCCAATATCTCACAGGAAACCCCTTTAGAATGGCCCCATTTACAGCTATGGCCCGGGAAGATTCATATTTACCTATATGCCTAAGTTTTAAGCCTTTTAATAGCGGTCCTGGACAAAATATAACCCATTCTGTTAACGTGTCTCTATTCATGCTTTTTTTCCTATCCCGCTGATCAACGTACCTATCGCTTTCCTGTTTTTATCTGCCTCGACCACCCTATTAAGCCAATTAACCATGAATCTGGCGTAATTCTTCTTTTCCCTATTAGGATTCGCGGCCAACCAGGTTGTCATGGTTTTAAGCTCTTTAAGGACCGGCCCGTTATTGCCGAATCTTTCCGCGATGCTTTTTAATACTACGGGTAAGTTCTTGATGTTTTTGAAATAGGGGTTTTCTTTGCAGTAATCGTGTAAAGGTTTTATGAGGTTTAAATCGGTTTCGCTAATAGTATACTCATTTATATTACTCTTTGTATTACTCTTTATAATACTCTCTATATCGTCCGTTTTTCCGAACACCCCCGTCTGATTTTTCAGACACCCCTGTTCGTTTTTCCGAACACCCCCGTTCGGTTCTTCGAACACCCCCGTCTGATTTTTCAGAAGGGGGTCTGTTAGCCAAATGCGCCTTTTATAGCTATCTATGATCTCTACTGTTATCCACCCTTCTTTTTGAAGCTCATTTATAGCCAGACTTACTACGGTTCTACTTGTAATGCCTATTTTAGCCCCTAAATACTTGCTTGTGGCCCAACAATATCCCTCTTTATTAACCAGAGAGGTTACAACCCCATATAAGAGTGCCTTAGTCTTATCCCCCGATTCCGCTAACTTGGCCGGGATAATGTAATAATAACCTTGTTGCGTTTTCTCCTCATTCTCCATAGAGCTCCTTTATGTTAATAAGCCATGAACAAGCCTATAGCTATTTGCATGTTTAAAATGCCCCATATAACTCGTTATCGTCGCCTGAAGTTTCTCAAAATCTTTTACATTAGTCTCTTTAAACTGCCTTAATTTTTCTTTAAGGTTATTCACTACTCGTCTGCGGACTAAAATATACCCTGGACGGATAATATATCCCAAGAAGTCTATGCCGTTTGAAATAGGCAATAATTTACGGCGTTTAGGATGCAACTGCAACTTGAGTCTTATATGGAGAAATTCCTCGATTTTTGCCCGCCATGCACATAATTCTTCAGGGTCCTTACTTAATAGCACAAAATCATCCACATACCTTAAATAATAACGCGCTTTGAGCGTATGCTTAACATATTGATCCAGCTCGTTTAAGTAGATATTCGCGAAAAATTGACTGGTAAGGTTTCCGATAGGTAGGCCACGAAGATTATCTTTACCGAAAAGGCTTTTATTTGATGGGATATTTGATAAAAATCCCCTATTCCCTCTACAAATATAAGACAAAGTGCAATCCCAAAAAAGGATTTTTTCGGTAAGCCACAGGACATCTGGATTTCTTACCTTACGCTGAATTATTGTAAACAATAATTCCTTATCTATGCTCGTAAAATAATCCTTTATATCCAACTGCAGGTAATAGGCGTTAACGTGGCCGTTCCTGGTGATCTTCCACAGGAATTTCTGTAAGCGCTTGACTGCTACGTGCGTGCCTTTTCCTACTCGGCAAGCATAAGAATCGTGGATAAATATAGGTTCCCAGATCTTCTCGAGTTCCCTGACAATTAGGTGATGTACTATCCTATCCCGGAAGTCTGCGGCGAATATCTCTCTTTTTTTGGGTTTTGTTACAGCGAAAAGAAGTGAACGCGAAGGGTGGTAAGTCCTGTTTTTAAGTTCTTGCTCAAGCTTAACATTATTCTCTTCAGCGTTTATCTCATATTTAAGCGCGTTAATGGTGTTGCGCTTTTTCTTTCGGCAATCAAGATAAGCGTTGTCTATATTTCTGAAAGAGAATATATCGTTTTGTAAGTCGCTCGCTGAACCGGCACGGCCGCACATAATTGTGATTGTCCTTATTGTTGTTGTTCACGTTGCCATTGTTGAAGTTCACGATCCACGCGTTGTCTGGATTGCCGGCAACCTTTTACTCCCTCACTTTAATCTACAGGAGCAAATCCTTTCAGGTATCACTCCTTGTGTTCTTATACCTTTTCAAGGTGGAGAGAGCGCCCAGTGAATTACAAAATCGCGCGCTTCCTTAAGATGCACCATTTAAGGAATTCTGGTACTTCAGCCACCCTTCGCATTGTTTTGCTACATTAATAACCTTTTTGGTAGAAACTTCAAAACTATGAAAGCTATTAAATGCTTTTCTATTCTTAGAAAAACGTAAGAGAATCTTCATCTCTTCCAGCTTTTCTATTGCCTGTTTAAGGCAATCACTTCTATCTTCTTTTTTAACAGCTGCTGCAATTAAAAGAAGCGCGTCAAGAGCGGCATTAAGCAATTTAGCCCCAACAGTATATTTGTGGCGTTTTGCGAAATGACAGACTACGCCGTCAATATATTCCGCAAGATCTGATGCGCTCTTATAAACTGGAAGTTTCTCGTATGCACTCACGTTTTCTCCTTTAAAAACTTAACTGTCAAAACATCAATTCACTGGCTGAACCGGCACGGCCGCACATAACTGCGACTGCCCTTACCGTAGCTGCCCACGCCGCCAAGGACGAAGAACACGATCCACGCGCTGCCTGGATTGCCGGCAAGTTCTTCGTTCGTCCAGTAACAATCATCTGTTTTTAAGTTCAGGATCTTTGCCGCGTCTATAATGCATGGATTACGTTTTGTACGGTCTTTTAAGCTTTCTAATTCAAAGACGCTGGGTTGACGGCCAAACTTAGCAGCGTGTTCTTGTGCCGGTTGCCACTCTATATGCTTCTCAAGGTTCTCCGGAGCCCAGTCAAACTTCTTACCGTAAAACATGCTTAAAAACTCATCCCTAAACCATTCATCAGGAAGTTTCACAAGCCTGTTAGAATCGCGCATAAGCGTGAATAAATCTGAACCCACGGTTACAATCTTCTTCTTTGCCGGAACATTAAACCCTTCAACCAGCAAAGCCTTTGCCATGCCCTGGATGTCAATATGTCCTTCTAAAATCCTTTCCACCTGTTTCTGTTTCATGCCACCCTCCTTTTATTTTCGACCCCACTCCATTGAATAACCAATTCTGACTTCCCATACTCCGTTTTGGTTCATTTCAATCCCACCGCCTATGGCTTGCTCTAATCTACCCTCAGGGTCAAACCAATATTTAAAATCATAATAAGTTACGATTTGATCTTCCAGGTCATATCTTGGCACATAGACGTGAACATGGCTTGGGCTTCCATGGACCTCGCCTGAATCATACATCTCTGTTTTTCCGAATGCCGCCACCGGCAATAAAATAATAAGCAGCATAAAGAAAACCCCAAGGTATTCAAATTGCTTCAAAAACCAATACATAAATTTAGGTCCCATGATTTGCTCCTTTCTTTTCCCGTTAAAATTACCAATAAGGCGGCCGGCAGGTGCATAATCTCCAGAGCAAAGATGGCTCGCGGCCCTTTTATCTGGATTCAACGCTCCTTTCACTTGTCTTACCGGCCCCATGTTATTTTTTCTCCTGCGTCTCTTTAACCGCCTTGCCTTTTTTAGTCTTAAACTCTGTTGTCACCAGGGACTCGATCTTCTTGATGTCAATCTTATAATGCTTGCATAATTCCGGCCCCCTGGATCCATATTTAGATCCGCCGTAATACGCGCCTACGGCATCTATCGCCAAAAGAATCTCAAGACAAAAAACTGTAAGCTGATTCTCTGGCAAATTCCCTAAATATGTATCGATTGCTTTATATACTGCATCGCCTTTCACTTTAGGATCATGGCGCTGGATAAAAGCCCTCTTCTGATCAAAAGAACAATGATCAGAAGTCATCTTTGCCAGGATCCGTAAATACGTTTTATCCGTATCTCCGCGCACCTTTGCCATTACGGTAACGGCGATCTTATCTATGACAGCCTTGCGGATCCGTTCCTTGCGTCTGTCTGCCGCGAAATCTTGACCGGACGAAGATGGCGAATCTCCTTTAATGCCGGCATTCTTAAGCATCTTGGGAAGCACTGACTTATCTACCATCTCAATAATCTTTCCGTTAAAAGGCTGCACAGCATAAATCACCTTTACGTCCTTGGAAGCCTTTAGCATCTTGCGCGGAGTAACTCCCTGCGGCCAGCTCCAATCATGTCCGTCCAATGCCATATATTTATGGTCAGGAGACTCTGCGGTAGGATAATTGAATAATTTCTTGGCCTCATCCGGAGAAATGACTTCCTTCCCTTCCGCCTTTAGCTTTGTAATCGCGCGCTGCGTAGACGCGTTCTTTTTCGCCTCAAAGCATGTTGGATCAGTGCAGACGTCTGCACGGTTTACGTCCTCAAAGAGCTCTTTTTGATTACCGGTCCTTTTAGGACAATCCACGCATGAACATTTGCCGGCAAGGCCTTTTTCCTTGGTGTCGAACTGTGCTTCTTTGAGCTGTAACATGAAATTCTCATGGATAAATTCTTTTGCATCTCTATAGGACATAGAGTCGCCATCGTTATTTTCTCCGCGCGCTACTCTATTGCCAGCCCCCTTCTGCAGATGCGCCGGTACCCTGGCCACGAGAAGCGCCACTGATGGTGAGAATTTGCCGTCATAGAATAATTTTCTATTCTCCGGGATGAGATCGCAAAGCTTCATGCGACCGTAAATATAGGCTTTGCTCTTGCCTACCTTCACGGCGATATCGTCTACCGTTTTATACCCATGCCTTTTCATGAGTAATTCGTATCCTTCGGCTTCCTCGAGCGGATGCACGTCCTCGCGCTGAAGGTTCTCTATTACCTGGAATTCGATCGCTTGCTTATCGTCGAGTTTCCTTATGATAGCCGGGATCTCCTTGAGGCCCGCCTGCTGCGCGGCCTTAACTCTGCGTTCTCCGCATACGAGCTCGTATCCCTTACCTACCAGGCGCACGATGATCGGTACTATGACGCCCTTCTCCTTGATAGAGGCCACGAGATCTTTAAACTTCTGTTCGTCCGTATGCTTGCGCGGGTTATTCTTTGATACGCTGACTTCCTCCAACAAGATGTTCTTTAACTCCTCCATTATTTAACCCTCCTTAATTTAACCACCGTTACCGCGATAAGCCCCTTTTGGGGATCGGCTATCTTCTTAAAGGCTCCGAACGTAAGATCCGCTAATCTATTGAGCCTTTTGGCCGGTCCGAGGTCATTTACCCGGACTACGACAGATTTCCCATTCCCTATATTGGTAACCTTTAAATAAGTCCCCATTGGAAAATCATACGTTGCGCAGCACATCGCCTCCGGATCGAACCTTTCCCTTGATGCGGTAAATTCATTAAGCTCTTCACCTGCCCCATAAAAACTTGCAATACCCGTTTTTATATTCTTATAGGTATCACCTCCTTTTGCGAAAACGCTTGTGGCCCAAAATAAAAAAAAGACTATGGTCACGCTAACCAGAGTCTTTTCCAAAAACTTTATAGTATCTTCTCTTGAATGGGCTAATTTCCTCCAGATCTCCCTGCGAGTCTGCCTGGAATAGCCCATCCTCTTCATTAAAAGGTCCAGGCTCTTTAAAACTTTTATGGTTATCTTTACCGCCTTGCGTAACCGGTATCTTCTATACCATTTAAAAGGGTTTATCATATAATTCCCCGATAAAAAATGAACAGGTATATCCCTATGCATATCCTTATGACCCTGCCTACCTGCCATAAAAATTGTTTATCCCTGGGCAAGAACAAGCTCAATGCCCCATCTGTTATTAAAATAAATCCCAGTATTTTAATTACCGCTATTTCCATAATTTTTTATATTCCATTCGGATTCCGGGTCACAACAGATCGTCAAGTGGAGTATCCTGGAACGTTCCGGGAACGTCTCGTTTCCTGACACATCCCTGGGATGCTCCTTCAGGGCGATCAGCCGGCACAGATAACAAGTCCCTCGTTTGGCCTTGGCCCGGGCTATCTCCACGTATTTCATTATCTCGTCCTTTGAGAGCCCCCTGAAATTTGATATCGTCTGTTCTAAATCCGAATACTCGTTGCATGCCAAATCGTTCATACCCTCGCCTCTTGATTGCGGAAATTGTTTTTCCAAGACTGTCGAACCGTGCCTGCAGGTCTTTAACAATTAAATCGACCTCCTTTGAGGATGTGGCCATAAAATAGCCGTGTTCAGTTGCCACTATTGGTTCTCCGGATCTACGCAATTCCCTTATGGCGGCCCGGACCATCGGCCCTGATATATCCAGGGCTCTCTCGAGCTCTTTGGATAATATCGGGCGGCTATGATCCAGGCCGGAGATCATCTTTAAAACTTCTTTCTCGATATCTATAAGAGTGCTATGCATTCCGTTTGATCCCAGGTTAAATAAAAACGGCCACGAGGCTGCTCGAACGCACGGCCTCTTCAAAGAGGGGCGTCTCCGGTTCTTCCGGAAGCCTCGTGGCACGGTTTTTAAATAAAAAATCCCGTTTATATCGAGCGTTCTTTTTATTCATCTATTATTCTCCGCATGCCATAAAATAAAAAACCCAGTTACAATTTTTAGTTGTAACTGGGTTAACTTTTTTATTCGCGCACGCCGGGAAATTTGTTACTACTTACTTAACCTTTTTACCGACGGTAATTCTAATGTCCATTATGTTAACTTGGCTATATTGGAATAAAAGCCACAAGTATATATGTATCAAAGAGTTGCGTTTTTTGTTAAAAAACTGTGGATAACACTGTTCACCCATAGCAAGCTCAAAGTCAGCATAAAATCCGGTTAATCATTAGATTTGATAGCTCTTATTGGCCTCTTCGGTTTTTTAAGGCGGTTTAGTTGATTATACAAGCCAATGGATTGTTATATTGTTAAGAATTTATTATGTTCATTCTCCTCCCTCCTGCTATTAAAGTAAGATATGGAAGTCGGAAAAATGTGTAATTATTTAGGGTAATTTCGGGTGTTTGGTGGTATGATTTACGTAAAGGAGGCATTTATGTATACAATTATATTAATAACGGTGTGCGCCTTGGTGATTTTCCTCGGTTTTGAGATTCGTCATAATGAGATTATTGAGGAGGTAGGCAAGTTAAAAAAGAACGCATTCAGGATGGATGAGGAAATAGCGGCTTTGAAGTCACAGATTAAGCTGAAAAAAGACGCGTTTGAGGAACACAAACCTACAATGCTGTATCCTCCGGATCAAGCCACGGCCTAGCTAAGTTGACCCGCCACAAAGATTGGCGGCAGGCAAAAGGTTATTTAGGCGCTTTTGTTGGCTGTCCGTCTATATGGATTCCGCGGAAACCCTTGATTTTTGATTTTTCTGCAGGAAGTATTCGATGTTAATGGGCGCGCCGTTAAATCCTTGTTTGATAAAATATTTATGATGCCCTGCCTCCAGGAACGGGATTGACATAGGATCCGTATTTATGATTATGTCGGGAGGTCTGTCTCTGTATATGTTTGTTCGCGCCTCAACCTCCGTTCTTTCCTGGGCATACTGGTAACTTTTGGAACCGTGCATTATTCTGTCTTGCCTTACTCCTAGATTGCCGTTTGTCCTGATAAGCAAATCAACCTTCTCGTAATCAGGGGGAACGGAATTCACGACCTCCACTATAATCGCGTTTTTATCGGCATGTTTATTGTCAAATGCCTCAAATGAGATATCGCCGAATACAATAGCGCCTGTGTCCACAAAACCTGTTTTTATGTTGTTTTCTTCGAGTATTTCCTTAATGGCTTTGGAAATAGTGGATTTCAGCGAACCGGGAGATCCCGCGATCATGATATTGACCGGCCTTCCGAGGTCTTTTTTCTTCTTTGTCGAATCAGCCACTAATCTGCCCAGGTCAGTCAGGAGCTTCGCGGCATCGGCTTGGTCGGGTGACAACGCGGGCAATTCTTTCTTATAAATAAATTCCCTGTATAAATCTATGTATTTCTCTATCATGTTTCTTATGTCTACTTTTTGAGCGGCAATGTCGTAGCTGGCTTTCATCATGCTTTTCCATGACCGCGGGTCGTTTTTGTATATATTCACAGCTGCCTTAAGATATCTGGATAGCTCATCCGAGGCATCCGCGTGAAACTTGTCTATATAATTCTGGTCATGCGCGTTAAAGCCCGCGATTACTTTTTCCAGGGGTTCGCCGTAGAATACGTCTATGAGCCATCCGTTCAGTCCGTGTTCTATGTATTCTTTCGGGCCTCCCGTGTTAGTGGCGATATTTAAATGGCCGCACAAGGCGGCTCTCTGGTCACTGGTTCCCGCCGCTTCCCTGGTGGGCCTGGGTATGCTTATCCAGACATCACAGCTGTTTACGGCGTGTTTCATCAAGGTAACGCCCGTATTTTCTATGAAAATGAATTTCCCTTTTAAATCTTCTCTCTCCATAATTTTTCTGAATTTTTCCGCCCATTCGCTGCCCATTGTATCGCGTTCTATCCCTCCCACAAGAAGGTTCATCCCTAACCCCCTGTTTTTTGGGGAATTTTTTATCCATGGGGTATCGTAATCTTTTGCGGGGTCTCCGCATATCCACGCTATCATGGGGAGCAAAATGCCCTGCTCCTTGTATTCGACAAGTCTTCTGACGAGTCCTGCCATTGGCCGGGTTAAATCATTAAAAGACGCGCCGACAGAGTCCGTTAGAAACGCGTTAAGCCCTATTTTGGAAGATTGGCCTGTCTTGAATAATATTTCTCCGGTAACGCGCTCGCCTTTTTCTTCGATTGCGAGCAGCTCCTTGGATTTCCATATCTTGGGATCAGAGCCGTTTAATATGCCGTTTATCTTTTTGCCGGGGAGGACGCATTCGCTGGTTACTTCCGCGTGTTCCGGGGAAACCGCGTTGATGGCGTCGGCTTTATCAGCGAGGTATAAGGCAAGATTGAATTCTTCGTACGGGCATGAGTTCATGTCTGAGCCGATCTGGGATGTCAGCCATTTTGTGTTATATCGCGGCAATGCCGCCGCCTCAGGGGTGTGCGTGGTCATGAATATCTTCGTGTTGCCCCATATATCTTTTTTTTGCTCCGTTTTTGTATTCGCGACGAAATTCCGCCTGGCTACTTCCGCGAAACCAAGCTGTGGCTCATTCAGCCTTAACGCGGATACATTCGAGGCGTCGCCCTCTATGCCGTGAATTTTGTCAAACATCTCTATTGCCGCTTTTCCTATAAACGCCATCTGCCTGACCTTGGCGGGTTCTTCCGGATACAGGTGATCGAATATCTCGGGACACCTTAAAAGAAACACGGGATTGCCGTTTCTGCTGACCACGTACACCTTAACCGCGTATTCTTCTTTATCATTGTTAAAATTTACCTTAAAACTGAACTCCCTGCCATTTAACAATAGAGGCCTGATACCGGTTTCTTTGTCCCAGTCAATCTGGCGCGGAGTTCCTTCCGGAGAAATAAACTTTTCATATAAGGGCATTAATCCGCAGAATCTTTCTTGTGAGTCTGAGGGGTATGCCCCCCAAGTTTCTCCGGCGAGAAACCCTAATCCGCCTGTCGCGAGGGCCAGTTGAGCGAAATCGTTTAATTCTTCCAAGAAGGCCTCCAGGCTTATGTCCACAACCAGAGGGCCTTTTCTGTCAAATAGTTTTCTTATCGCGCCTGTTTCGTCATAAAGAAGGTTTTTGTCTTGGTGTAAGGACTCCCTGATCCTTTCAATACTTTTCCCTCCCACTGGAATCCTTATGCATGTTATGTCTGATGAGTAGGCTGGATTACAAGAACAGAATTCTATGAGGATTAGAATGATTAGTGGAAGATTAAAAAGTTTTTTAAAGTCCGTCATAATTTATATAAAAAAATATCCTCTCCGTCAATAGATAGGCATCATATTTTGATATTTTTGCGTATTATGTGCGCTTATTGTATACTTAAATTATATCAAATTATGGGCTAAAGTCAAGCAAAGTTATCCACAAAGTAGGGGAGGTTTAAACCTCCCCTACTTTGTTATTCCGAAAAGTAAGGAAGAAGCGCGTCGTAGTCTATCTCTTCGGCGTAAGCCTGCACATCAGATTTGTCGCATTCTATACCGTTTATTGAGACCAGAATTTTATCTTTGACCAGAATAACCATGTCCCAAAGCTTAGGCGCTGTCTCGCGCAGTATTGCGTAATTTTCCTTGACCGTTATTTCTTTTCCGCCGAGCATTTTAAGTATAGCGTTGTTATTTTCTTTCCACATGGACGCTTCCGCAGGGTCTTTGAACACCTGCATTATCCCGATACCTACCGCGGCGTTCTGTTTTATGTATTGTTTGCAGATGGCGGGATAAAGCGCGGTCCCTATATCGCTATTCACTTTCCATCCGGACAGCGGACCCGGGAGAGAATCGATGATTTCTTCTTTGTTTTCCTGCGCCCATGCGATGCCACCCGACAGAATGATAATAGCCAGGAATAGCGTTATGGATTTCATTCTAAACATGCCCCCTCCTTTTTAGTTTACTGCTCTCCTATTGATTCTTTGCTGGTTTCATATTCTTCTTCCGTGATGTAGCCTTTTTCGCGAAAGGTTTCCAGGGTATTTGACGCCCCAACCCCGTTTTTCGTGTCCGCGGGTTCCATGCGGGAATCGATCCTTTCGCTTACCTGCGGGATGTCGAATCTTAGCGTGAATCTCACGCCGACTTCCGTGGATTCGTTTTTGGGCTCGACAAAGGCGCTTGTTATGAGCCATAATCCGTCTTCCGAGATGACTGAATCAGCGGTCACGTCCGACTGCTTGATTTTCCAGTATCTTATATAAGGTTCTACGCCAAAGTCCAGTTTTTTGCCTTTCTTCTCGAGCTTCATGGAACCCCTGACGCCATAACCGCTATCCTGGCTATTTTCAATGTCGTTATAAGTGTAATAACCGGTTATGGGGTCGTAAAGCCTGGCGTCGCTTAGATAGCTCTTTTGTTTGCCCTTCCAGAAATAATCGTATTCCAGCGTCGCTCCCATGGTCCATCCGTTATTGAAAGAATTAGTAGTCTCTATGCCTATTGGGCTGTAGAAATAATTAGATTCCCTGTCGTAGCCTTTCGCGCCCGTGGATGTGGTCATTCCGCCCTGGTCATCAAGTAGATATCTGTATCCGAATCCAGCGTAAGGGGTAAAGGTTTTGGTCTTGTTTTTTGACAGGTCGTAACCCACCAGCCCCCTTAATTCCAATATGTAATCATCTATGTCGTTTAATGTGCCTGAGTTTTTATAATCCACTTGTCCTGAAGCGTATCTCCCGTCAGCCCTCAGCATGTAAGCGTTGCGATATGTGTAAGAAGCGGCTATCCCGTACATCACGCCCTCTTCTTTCATTACGCCGGGCTCTTCGTATTTGATGTTGGATATCTCTGTCCCGAAATCGAATACACAGCTTTCCTCCTCTTCCGCGAAACCGCATCTACCCGCGACAATGAAACAAGCCGCTAATAGTAATAGTTTTTTCATGGGTCAACCGCCTTTCTTTTTTTTATCGAGAAATGAATATACCTGTTTTATATCTTTTAGTCCCTGGTTCGCGCCCGGTTTCGCGCAGGTCAGCGCTGAAACCGCTGACGCGAATATCATGTTGCGTCTTATGTTGGCGAAAAAATCTCTTTTTCCCTCTTTTATCAATTTATAGATAAGCCCGGAAGTAAACGCGTCGCCCGCGCCTATGGTATCGGCAGTTTTTATCTTAAAGGCCGGGATTTTTATCAGCTTGCCCGCGTGATCCAGATAGGCGCAGCCCTTGGCTCCAAGGGTCAGGATTACTTCGCGTTTAAGACGCTTTTTAAGCGTTTTTAGGCCTTTTGCAGGGTCTTTCTGGCCTGTGAGGTATGATAAGTCTATTTCGCTCAATTTGGCTAAATCAGACAGGTTTAAAAGCCTTAATACCCTGTTTTTGACTTCGGGTTTGTCCTTTATGCTGTTTGGTCTCAAATTGGGATCAAAGGATATAAGGGCGCCTCTTTTTTTCAGGTATTTCACGTATTTCAGCGCTTCAACCGAGGTTTCTTTTTGATAGGAAAAGCTTGAACCGAAATGAAAAATCTCGCAGGCGTTTAATATGCCTTTTGGCGCGTTTTTTAGCGGTACTATCGAGTCCTTGGGAGAGTTTTTGTAAAACGTGTATCTGGAATCGCCGGATCTGTCAATACGCGCTATCGCTATCGGAGTATTGATATCCGGGTCCCGTATAATGCCGGAGGTATTTACGCCGCGGGATTTTAAAAAATCAATCGCGAAATCCCCCAGCGGGTCTTTGCCTATCTTTGATAAAAGGGCTGTTTTTAGGCCCAGCTTGGCCGCTATGATGGCGGAGTTCGTAATCCCGCCCCCCACCGAGGCGGTGAAGCTTTTATTCTGTATGAGGTCTATGGATGTGCCGCCTAAGAATAAAGCGTCTATTCTCATAGGCGGCCTTTACTTAGGAAAAGCAATAAAAAGAAGGTTATGAAATATATCGTAAAGACAGCTGAGATTACCCGCCACAGATCCGATTCTATCGGTTTTTTTAAATGATAGACGGTCTCGAGAATCACGAATAGCGTTACCGGGATGGCTATGGGCAGGAAAATCCAGAATCCCGAAGTTTTGTAAGCTACGAATCCAAGCATAGCGCGATTTTATTTTTTATTCAAATGTTTTATGACAGTGATCCAGAAAGTGGTCGCCCATACCAGCAATAATATGATGAATATGTTTATCAGCACGCATTGCTTATTCAGGCAGCCTGATTTAATTAACAGCATGTTCATGGCGATCAGCATGATCACGAGCAGGATGATTATGGCGCCGAATATCCTGAATGGGCCTGGTTTTTTTATTGTCATGAGATCTTGACGCATTTGGATGAGGCCGAGGCGATCACGATGCCATCCTCATCCCTGCATTCGCTTTCCACTATCACTAACCTGGACTTCGTCTCTTCCGCTATCTTCGCCGAGAAAATAAGTTTTTTTCCCACAATCGCCGGCCTTTTCAGGCGTACGGTGTATTCCGCGCTCACGGCCGGCACCCCGAGCTTTAACACGAGGTTTACCATGCATTCGTCCAGGATCAGGCCTATTATGCCCCCATGGACCATGTCTTTATAGCCCTGGTATATTTTTTGAGGGGTAAATTCCGACGAGAGGGTTTTGTTTTCTTTGTTAACTTTAAAGATGAGCTTGAGCCCGGAAACATTCAGAGAGCCGCACCCAAAGCAGTAATGATCGTCTTCAAGCCGCAGATTATTAGCCATTGGAGTTTATCAATACAATCTTTTGTTCAGGAGCTGTACGCCGACCTCATACCTGGCGCCCTGGGCGTCATCGCTGTCTCCGAATTCGTCTGACCAGACAACCTTGGCCTTGGAGGCCAGGAGCTTGTCGCTGTTGGGGTCCTCAATCCTGAGGTCCAATAGCGCCCCTTTCCGCAATTTCGCGCTGACCGGGAATCTCAAGCCGGCCTTACTTATGTCTTTTGTCATGGATTCGGACTGCGAACTGGCCTCCGGGTCAGAGTATACCAATTTCAGCAGCAGATCGTATCTTTTAAACTGCCTGCGGTCGTTCATGAACGTCTTTTCTTTTGCCTTGCCTGTTTCGAATAATTTATGGAGTATCTTCATGATATCACGCTCGCGCCCTGCGTCTCCAAATGGTTTATCAGCCGCCCTATCGAGAGAAGCTGTTGGTCCAGGAATTTTATTCCCGCCTCAAAATGCTGCTCGTTTTCCTCGTCCATCGGCGTGTCCCACATCCATACTACCTTGCCCCTGCACCTGGCCATCATGTCGCTATCGTCCTTGAATATTTCCAGGTCCAATAATGTGCCGGGCCTTAATCTCTTGAGCAGTGACACCCTGATGCCCCCGCCGCTTATATTTTTTGTCGTAGTGCAGAATTCCGAATCAGTGCCTTGCGGACTGTATCTTACCGTGAGTTCGCCGCCTACGCGGCTGAAGACCCTGTTTTCCGTGCCAGTGAACATGATTCGCCTCCTTATCTGGTTACAATCGCGTACCGTCGTAAGGACAATATCTGACATTCCCAGAAAAAATCTTCCTGCATTTCGGGCACATCACCCTGTAAGGCCTGGGTTTTTGCGCGGCGTCACCTCCCTCGTTCGTTGGATTGACCGTTTTAACAGCGCCTTGAACGGGTTTTCCGTCCACCTTGGCTATTATGGCGGGCATTTGTTTTTCCATCATCTCTATCCTCTTGGAAGTGTATGGGTGGCTTCTCAGAAAAACAAATCCCATCTCTTCCTTGTCAATATCCTTTAGTTTTTTCAGGAAAGTTATCATCGCGTAAGGGTCATATCCCGCCTTGTAGGCGTATTTAGCGCCCAGCCGGTCGGCTAGGAGCTCGTCTTCCCTGGAATAGCCGAGCGACACCAGGTTAAAGGTGATCGAGGCGGCCTGCTGCAGGTCATTGACGCTGGCCTTTTGAAGCGCGATGTTCATCAATATGTCGTAACCTAACTGCGCCTGGAGTTTTTTGGTTATGTGTCTCGCCGCGATGTGCCCTATCTCGTGGCCTATGACGCAGGCAAGCTCATCGTCAGACACCATGTCGATCAGGCCGGAGTTTATGTACACGTACCCGCCCGGTGTGGTAAACGCGTTTATCTCCTTGTCTTCCACTACCGCGAAATGATATTTCAGGTCCTGGCGGTCGGATACCTTGGCGATCTTCTCGCCCAGTTTAGACACCCTGTCCGTTACCTCGGGGGTCTTTATGAATTTGTATTCCTTGGCGACGCTCATGGCGACGTTATTGCCCAACGCGACCTCCATGGGGGTCGTTATGAATATGAATTCCTGTCTTTCGGTGGCCGGATTATAGATGGTGGCGCAGCCGCACAACAGGACGCCTGCTAGCGCGAGCGCCCAGGAACGCGGGATAGGCCTTAAAAACACATTTGGTTTGATCTCGTCATGCATTGTCACCGGGTTTTTTATCCCCTGTCTTTTCGTACATCTGGCCGCATAGAAATTTCAAGAAGGTGTTTTTGTTGTCTTCCTCTATCTTGCCGAACTCGATGCCGGCGCTGTGGCTGTGGGCCGGGCCCTTGGCCTGGCCCAGCTCTTTGGACCACATTACCACGCCTTTCAGGTGCACCGGGTTCAGCGCGTCAGGCAGGAATATCTTTAGGTCGACCTTGCCGCCCGCCTCCAGCTGTTCGCTTGTCAATAGCTGGAGGCCTCCGGCGCTCACATCTTTTGTCGTGCCTATCTTTTCCGTTTTTGGGTCTTTCTGGAGGATGTAATTTACCTTCAGGGCGATGTAAAATCTTATGAACCTTCTTTTTTCTCTCATGAGCGTCCTTAATCCAGTTTTATTATATCCAGCGCCGGCGCCTTTACCTTTTCGTATTCCACGCGCGCCTCCTTGAACAGGGGCGAAAACGACTTGTCCGCGTACTCGCCGGCTGTCACGAATTTTTTTATCCTGGCGTTCACTATCATCTTTGCGCACAGTATGCACGGCGAATGCGTGCAGTATATGACGCTGTCGGCTATGTTTATACCGTGCAGTCCCGCCTGTATGATGGCGTTCTGTTCAGCGTGTATCGCCCTGCATATCTCATGTCTTTCGCCTGACGGTATGCCCTTTTCATTCCTGAGGCAGCCCAGCTCGACGCAGTCCTTTACGCCCCTTGCCGCGCCGTTATATCCTGTGGTGAGTATCCTCTTGTCCCGCACTATGACGGCGCCCACGTGGTGTCTGAGGCACGTTGAGCGTTCAGCCACCAGATACGCCATCTTCAGAAAATATTCATCCCACCCGGGACGTCTTGTTTTATTTGATCGCTTCATCTATCTTTTTGTGAAACGCCGTCAGCGTGGAGCCGTTTATTATCACCGTGTCGGCTGATTTAAGGCAGTTCGCGAGCTGCTGGTTATTTACGTCGTTCACGTTTTCTCTTTCTTCTTTTTCGATAAACTCCCGGAGCGTCTTCGGGTCCCCGGGTCTTTTTCTCTCCACGATTCTCCTGAATCTTGTCTCTATCGGCGCGTCTATGCCTATCAGCCTGAAACCCTTTATCTTTTTTAACGCCGCTATCTCCGCCGGATTCCTTATGGAATCTATTACGTAGTTTTTCGACGGGTCCATCCTTTTTATCGCCTCCTGGGCCAGGAAGGCCGCCCCGTTACCGGAGCGCAGTTTGTTTCCTAGCGCTATAAGGTTTTCCCTGGATTCCTCTATCCCTGCCTCTTTCGCTTTCTCTCTCAGGATGTCTGATAGAGAATTATATTCGAATCCTTTTGTCTTTAGGTAGCCGGCGGCCTCTCCTTTTCCGGATGCGTTCGGGCCGGTAATGCCTATTATCTTCATTTAACTGTAGAACCCGGCGCCACGGGCCTGTCAGGGGTGAGGACGGCTATCTCCCCCTCTCCCTGGGCCGCGAGTATCATGCCCTTACTTTCCACCCCTCTTATTACCGCCGGTTCCAGGTTGTCCACTATGACCACGAATTTTCCTATGAGTTCTTCCGGCCTGTAAGATTTTTTTACGCCGGCCACGAGCTCTTTCTCTTCGGTCCCCGTGCTTACCTTTATCAGGTACAATTTGTCCGCGTTGGGGTGGTCTTTCACGTCTTTTATCTGCGCTATCTTCAGTTCGAGTTTTCTAAATTCGTCTATGGTGATCATCTTTTTTTAAACAGTTCTATCATGAGGTCGCATATGTGTTCCAGGAATTTATTTTTCATCTCCGGATCTATGTCTTCTATCTTTATTCCCGCGTCTATGCTGTCGCGGTTTGTCTTGTCGGTCCAGATGACCCTGCCCACGCCCGGTATGGGCTTGTCTGAATTTGGGATGAAAAATTTCAGGTCAAGCCAGTCGCCCTTTTTGACCTCTTTGTCGACCACGGCCTTCAAGCCGCCGGGGCTTATGTTTTTCGTGGAGGCGTTATTTTCGGGAAGCTCGGAATCCCTTATCTTGTAAGAAAAGCTTATCTCCGCGTCCAGCCTCACGTAGTTCCTTTTTTCTTTTATCATTGTCTGAATGGCGTCAGCGTGTTTAGATGGGTCAATAATGCCGCTTCCGATTCAGGGTCTATCTTGGAAAACCTGATGCCGGCGTAAAACATGCGATGACCCTCTCCATCCTTAGAGTGAAGCTCTTTTATCCACATTACCTCTCCCGTCGCCTTTACCGCCTTTGAGAAACCGGGCACCTCTATCTCCAGGGATACCAGGTCTTTTTCCTTTAGTTTCGTGTAACTTGAGATGCAGAGTCCTTTTCTTGATATGTTGGTTGTCTTGGTCTCGTGATGATTGTTTTCCTGGGCCCCGATAAAGCTGTACCTGACCCTCATCTCTTTATTGAACCTGACGAATCTCCTTCTTTCTCTTAGTATCCAGTATTTATTGGCGAGGCCGTGCGTTACGCTCTTTCTGGCGCGGACTTCTTCCGTCCACAGGGTGAGCAGTATCAACAGGAGGACGATTAATAAGATGCTGTATGCGCAGTATGACATTTATATTTCCGCGACCTCATATTGGCCGGAACCCAATTTTATCTTTTCGGCGTGCCTTATCTGCGCCATGGGGTCTATCTCAGGAAAAAGCGCCCTGAATTTATCCTCACCCACGATATCCATGGATGCCTTGTCTATGGCTACCGGATCAAGTCCCGCCAAGATACCCACGTCAGGCGCGATCGGGGTCTCTCCCCTGGACATGCAATCGCAGTTCTTTGTCATGTTTTCAAGGAAGTTTATGTAAGCTATCCTCGGGCCGAAAACCTTCTTGACGCCCAAGGCATATTCTACCATCTTTTCCTGGAATTTTACAATATTTTCGTCATATTTTATTTCAATGGCCCCTGTCCTGCAGGCCACCGTGCATTCCCCGCATCCTATGCATCTTTCTTTAACGAGTATGGCCTTTTTCTTTTTTATGCCTATGGCGTTAGAAGGGCACGAGTTCATGCATTCCCCGCACCCTACGCACTTTTCAACGGTCACCTCTGGCAGGGTTCCTGAATGCTGTAAAAGCTTTCCCTGCCGCGACGCGCAGCCCATGCCCATGTTTTTAAGGCACCCTGCGAATCCTGACTGCATGTGGCCTGTTACATGCGAAAGGACTATGAGCGCGTCGCTTTCACAAATGCCCTTGGCTATTTTGGCGTGTTCAAAATGAACCCCTTTTATGGGAATATTATCGTGGTTTTTTCCGTGAAGCCCGTCAGCTATTATTATGGGTATGCCCAAAGAATGGATGCCGTAACCGTGAGAGTGAGCTATGTTGAGATGGCCCACGGCGTTGGACCTTTTTTCCCTGTACAGGGTGCTTGTTTCCACCAGAAACAGGTTCTCTGTCTTTTGTTTCAACAGCCCTATGAGGCCCGGCAGCCAGTCGGCCTTTATGTAGCCGGTGGTGTTTTCTTCCCCGAACGTCAATTTTATCCCGGTGAAGCTGTCTTTTTTTATGATATCGGGGGATTCCGCCTCCACGGCGCGCCAAGCGCTAAGGAGCGCCTGGTCTATCTTTTCTTTCGACGTCCAGTCGTCAATCCTTTTTAGATATACCTTTGGTTTGTTTTGCATATGAGTCCCTCATGCGGTTTAATATATCGATGTATTCTCGTGTCCTGTAATCCGGGTATGTCCAGTCAAGCGCCTGAAATCCGCCTTTTCTCCATGCGAGGGTCACTTCGGCGTAAATGCCTTTTCGCAGGTATATCCTGTGGGAATAATCTTTAGTGGTGGCCAGGACGAGCTTGGCGTCGGTGATGTATCCCGGGTCGATATTGATGAGCCTGCGGACGGCCCCTTCTTTTTCAGCGGCGAATTTTTCCTCGATGGAGTTTGTCCTGAGTTTTATTTTCGCCAGGTCTCCGGGCCTGATCAGTTTTTTGAAAGACACGAATTTCCTGCTTAAGGTCTCGCCCATCTCTTTTTTATAATAGTCCGTATAGTCAAACGGCAGGATCTCGCTTCTGTAGTCGATGGCCCCGAAGGCATCAATAAAAAACTCTTCGACGTCATCGAAGAGTTTTTTATTTTTCGCCAGTATCCCTATTATCAATTTTGCGTCTTCAGGTTGTCTTGGTCGGCCCATTTCGTTGTGCGTATGGCGTAGAGCGTCTTGCGCGATACGCTGTGCGCATAACGCGCCGCTATAATTATAACTTATATCCTATTTTTCTCAAGAATTCTTTTCTCTCCGTGACGTCTTTATCCGTTTCGACGCCTTTTGTCCTGAGGCCGTCTACGACCCCGAGGATGCCCCTGCCCTGTCCTGTCTCGGCCACGACCAATTCCACGCTGTTCGCGGTGGCACAGTATATGCCGCATACCTCAGGCACGTCTTTTACGGCCTTTAGCACATTTATGGGGTAGGCGTCCCGCATTATTATTATAAAGGAATGGCCCGCCGCCGCGTTCAGGCAGTTTCTTTCCGCGAGTTTTTTCAGCGTCTCGTCGGTACCCTCGCTTCTTACAAGGCACGGCCCTGAGGATTCGCAGAACGCGACCCCGAACTTTATGCCCGGCACGGAATTGATAAGGGCCTCGTATATGTCTTCGGCGGTCTTGATGAAGTGCGATTGGCCTATGATTATGTTCGCGTCCTCGGGTTTTTCTATCTTTATGGTCTTGATGTCCATTATTTGCTGGTCACCTGTATCTCGGCCGGGTCGGTGTTGCCCGAGTCCACGTATTCCTCTATCGTCTTCTGGTCTTTTTTGGATATGTCGCTGAAGAATATGGCGATGTTGTAATGCGGCTTATCGGTATCTTTAAGAATGGTCGGTTCCGTCCTCACTACCACGCCCTTGCAGCGTATCTTCTTGGCGCGGCTGTCGCTGTCTTTCGCGGGCATCAGCAGGACCACGTCTATCTTGGACATCAGCGGGAGACATCTGGTCGCCCTGCAATAAGCGCCCGAGGAACTTATGTCGGAAGTCTCTGTTATGACATCGAACGAACTGTCGAGCAGTTTTAATGGTATGTGTTTTTTTGCTCGTTGGTTTTTGCGGCGTTCCAGCATGATATTTATGAACCCTTTTCTTTTTCCTTGGCGCCCTGTTTTTTCGCCACGGCCTGTTTCCAGCACCCCTTGCCGCAGTAATAGCCCCCGTCCCTGTAATACCAGGTCTTTCTTTTAAGGCGCTTGTTGCATTTTACGCAGTTCGTGGGTTTTTCTATCTTTTCCTTTTTTTTTGGTTCTTCTTTTTTTGCCTCTTCGGTCTTTTTTATTTCCTCAGCCATTTTTCATCCTCCGTAAGGGGCATTCAGCGCACAATGGCTTTCTGACCCTGCACATGTTTTTACCCAGCTCTACTATTAGCGCGTGGTATTCGTTGAACAGCCTGGCGCTGTTCGGTATATTTTTTAAAAATAAGGCCTGTATTTCCCCGTAATCAGAACCCTCTTTTATGAACCCGTGCCTCGAGAATATCCTTTTCGTGTAAGCGTCTACCACGAAGGCCTTTTTCCCTCCGGCGTACAGGAGTATGCTATCGGCCGTTTCCCGGCCTATGCCCTTTACGGCAAGGAGTTCGTTTCTCAGGCGGTTCAAGGGAGCCCTGAACATCCTATCTATGCTTCCGCCGTATTCCTCGTCGAGAAACCTTAAAAAATTTTTTATCCTGCCCGCCTTCACGTTGTAATAACCGGAAGGCCGTATCAGCCGGGCAAGTTTTTTTTCGGATATTTCAGAGAGCGTTTTTGGTTTTAAAAGGCCCTGTCTCTTTAAATTCAAGATGGCCTTTTCCACGTTGGCCCACGCCGTGTTCTGCGTGAGTATGGCGCCTATTATTATCTCAAGCCTCGTGTCTCCGGGCCACCAGTGTCTCGGCCCGAATCTCTCGTACAGCAAGCCGTATATTTTTAATAAAGATTTTTTTAATCTTTTATTCTTCAATCTTCCGAAAGCTCTTTGATCTTGGAAACGATGCTGACAAGCTCGTTATAGTGCCTGGAGTCCACTGTTACGGGATTCTTTATCTGTTTCCATTTTTTAGAGTGTTCTTTGAACGCGGAGGCGGTCAATATTGACGTGTCCCCCTCGTTTTTTATATCCAGGGACGCCACGACCTTGTGGTCAATGGCCGCCGCCGCGTCGGCCCACAGTTCACCCAACAGCGATAACGCGATGGGTTTCGTGGCGGATATCATGCCTGTAGCCCTGTTTGTCAGGGTGACGGAATACCCGTTTTCGCTAAGGACGCGCAAGGCGTACGAGAAAATAGGCCCGGGCTGGTTCTTTATGCTTATTTTAATGGTGTCGCCTTCCCGCGTGGTTTCATATATCGGCGCTGTCCCCGCGGCGATGGGCTCCATGGCGCCGCTCAATGATTCTGCGGGCTTGGCCAATCCCGCCCCTATCCTGGTCCATTTGGATTTCTTCGGCTTTTCAGCGGCCTCTCCGGTCTCTACCGCGACCTTTACTATCAATACGGCGTCGCCTTCCATTATTCGCCGGTCTTTTTCCAGGGTCAATATTTCTGCGGCCGATACGTTACTCTTTACTTCTATGACCTGGGCCTCGGCTATCTTTTCGTGATCTCTGTGCACGATAAGCCCGTCCCCTATCTCTATCCCGGCGTCTTCCCCGCCTTTTATCACGCAGTATTCGTCGTCAAGGTTTACGCTCATTACTTCTGAGTTGATTTCAATCTCTTCGGAAAAGACAGCTGGCGTGCAAAACGCGCAAATAAGGCAAAAAAACACTAAAATTTTTCCCATACACGCTCATTGTAGTATATCAGGCGGCAGAATTCAAGTAAAATTTTAATAAAGTATTCTTTTCCCGGCCGCCAGGCTTGCTGGGCTGAGTCCCCATCAATCGAATCCTTCGGGACGAGGTCGCTTCGCGCCGCTTCTCGCTCGTCTCCCTGCAAGCCAGGGGCTTGTCAGGACGTTCGGCCTAAACGTTCTGAGAATAGATTTGTTTTTAGTTCAGTTAGGCCTCACTCTTTTTTGTTTTGACAGGCAATATCTTTACTTGTCCGGTAGTCCCGGGGTTACGCAAAACAAAGAAGCCTTCCAAGCCCCAGGCTTGCCGGGAGACATCGTGCCCGCTCGAACTGACGCAGGCTTTTCTTTAAGCCTGGCGTCCGAGAAAGATAAAGTTTGTTTAGATTTTATTTAATGAAGGGAATACTTGCAGCCTTGGTCGAATGCCTCTTTGAAGTCGTATCTATTATTGAAGTCGTCTTTTGAGTCCTCTTCTGTCTTGCCCA
>Ga0265297_10004310_pt1 | contig 23512 bp, 34 predicted proteins | sample Munlanlwell13791_FD_192502 | JGI IMG/M metagenome (GOLD analysis project Ga0265297, IMG submission 192502) | Leachate microbial communities from a municipal landfill in Southern Ontario, Canada - Leachate well 137-91 | ecosystem: Engineered > Solid waste > Landfill > Unclassified | place... | reverse complement strand
AGCTTCAACGCCCTGCTATAATATGCCTTGTAAATTAAGTTAAAAAATATAATCCTCGGTAGCTCAGCGGTAGAGCGGGCCCCTGTTAAGGGCAAGGTCGTAGGTTCGAATCCTACCCGAGGAGCCGATTTCGAGATATTATAATGTAATGTTCCTTTTTGAGGGCAGAAAGTACCGGAGTTTCGGCAACTTTTACGATTTTTCGGTCTTTAATATAAATGCCCTCGAAAAAGAAGCGAAGATAGTGTCTTTTAAGAAATTCGGGGGCTTCATTGTAAGTTTTATTGATATTTCGGGTTAAAGCCAGTACTTCATCTATTAAATTTACGTCTATTTGGTGTTTTGCCTCCAAATCCAGCGTTTGATTATCCAACTGGTTTATCTTTTCCTGAAGCTGACTGTGTTGCCTTTTAAAAATTTCCCTGTCTATCGTACCTTCAACGATTAAATCTTCAAGTTTATCTCTTTTTGCCTCGATTGCCTTCTTTTTATTGATAATTTCTTGCTTTTGGGATTGAATATTGCTTCTGTTCTCTTCTAAATGGCTTTTAACGTGTTGTTTTACCAGTTCAATGAATTCAGGTGAGAATTCAAACTTTTTAATCTGGTTGGCAACTAATTTCTCCAACCTATTCACCTCAATGTAAGTGTCTTTACACCTTGGAGTTGTGCAATGGTAGTAACCAATCTTGTCCTTTTTGTACCTGTCATTATTATAAAAATGCCACTCAGCAGTTAATCTTCTCTTGTGTTCTTTACAAAATACAAAACCCCTCAAAAGAAAGTTGTACTTACGCTTTCTGATTAAAAACATTCTATTTTTGGCAAGTACATATTGGCACTGGTCAAAAAGTGCCTTGCTGATTATAGGTTTGTGATTACCTCTTTTTTCCTTACCATTCCACTTCATCAATCCGTAATAAAAGGTGTTTGTCAGTATTTGTTGTGTGGAACTGTCTGATAACATTTTTCCTTGCCTCGCTGTTAAACCCTTCTCATACATCACCCTGCATAATTCAAGTAATGAGTAATATCCCGTCGAGTAAAGTCGAAACATTTCTTTTATTTGAAGTGCTGTCTTTGGATGCGGTACTACAATTTTTTTGTCACCCTTTTGTACATTCTGATAACCCAGAGGTGCCCATCCAGGCCACCACCCATTGCGATATTTTTGTGCTAAAGCATCTCTTGTCCTGTTGCCATTAACTTCGCTTTCCCATTCAGCCACCGATGCAAAAATATTTCCGATTAACCCCTCAGTAACATCTCCTCCCTCACTTAAGGAAATGAGATTAATACCTTTACTTTTAAGTTCTTTCCTTATATTTGAGAAGTCAGAAACGTTTCGGGCAAACCTGTCAATTTTGTAAACGATAATCGCATTTACAGGTTTATCATCTACTGCTTTTAACAACTTCTGGAATTCGGGTCTGTCTGTGGTTCTTGCACTCCTCCCTTCTTCTAGAAATGTATCAATTATCTGATAACCATTCGATTTAGCATAATCTCCACAAGCCCTTCGCTGATTGTCCAGCGAAAAGCCTTGCTTTGCCTGTTCATCAGTGCTTACCCTTAAATACAAATAACAAGTGTTTTCCATTTTTATTGCTTTAATATCTTTTTTTCTGGTATCATCTAAATACAAATAGCGTGTGCCCTTAAAAAGGCGAATGCTAAGAGTAAATAGAGGTTCTAAGTTTCCAGCTGGGAACCTCTATTTTTTTGTTCCTAATTTATTATAGGGAAATTATTTATACTTCTAAACTTAAACATCAGAATGGACAAGCAAATCCATAGCTATTTTATTAGACTCGAGGGCGGGCGGTCTGAAAAAACCGCCCCGCCCGAGTCAATATAATTAGCTAAACTGCGATTCCCGAGTGGCTTTCAAGACACTCGGAATAGTTTTTCGTCTTCAATTATCAAGAATTCTACTTATATTATTAGTGGGAAAAGTACTTCCTATTTTTGAAGGAAACACAGTTCCTTACACTGAGGGCAACCTATTTCCTTACCGCAGACAGGAACTCAATTGCCTTATTATTCAAAACCTATGCTTTCTTCCTCAGAACATAATCAAGGTAATAAATATTAGATTTGATTGGTTTATTAGTTTTTGGATTAATTATCGTTTTTCTCTTAGTGTCAATAATTTTTTTACTTCTAAGCAATTTAATATGATATCTGACCATCCTCGTAGACATTGCTACTTCTTTAGCGAGAGTTTCTTGTGAAGGAAAACTATAATTTTTTCCTCCACGATATTCTATAAGTCTCCAAAGTACCACCTTTGCACCCGGGGAAATAGATGGGTCTCTTATAATTTCTTGTATTCTTAAGTGTCTTAGTTCATATTCTGATTTCTTGTTTTCCATATTATTTTTCAATAAAGGTTTTAAAAGCAAATAAACATTCTTTCTTTGTCTTGTATATTCCATCGTTCCAACCACCATCGGTATATGACACACGCAAATATCCGTAAAATGTTGGAGGTAATAGCTTCAGTCTCGTTGAGAAACGCCTTTTTGACTTTGTTTCTACTCTATACACCTTTTCACTTTTTTGGGAGGCCTCTCTGTATAAAATGAGAGTGAAGTTCTTAGGTTGTGACTCGGTATTTTTAATATTCATATTAATTTGAAATAAGTTTCTTAAACTTCGTAACTTCCGAAAAGCATAGATTTTCCCTGGTCGATGTTATTTGCAAAATGGAAAGGTGAAAATTTGTATTTTTTACCGCTTGAGTAACCTTTAACAAAGTTCATCAATTTGGAAGAATTACTAAAAATAAACAAAACTTTATTCGGATTGGTTTTATTAAGCCCGATAAACGAACTTGGAAGCATTAGGTGAAGGAAAGCGTATAGTTTGAGGTCAGTTGTAGTGAAATTTTTATTTTGTTTTTCCATTTTCATTTTCTTTTAATCTTTGTTGAGATTGTTGAATATGCTTAATGCAAATCAATGCCCACATCTTTGCCGCTTCATTAATTTCTGATTTTTTATCAATATTCTTTTTAATCACAGGCATAGGATGCCATAAGTGAAGTTATATTTTTGGGAGAGTTAGGAAACTCTACTTTTCCGAAGTAATTCTATATAGTTATCGATACCTTTTCTTACTGTGCTGTCTTTGTACCATACCTTTTCATCAGAATTCAGTTTCTTACAAATCGCCGAAACGCTGTAACCTTGTTCATACAACAAATACCACTTTCTGTGGTCTTTAATTGCACCCTTACCCTTTTCAGTGTGTACTTCTTTTGGGATATATCCATAACTCGCAACGGCTTTGTAGTTACCGATATTGTCATTATATTCCTGCCAAGCTTCGTAAACATCTTCCTTCCTTGCGTGAGGCGAGAAAACAATTACTGGAGTTAAATCAAGGAAATCTGTTTCCTCGTCATATTCGCCTTTGCGTAACTCGAGGTAGGCTAATTTGTAATCATCAGTAACAATTTTCCCGCACAGGATTGACTTTCGGATAATCCCTTTAAAAGTAATCGGAAGTCGCTGTGTAGTTCTTATATTTTCCTCAAGTTGGTTGAGTATTTTTCCTTTTTTGAAATGAAGGTGTTTATCTTTAAACTCCAGATATTCTTCTTCATTCAGTACCCTTTTTATATCAAGCTTTTCTCTGGCTTCATTGACCAACTTTTTAAACCTTTCTTGGTCAACAACCAACGCAATATCTGTAAACAACTTTTCGTCATCAATCTCAATTTCAACAGGTTCAATTTTCATTTAAATCTAAATAGGGCAGAACAACAAAATAACTATAATGGTTTGAGGTTATAAAACAAGCTTAATATACCACATTTTAGTCCGGAAACCCCTCATCTTTATGTATGTTAATAACGAAATTTCGAGGCTAAATTAGACAATAAAAACAAAACTATACCTCCGTAATAACTAAGGTTTTCTTATGAAGTTACAAATCTCTCACCAAAGTCGATAGTTTGATTTCCAATGCCTTAGCAATCTTCCACAAGACATAAGAGGTTGGTATATATACCCCTCTTTCCAAGTGTCCTATGTATGAAAGGTCCAGTCCTGCCAAGGAGGCAACGTCTTCTTGCTTATAACCCCTACTGGTTCTCGCTTTCTTTATTACATTCGCAAGTCTTTTCTTGAAGATTTCTTTCTCCTTTCTTTTTTGTTCTGTTGTTAAGGCTTCTGCTTTCCTTCTGGGTTTATCCATATGTCCTCATTTTCTAGTGCAGTCATCGGAAAATATATGGAGTATTCATCGTGTTTCATATATAATTGGCCTGAATTCGGAAAAGGAGGTGATAACTTATGAAAAAGATATTGAAATGGGGATTAATAGGAACCATCGGACTGATAGTCCTGATAGCACTTTTAGGAAGTGGCGAAAAAACTTATGAAGACTCATCAGATAGTTCAGCAACAGCAACAAACAGGGTTACAAAGTCAGATTTAATGGCGAAGAACGAACCGACTATAAAAAAGTTGAATTTCGCTACCGCTGATTATATCGGACAAAGCTTTACCTTGTACGCAATGGCAACCGCAAGTGATTACTACAATTACGGTTTTACTGACGAGATGAAATATTATTCGCTTAAGGTTTGGGACACGTCGGTTAGCGGAGAATACGAAGGTACTTACGCATATATAGATAAAACCAACCCTGAATTAAAAGCTGAGGAACTTTTAAACAAGTTGTTAGAGGATGATTTGTTTTTAAAGGTAGAAGTCAGTATCCCTCAAGAAAAATACAGGGAAAGCAGTAATTCATTCCTGGAAATTAATAGCTGGGAAGAAGTGGCTAATTAATTTCATAATAAAACTGCTAAAGTTGTTCATATAGGAAATGAACTTCCTTTTTTATTTCTAGCCTCGTAATTCAAGCTTTAAGGAGGGCGTTATCCTGAGTAACTAAATTGTATTCAAACCTCTTCATCTGCGGTTTAAATTACCTCTAGGCGGTTAATAGCAATGTATTTCAGACTCGATGTAATAATAAAGTCCAGGGTTTCCAACTTTTCTACGATTTTCTTCGAATTCGAAGTATAATACAGCCAATTTACAAAATATATGAAAAAAAGCACATTACCTGCCATAAAGAAATTATTGGTGTCTATTTCAGTATTTCTTGCCTTGATAGTTATGTTTAATCCAGCATACGCAGGTGGTTCTACACCCCTACCCATTAATGACTCGGTTATACAAGTTACAGAAGCACAAAGTGAAAGCTTATCACAAGAGGTTAAAGTGGCTGAAAAACAGGAAGTTTCAAATTTTCCTAATAAAAAAGATTGGTTTCTTGTTTTTGTTGGTGCCTTGTTAGGCCTAGCTTCAGTTTGGATAGTCGATAAGTCGAAGGAACCAAATTTAATTTTTGAAGTCGGGTCAGTTGACGAAAAACACCCAATCAAAAAATGGCGCTTCATACACATTAAAGTTAAAAATCTTAAAAGGCACAAGTTTAATCCTTTTACAACGATTCCTGCTTTTGCCTGCAAAGCTATTGTAAAAATAGGAGAAAAAGAATTTGTTGGCAGATGGACATCGAAAGAAGAACCGCTTACCTATGTTCAAGGTGGCCCAGTACTAAATGTAAATGCTGTTTTGGTACACCCTCGAGAAGATATCCAACCCACAGATAAAAATGAAGATAAAGAATCTGTTCAGGTAGCAATAGGTTTAAAGTATGAGAGTGAGGATAAATTTTACGGCTTTAACAACGAAAGTTATATTTACCAGCCGGATTTAAAAAATCCGAACCTGAAGTACAGTCAAGGTGAAATTGAAGGAGAGATTTCAGTACTCACTCTTGGAAAGAAATATACCCGGAAGTTTTTAATTCACAATATGTCAAAACATAGAAAGGATTTTTGGTTGGAATTAAAGTAGATATGTCCTATATAAACAAGCCAGTTAATTCAGGCAAAATTTGGTACTCGCCACTAAATGTTTATTGGCACCTTCAGAAGCTACAACAAAAAGTAGCGCCGGAGTACATTGAAAAAAGACGAGAATATCAGATTGTACGGGAGGCAAGAATTGGCGCAGTTACTGCGTTAGCAATGTTTGAATTGACTGGGAAACCTGCATATATTCAGCTTTATAAACCCGACCCTCCTGACGTTTTGGTATTACAACCATCAAATAAAATTAAAGGGCAAATGGATATTAGCTTGTTGGAAATTACTACATACGTTGGCCAACCTAAAGATACATTACTCGAACAATTAAAACGAACTAAATGCCCTCCAAACTTTCACAAGTACTCAGAAAGGTACGTTATTGTCGTCAATGTTGGAATTGGTTTAGAAGCCCAATTTGAACCTATAAGGAAATACTTAAATGAGAACAAGACTCCCTTCCCTGTTTGGACTCTGCAACAAATATCTAACTATCCAGATACATTGGCAGAATTAGTAATCATTAACCCAGAAACTAAGCGTATTAAGGTAAATGTTGGGGAGGCGGTACATATATATGAAGAAGCGGGTTTGCCTGATGTTCTTCACATTAGGCAAACTGCAAATCCAGATAACGTACGTTCTGAACCAGCAGGAAAATTTTATAAAGCCCCTTGGGAAACAATTGGTAAATGAAATGAAAATTAGTTATGAAACACTTTATTTAAGGTCTTTAGAAGTGGAGAAAAAATTAATTAAAAAAGGAATAGCATCAACTCCAATTCTAGGGAGATTTAAGGAGTACCAAAAGGAAATACACCAGCTTGACCTAGCCTGGAAAAACAGAAAGGAAAATAAAGAAGATGACATAGTCTCCTTTGGCGGGATTCAGGTACTCGCTTTAAAGGAATTAAGAGAAATAGTAGACGTCTTGATACCAGTTGTTGCAACATTCGATAATCTTCCAAAAAACAGCAAAGCAATTGTAAAGCAGAAAATAAATACTATTTTAACAGGGGCAACTTACGTTATAAATGAAAGAGGAAATACTTCCGCACGTAATTTTCAATTTGAATTTAGATTGGCTGCCAAATTGATTGAAGCTGGTTATTCAATTTCTTTTTATGAAAATCCTGATATTGTTGTAGAAATAAAGGGAAAAAGATATGCAATAGAATGTAAAAGGATTACTGGAAAATCTTCTCGAGTAATTCAAGCAAACATAGAGGAGGGAGTTGAACAACTTATAAAGCATAAAGCGAATTATTATGCGGGTATTTTAGCATTGGACGTTTCGGCTTTATTGGACAAACGTATGAATATACTAACTAGCACTAGCAGAAGTGCGGCGGGTAATAAAGTATTGGACGATATAGAAGTAATGATTTTTAGAGATTTTAAAAGGTACCAAAAGCTTAGAAAATACTCGCACACTCACTTGGTATCTCTCTTTTATAATTTTTCTGGTTCATATGTTATAGAGAGTAAAAATGATGTTGGGTGGGCGCAAGGAACGGGAGTTTTAATCTTCTCGGAAGAAAACCCTATTAAAGCAAAAACATTTGGTGTGGACTTTGCTAACTTCCGCAAAGATTCGTGGACTATTTCCTAAAAAAGCTTTTCGCTTCTCAGCTTATAGTAATTTGTCTTCAGAATTCAAAAAGTGTATACTAATGTTAATAACTGTAAGGTTATAGTTAATTATGGAAAAGAAAATTACAGGTCTGCTAACTCTCTCAGAGGCATCGGAACTTTTGAATGTTCACCCCAATACCCTTCGCAAATGGGACAAAAAAGGAATTTTAAAAGCTTTTAGGTTTGGGCAACGTGGAGATAGAAGATATAAAAAGGAAGATATAGAAAATTTAATGAAGTCTAATAAAACTGCCATCTAAGATGGAAAACAATACAATTAATTCGCAAAAAGTAGAAGCTTGGATGTTTCGTGTCCCCTATGAACATCTAGCATTAATTGTGTCACTTACCATTATTATCATAGCCAGTTATGTTCTTTATACTTTAGATTTATATTTATTGATATTAATTTTAGTGGGTGTAGTAATTTACGTAAGACTCCAACAATCTCAATATTTAGGCAATGCTATAAGGGTTCATCAAAATCAATATCCTGAAATATTTGAAATATTTAAAAGCCAAGCTATCCAACTTGGTGTACCTCGTGCATCACTTTATATTAAACAAGACCCTTATTTGCAGGCTTTCACTCTGGGTATAACAAGTTGTACCGTTGTTTTAACTTCAGCCATTGTAGAACAACTTAGTAAAAAGGAACTTAAATTTGTTATAGGGCACGAGTTGGGACATTACAAAGCAGGTCACACAAAAATCTCTAGCCTGATAATTCCCATTGGTGCAAACAATGTGTTAAGCGGTTTTGTGTTTGGAATTTGGAACAGAAAGGCAGAATATTCTTGTGATAGGTGCGGGCTGATACTTACCAAAGATATAGACAGTTCAATTTCAGCCTTAATTAAACTTGCAGTAGGTAAAAAACTATATAAAAAACTGGATATAAAAGGATATGTATCGCAAATTAAAACTGCGAATAGAACTTCAGTCAAATTCAGTGAACTTCTTGGTGACCATCCTTTGATTACAAACAGAATTAAGAGTTTAATGCTTTTTTGGAGAGAAAGTTTTCAACCTACCAACAACTAAAAATGATAATTTGTCCAGAATGTTCAACTAAAAATATGAAGGGTTCACAATTCTGTCAGAATTGTGGTCTTAATTTAAATTCTAAAGTCAAGACACAAAAAAGGATTAGTGAAGAAATTGATGATGTGATTTTTACTCCAAAAAAGAAAAGTAAGTTCTGGCTGTTTTTAATAATAATTATTTTAATCTTATCCGCCTCAGGAGGCTTAGTATATTTCTTGATTCAGCAACAGGATACAAGTTCACCAGAAAACAGTGTTAGTGCAAATAGCGAGGTGGATGTAGAATCACCAACCTGGGAAAAAGATATCAATAAACAATACAGCTTTCCTCTACGCGACGCACACGGAAACGTCATTAGCAATATTGACTATTCAGTCGATTCTGTGGAGTTGAGAAAAGAAATAATCGTTCAAGGTAAAAAGGCTACGGCAATAGAAGGTAGGCAATTTCTAATTGTTAATATCAGCCTTTCAAACAAATACAGTAGGTCTATTGAAATGAATACTCGTGACTACATAAGGCTTTCGGCGAATAATAGTAATGACTGGATTGCACCAGATATACATAATGACCCAGTAGAAATTCAGGCTTTATCATCTAAATTCACAAAGTTAGGTTTTCCTATTAACGAAAGTGATACAAACCTTGTGTTGCAAATTGGTGAACTTGACGGTACAAAAAATACAATCAGATTGGATTCTGATGAAACTAGCTACTCTGAACCTAGTATCATTGATACCAATAATACAAAGGTTGATACAAATGTCGAAACACAAATACCAGAACCAACTATTCATCCTTCAGAACAACTAACTGGTACTTATTGTACTAATCCTGTAGAAATAATCAGTCTTAATAGTGTTGAAAGTTTGGGTTCGGGTAAGGCCAAACTCACCTGGACACCGCTGAATAAAGCAACAACGAGTTATTCTATTTTTTATAGCACTTCACCCTCCGGCTTTACCCTACTTACATCTGCAGGAAGTAGTGGTTCTCAGGAAGTTGGAGGTCTTTCTCAAAACACAAAGTATTATTTTCTAGTACAAACTCAATATATTGAAGCACCAAAAGGATGTTCAACTAGTTATAGTAAATCAGTTATTATTAATTAATAAAATGAAATGTCCAAGATGTGATTTTGAAAATTTGAATAGTAGTGAGTTTTGCCAAGAGTGTGGATTTGATTTGTCAAAAAAAGAGTATAAAAAACCTCTCCACAAAGAAATTGAGGAGGTTGATGATGTTATATTCAAGCCTAGGAAGAAAACAAACCCATTAGTAAAGTTGGTCTTAGTTTCGTTTGCCATTCTCGGAGGATTATTTGTTCTATTGGTAATTTGGTACGCAGTAAACCCAGAAGAAGATACATCTACGACAGACTATTCGATTTCATCTGCTTCAGAAACTACACTTAATGATGGTTGGAAGGCGTTCACTTCAACAGAACACGGATTTAAGATTAATTTTCCTACTGAATACGAATCAGAAAGAATCCCGGAGGAAGTGCTAGATAATGGTTATACGTACAGTGGAATACAGTATCTATCTTCGCCTAGTGACGATGAATTATATATGGTACAAGTTGCCGATTACGATATTTACCCGAGTGATTATGACAACAAACTTGGTTTAGAGGGAACAGTAAATGGAATGGTAGACTCTGGGACAAATCTTACCAGTTCATCTTTTACAACATTTCGAGGTTACGATGCTATAAACTTCACCCTCACAACAAGTGAAGGTTATTACGCTAAAGGCTTAGCGTTTATAAAAGATGATATTACTTATATTAAGTTATATTTGATAGCTGTATTTAACAGTACCTCAAACTTTGGCGATTTTAATAAATTTATTAACTCATTCGAGTTTAGATGAAAGGTTAATTATTATGTATTGTAGTAAGTGCGGCAAATCGATAGATAAAGATAGTAAATTTTGTAGGTACTGTGGTACGAAAATTGATAAAGATGAGGATAAGAAGAATGATAATTCAACAAAGAATGACGATACTAATTCGAGTACTGAGAACAAATTGTGGGATAAGTTTGTAGAGATTTATGATTCAAAGGGCGAAGAAAGAAAAGTATATGAAGATTTGTCCTCCAATGAGGTTTGGGAATTAATAAGAAGAATCTCCACCAATAAGTTTGAAGATTTTATTGAAGAGAATAAAGAACTATTAAATAAGCAGCCCTACAAAGTTATAGAAACTCTTAAAAATGTTTTTGGTTGGTGTGCAAGCGGTGGCTATTGGTTTTGGATGGCGGAAGCGTTATTAAAAGACGAAAATCTAAAGCTACCAAAAGATATTGCACTTAATCATTTCATAGAAGAATGGCAAAAAATAATAGGAGAAGAATTCAGCAAACATCAAAAAGAGTTTACACCAAATTTAGAAAAATCTATAGGAATTTTTTGGGAATATGAGTTAAATACAGTTCTAGATTCTGCAGATACTGTAAAGGACTTACCTAACGAATTTGTTGATAAATTGAGAACTGCTTTATTTATTCAAATATTTTGGGGTTACTTTGGTGGTTTAGCCGAAGCAAAGTATAGAAAGTAATAGTATGAAATGTTCTAATTGTAACCATAATAATTCCTCGGATGCTAAATTCTGCACAAAGTGTGGGTTTAAATTAGAAGAAGTAAAACACACTGAGACGGAAGGTTCTGTCGATAGATACTTCAAAGATAAAAGACATTCGTTAATCGAAGAAGCGGAGGCATTAGCAGATGATGAGATGAAACAAGGCGTTATCTGGTTTGTAATTGCTTTGGCTATCACTGGAGGGACTTGGTTATTTGCTTCCGAAGGAGGTACTTACTATGTATTTTGGGGTGCGATGATATATGGTATTTACAGATTAATTAGGGGTTTTTGGTATAAGATGAATCCAGAATCACTTTTGGAAAAAGCTGAGAAGGAATCAGAAAAGGAATCTCAAAAATAACAATTAATATGGATTACGTAATAGCAATTGTATTAGGTTTTATCATTTCAAACTTATTCTCTTTTATAGTTTGGGCATTATACCAATTGGTAATGGTCTTCTTTGGCATAGAAGAAACAGGTTTTGCCTCATTGCTAGCAGCGATAATTCTTATTTTTTATTTTGTGTCACTTGTCTTATTTCCATATTTGATTTACAAACGCCGAAAAAGAAAAGCAATGAAAAGCACAAACCCCACTCAAAGTTCAGATTATATCTTTTGTAAAAACTGTGGAAAGAAAATAGATTCCGATAGTAAATTTTGTAGATTCTGTAGAACTAAAGTTGCATTAGACTAAAAAGGAAATAAATATGTTTTGTAAATATTGTGGTAAAGAAATCCCCGAAAACAGTAAGTTTTGTAGATACTGTGGAAAAAGTTTAGATTCCACTTCTCGAAAAGAACACCCGGAAGTACTAAGCGATAGTCTGAGTGAAACTAGTGAGAATGTGCAATACGCTGGATTTTGGGTAAGATTCGGTGCGTATTTGATTGATTTCCTGGGTATGATGGGTGGTGCATTTTTAATGGGTTTGGTATTAGGCTATCTTTTTGGACCTGACCTAGTAGATGTGTTGCCTGACGTATTTTGGAACTACTTTTCTTACGTAATTTACAGTGCATTTACCTTAACCATTTGGTCTACTACGTTCGGCAAATATATGTATGGTTTAAAGGTGGTTAATAATGAAAACCAGGATATAAGTTTCAGTCAAGCCTTAAAGCGTTCACTCTTGCAACCACTTTCAACCCTACTCTTCGGCATTGGATATTGGAATATGAATAAAAACGATAAAAAACAAGCTTGGCACGACACCAAAGCCGAAACCACAGTTATTCAGGAAAGTAAAAATTTAATACTTGCTTATATTGTTACATTCATAGCAGTTATAGCTTGGTTTTATTTAATCTATTACTACGCTGAATACTAAACAAATTTCCACGAAAATGAATGCATTTGAAGCTTATCATAAGGTACAAAAAGCAGCTAATATACTAGCTTGGGGGTGGATGTTAAATAACCTCTTAGGGTTAATATCAATAATCGTCTTAATATATGTTATTTGGTGGGTGTTTCATCTTGGTATTATTGGTGTACTTGTACTCCTTTTTGGTATTTGGCTAATAAATTTGGTCATATTACCAAGTATTTTCGCTGTAGTTAATAAGCCTCTTGCAGAAATGGCCAAGTCTGGTGCTGTCAGGTTGGGAGTATTAGGTGTAATTGATGATAAAACTGTCCAAAAATTAGCAAATGAAAAGGTGGAATACTGGCCACGCGTTATTGCTTTAAGTATGACTGAAGACGATTTTCAGCGAAGAATATTAAATTCAGAAAATTAATATGGAATTATGGATTGTAATACTTGTATCTATTGGTTTGTACTATGTCTACAAAAATAACACTCCAAAAGGAAAGGCTGAAAATTCATTAGATTCTGTTTACAAAAAAATGCAAATATCAACGGATGATATTATCGCAATCGACATACCTAGGGATGTTTTTAGAAAGGGTATTGATGAATACTATTCGGTATTGAAAAAAGTTTTTGATTCAGAAACCATCGAAGAAAGGAAACTTACTTCAGATGTTACAAATATAATTAGCAATAAACACAGCCCTTCAAGATTATTAAGTAATAGTTTCTTTGAAAGTACTGGTTTGAGAAGTGCACTTACTATTCTGTGCCAGGACTTAGATTATGTTGTTGACGGTAGTGGTTGGGTTAATTATAAAAAATGCTTACTTGATGCTTTAAGCGGAGGCGCTGTTATGAAAAATAAAGATGATGATATCCGTATTAAATTTAATTCGGATATCTATATAGATGCCGACAAAAATACTTACGATTATGAAAGTGAATACCCGGATTACTATTGGCACGTCAATGTTTTCTATAAAGACAAAGAGGTTTTGAGTTGTTCCGGAATTCCTAATGATAATACAAACAAAGATGTTATGGTTTTCACCTTTAAGCCAGATGAGTGGATTTTAGATATTAGAAAGGCTGCTGATAAATATTATGCAAATATGGAAAAAATGAAGCTACGCGAATCAACAAAAAAGGAAAAGGAGGCATTATTTAGGTAACCAAACTTACTGTATTTCTCAAACGTTTAATTTCCTCCCATCTCGTCTTCATTAACTCAACCTGTACAACATCTTCAAATGCCCGAAATATCCTCGACATTGACCTTATTATATGTTCAGGGCTATGGAGCCAGATGGGATGAGAGGGCGACAAAGAGTCCTTTTGTCCCGTAACATCGCTCTTTTCGTGATGTTCGAAAGTTTCTTTTTCCAAACCCTCCAAATTTTCCACTTTAGAACAATTTGTCCGACTTACTGCCTCAGACAGGATCTTAAAGGCTCGGGAGTACTCCCAGCTGAGTTTTCCTTCGTCTAAGATGAGTCTTTTGAAAACTAGCCTGATAAGTGCGCGTTGTTCGTCCAACATCTCCTTCTTTTTGGCGACTAGGTAGATCTCTCTGGCTCGTTGGGAGAGCTCATAGAGGTTTATTCCTAAGTTTAGATAGCCGGTGCTGGCGGTGGAATGGCGTTTGATGGTTTCGGTCAGCTCATCTTTTTCTTTGGAGTATTGTTTGAATTTGCGGTTATAAAACTCCTGGGTGATTTTTTCGTCCAGCTTGTCGTCGTAGAGTTTGTCCATTCTCCTGCTTACTGCCTCATAGCGGGTTTCCAGCTCGCCCACGGTGCTATTATGGTACTCGACTTCGTCCCTGTGGCTTTCCTTGAGAGCTTTTTTGAGCCATTCGGTGACTCGCTTATTTTTTATCCTCAGATTCTCAAACCCCTCCAGAAGTTGTTCTTCGGTCCCCGGCTCTTTGACCCATGTTTTCTGGGGACATTTGTTGTAGTGATTGCAGTGGCCATAGCGATGACCTCGGTGCAGTTCCCAGGTGATGAGTCCTTTGCAGGTAGTGCAGCGAATTAAGCCTTTGAATAAATAGCTATGTTTCATATAAGTGGGTGTGGTTTTGCTTTTGAGTAGCTTCTGGACTTTATCAAATAATTCTTTGCTGATTAAAGGCTCTTGTTTGCCTTCATAAATTTCATCATTCCATCTAATCTTACCCATATAAAAGGGGTCGCGCAGCAAGGAGTGAGTCCTGCTGACTGCCAACTTATTGCCTTGGGGTGATCTCATGCCTTCCTTGTACATGGTGTTGGCTAGTTTTTTGATGGAATAGTCACCTGATGCATAAAGCTCAAACATCTTGATCACCAACTTGGAAGCGCCTTCATCTATGATGTGGATCTTGTGGCCGGTTTCTCCCACGGTCTTATATCCGAGTGGTGGCTTGGTGGGGATCCAGCCCTGAGCCAGTTTTTCTTTTTGCCCCTTCTTGACGTTCTCGGAAAGAAGTCTGACGTAATACTCGGCTGTGGCCACTTTGACTCGCCACATAAACCATTCGTGGGAGCGCGAGGAGTTGTGGAGAATACAAGCCTCTTTGGCTAAGTGGATTTGGTGTTCTTCACTCTCAGTAATCCAGAGATCGATAGTAGGCACATCGGAGAAGTTGCGGGTGAGTCGATCCGTAGTTTCGACAATGATGGCACAGATATTGTGTTTCCTGACATAGGCGATCATTTCCTCAAAGACTTTGCGTTGGCTTTTGCCTGCAGCTGACTCGGAAATAGCAAAGACTTTTTTAACCTCCAAGCCTTGTTTGTCACCATATTCTCTGAGGAACTTCTCTTGAGCCGGTAGAGAGTAGCCGGTTTCTTCTTGTTCTTTGCTGGAGACTCGGCAGAATATAACGCTTTTCATAGGCAGAGCTTTTTCAACACAACAACATATAGGTAACTCGAGGGAATATCAAATTGAATAGGACTTTTCCGCATATACTCGGCTATACGTGGAAGCAGGACAAATGAAAGGTTAAAAACCACCGACATTTCACCGTCACCATACCGAAGGGTTTTCAGGCTAAAGGCTCTAAAATCCGGTGAAGTTTCAGTGAAGCGCCGGTGAACCTTAATTGGTGCAGTTTTGACGAAGCGTTGGCGCAGGTTTTCTGTCCTATTTCTGTCCACCTTTTGTACACCCTGTTTAGCCTGAAACTCCTCTAAATACGCCTTCATTTTGCCCACATGTTGCCCACCCTGAAAAGCTGACCAATTTTTAACCAAGAATTGACCAATCCTCCTTATAAGTTTTCCTGTTGGTTTTGCTACTGATTTGTCTTTCATAAACGGCGCCGTTTTCGTTAAATTTTTTGTTAAAAACTCCTTCTAGTTTGCTTGTCGTCTTTCCGTGACGCATTGATGTGCAACCTATTGGCGAGTTTAGCCTTATTGGCGTGCAAATCTTCCATTTGTTGTTGCTTCCGTGCGACGGTGGTGTCATGCGGAGCGAAGATAGTGATGATGTTTTGGTTGAGTTTGTAGCCGTTACTGGCAAAGAGGAATTTGCCCTTACGTTTCATCTTTTTATCCCGAAAGACTTTTATAAGAGGCTCGCCTTCAAAACGGGCTTTTTCCAGGGAAATAATCCTTCGGCTGACGCTGGCCACGCTATTTAATCCAAGTATCTGGCTAAGTTTGCTCTGGGAGGGATAACATTCGCCCTTTTTGTTCATGAAGACTGCCAAAGCAGTGAAAGTGTGCCATTGATCGGCTGTGACCTGCGCCAAAAGAAGTTCCTTGAAAATAGGGTTTCTCCAGATCTGGAGGTACAGGTTATCTACTGGTGGTTGTGATTGTTTTGACATATATATTGTTTCCGGTTGCCTATGAGTTAAGGACCGCTACGCTTGACCTCGATCTTCATGGCTGTTTCGGCAAACTGGACTAGAGTTGTCGCCACTTCCGTTACTTCAGCCAAGGTCAATTTGATTCCGTAGTCTTCTTCAATAATTTTCTTCAGCTCGAGTAATAGTTGTCGGCTTACCATGGTCGTTTTTCTGCGTACAAACGATTCTTAACGTCGCGCAACTGGTTAAAGAAAACTTGGGGAGAAATTTTGAGCTGATTGGAGAAAAACTGATCAACTAGTTCTTCTAGCTCAGGAGACCGGCGGAAGACAAACACTGCTTTGCGAGGATTGGACCGGTCAATTTCTTCAATGGGAAATTTGAGAGAGAGGGTGGTGACCAAGGCAAGATCGCTGGTCAAATAATGGGTAGAGTTATATGGTGACTGTGACATAGGTATTCAAAAAAATGAATTAACTATGTCCAGCCTAGCCGGAGTCTTATGTTTATCTCAATAAACTTTGTGGTGATTTATGTTTACTTGTGAAGACAAGTAGTAATAATTCTCTGGCAAGAAAGGGTTACTTTTGTTACACTACAGCTAGTTAAAATAAAGAGTTTCAAGGCTAATATTATGAAAAACAGAGTCGGATTAGGGACATTCCCATTAGCAAGTGTCTTTTCTAAAATCTCAAAGGATGAGGCAAAGAGAGCCGCTCAAGAGTTCATTGGTGCTGGCGGTTACTATATTGACACAGCTCCAATGTATGGCTTTGGCGAAGTCGAAAGTCTTTTGGGAGAAGTCCTAAAGGATTTTTCCCGGGACCAATATTATGTTGCTACTAAATGTGGCTATATAGATGTCGACGGTAAAACCTTTCAAACCATTGAGAAAAGTGGTAAATACGATGATGTTATTCGGGAGTGTGACCGCTCGCTCAAACGGCTAGGTGTTGATTATATTGATCTCTACTTCATGCACAGTCCTGATCCTAATACTCCCATTGAAGAAACTTTGCGAGCAATGGAAAAACTCCAGGAGGACGGAAAGATAAAAGAGATAGGGGTTTCCAATGTTAACGTTGAAGAACTCAAAGAATATAACAAGACTGGCAAAATTAAGTTCGTCCAAAACAGATTTAGTCTGATAAATAGAAGCATCAATGGTGAACTTGAAGACTATATGCTCCAAAATGATATCAAGCTTGTGCCTTATCAGGTTATTGATCGAGGACAACTAACCGGAAGTGTTATTGAGGGTATGGATTTAAAAGATGGGGATCTTCGTGTCGGCAGATCAGACTGGCTACCTGAAAAATATAATGTCATCGCTGATTGGTCAAAAGAAAACTTACAGCCAATAGCTAAGAAATTAAATATCACCTTAGACCAGCTTTCGATGGCTTGGGCACTACATCAGCCTTATATAGGATTTCTGATTGTGGGAGTAACAAACACAGAATATATTCCAATCAATCTCAAAGCCGACAGTATTAAACTCTCCTCTGAAGTTCTGACTGAAATTGATGATGCTTATGCTCAACTTGAACAAAAAATTCAGTCTGATTTTGGCGTTTCTGTGCGAGAGTTCAGGGGGTTAAATGAAAAATACTATTAAAGGACTATATGAAAGATAAAAAACTTACAATCCAAATTAATAAACCTATTGACGAAGTTTTCGCTTTTGTGACTAATCCAGAAAATACTCCCAAATGGATTGACTCCATGACAGTTGAAGAAACTAACGAATGGCCGGTCAAAATTGGAACCATCTATAGAAATAAAGGCAACAGTGGCACCTGGTCTGAATATGTCTTAACAGAGCTCGAGCAAAATAAGATGTTTGTTCTTAGTCAGAAAGACGGCCCTTATCATGTTAAATACACACTGACACCAGTAAATGATAATGCAACTAAACTCGAGTATTACGAATGGGTAGATGAAGGCGAGCTTGAAGATCCATTCACTCAGGATATCTTGGAAAAATTAAAGCAAGTCATGGAGAAATAATATGCAAAAAGAAATTGATAAACAAAAACTAAGAGAATTTATAGCCCGAGCAGGAGCAGCAACTTATGCTGGAGGCGGAGCTAGAGAAGAAAACCCAGAACGGAAGGGTTTTGTAGAATTAACTTATTCTGAAGAAGATTTGGGTTATAGGGATAGCTATACAGGCTTCTATCGCTCTAGGGGTATGGAGTTAGTTCGTCAGGATGGTGAACCTGTTTGGTCTTCCTTATATGGCGGTGGAATGATTGAGGGGAAAGAAGAATTGGCCAATGAAACTTTTACTTTCTTAAAGAATGCTATGTCTACCGATGAGGACGGTTTCGATTCTTTTCGTGGTCCACATGAGCTTACTGATGGAGACTGGAAGTACACATACACACAAGAGGGTGATGTAAAAGAATTTAATGGCTTTGAAGAAATTCACTACAAAGGAGAGCTTGTCTTTTTCCACCGTATTATTGGCGGGGTTATTAAGGGTAAAGATCTATGAAATTACTACTGACATCCGCAGGGCTGTCAAATACATCAATAATTAAAGCTTTAAAGGACTTACTCGGTAAGTCAACTAAAGGAGTAAAATTAGCTTTTATTCCTACTGCTGCTAATGTAGAGTCTGGTGACAAGGGGTGGATGATTGACGATCTAAACAACTTTAGGAAAGCCGAATTTGAGGTAGACATTGTTGATATATCAGCTCTTTCAAAGGAGATTTGGCTTCCAAGACTTAAAGAAGCCGAAGTGTTGTTTTTGGGCGGTGGAAACACTTTTCATCTGATGCACTGGGTAAAGAAATCAGGTTTGCAAGAAGAGCTATCCTCTTTACTCAAAACTAGAGTTTATGCTGGAATTAGTGCCGGAAGTTGTATTGCGGGACCAACTATCTATAACTCAGTGCAAAATTTGTTTGGTGAGAAATATGAGCTAGAAATCAAAGAAGGTTTAGGTTTGGTAGATTTTCAGTTTATCCCTCACTTAAACTCTCCCCACTTTAACAAAATTAGAGAGGAAAATTTGCAGGAAGCATCCAAAGAGCTCACAGAGCTAGTTTATGCATTGGATGATAACTCTGCACTCAAAATTGTTGACGGAAAGGTTGAAATAATAAGTGAAGGTAAATACCTAACATTTAATTTATAACTATGAAAATTACTCTATACATGGCTACAACTATCGATGGGTTTATCGCCAAGTCCGATGGCGATTCTGATTGGGTATCACCCGTTGACACAAAAAACTTTGAAGCCGCTATTGAAGAACACGGCAATATTATTGTTGGTAGTCGTACATTCAAACAGTATCTTGACGATTTATATCCTGTCGAAGGGGTAAATAATATTGTTGTATCTTCCGATCCAGAGAGCATCGAAACAAGTAGTAATGTTTTCGTACTACCTCCTGATCCTCAAAAAATTATTTCATTCCTAGAAGACAAAAAGCAGGATAAAGCTTTGCTGATAGGTGGCGGCAAAACAAATGGTTTGTTTTTAGAAAAAGGACTTATCGATGAAGTTCGCCTGGTTGTTCATCCTTTAGCCTTCGGCAGTGGTATCAAACTATTTGAGGGAATTGAACTAGAAAAGGGATTTGAGTTTCTCGGATCCAAAGAGCTTGATGAAGGATTAGTTCAATTAAAATACGCCCTAAAGAAATAAAGATTTACATAAATGACATCAAAACAAAAATGGCTCTCCACGAAATTCCTTATTTATAAGTTTCTCACCAATCTTTGGTTTGTTGGGGCTGTCTGGCTTTATTTTTATCGTATCTATATTTCTGATAGAGAGGTCGGTATTTTGGACGGTGTAGCCTTTGCGATTGGTCTTGTAGCTGAAGTTCCATCAGGTGTGTTGGCAGATAAATTCGGTCGAGACAAAATGGTAAGAGTAGGACAATTTCTTGCGGGAAGTGGGCTTATTATTCAAGCATTTGGCCAGAGTCTTTTCCCTTTTATGGCTGGTCAAGCAATCATGATGATAGGAGTTTCATTTGTATCTGGAGCTGACGAGGCCCTTTTCTTTGATAGACTTAAGTTTAAACAAACCTCTGTAGATTGGAGAAAACTTGTCACTAGAGGTTCTCAAATAGCACTTATCGGTACTACTTCTGCGACTGTTTTAGGAGGTTTACTTCACAATGTTGATCCTCGAATTCCTTGGATCCTTACAGGATTATCATTTATCAGTTCAGTCATTTTGGTTTGGCCAATAAAAGACACCAGACAATTTAAAGAAAAACAAGAACTCCTACCAGAACTTAAGGATCAATTAGCAAGTATAAAACAAGGATTCACTGAGTTTCTTACAACAAAACTGTTTTTGTATGTGCCAGTTATTATCGTTGTTCAGGGTCTTTTTTATACTGCAGGCTGGGGACTTTTAAGACTGGTTTTGTTGGACCGGTTCCATTTCAGCCCATTTGCAGGTTCAATCGCTGTTGCTTCAAGTAGTTTGCTTACTGTTGGGATTCTGGCATTCATGCATAAGTACGCAGAGCGTTTAAGTGAAAAACGAGTGCTTACTTTTATTTCAGCTTTAGCAGGAGTGAGTTTGTTAATGTCGCTTTTTGACATTGGCTATTGGGGATATGCTGTCATCCTTGCGCTTTATGCTGGAGAACATGTACTTCAACCATTCATGAGTGAGGTTTTGAACTACCGGACATCAGAAGATAACCGCGCCACTGTTTTATCGGTATCATCATTTTTGCGTACCTTACCTTACGTAGCACTTGCACCGATTATTGGTTATCTGAATACTCAAAACAAACTTGAGTATTTCCTTGTTGCATGGTCGTTACTCATTGGGGGAGCAATTATCTTTTATCTATCCCTTAAGAAACGTGACGCTCAGATTAGTTTAGCTAAAGAAGAAGTGGATGCTGAGCCACGAGTACCAGAAATAGCTGTGGAAGAAGAATAGCTTAAAACGGCAGTAACTCCGAAGAATCAACTTTCAGTGCTTTGGCGATTTTGTAGAGCGTGCGGATAGTAGGGTTGCGCTCACCGCGCTCAATCATGCCAATATAAGTTCGATCCATAGACATCCTAAACGCCAATTCTTCCTGCGTTACGCCTTTGCTTTTCCTGGTCTTTTGCAGTTTAGCTCCGAACTTCTTGAGAATGTGTTGGTGTGAAATTGGTTTACCCATGTCTTTAGAGTAGTGACTCTCAGTCACACTCAACACGGACTCCTTGTCATCATTTATGCTATATTTACTCAGGTAGCAGATGTTGGTAGAAACTTGACTTTTTGGAGCAAAGGAAGCTAACATCGGCAAACTTTGGAGAAAGGAACATAATATGACTATGACAATGAAAAAATCCAAAATTCGTCTGATACCTCTTGTTGGGGTGCTGTTTATTCTCTTAATACTTCTGTTTATTGGTGTACTGCGCGTCAAGGGTGCTAAGGAGCGGTATTGTCTTGCTCAAACTCACATGCAGTTCCCGATCACAACCCAGATGGAGGGTGATAAATGGGATTATTTCACTGGTTGTTTTGACAAGTTGTCGTTTAAGGACTCAATTAGGCTTCTTTTGGGTGACCAATCCTCTGAGTTAAAAAAGGCTACAGAAATCTCAGAATTGCTGGCAGTGATGGAGAAAAATCCAAACAAGGATTCTCAGGTTTATAAAGAAGCCAGAGAAAAGTTTTGTTTACTGACTGCTCGCTCTGCAGAAGAGAGAGAACAAGCGGTTTCCAATATCCAGAAGTTTCTAGGATCCTCTGATATGCCAGTTGAGTTTTTGTGCAGTCGCTTTAATGGCAAGCCTGACGACACTGGGACCGACTATACCAGTCCTGCTTCAGAACATTATTCTGCTGGTGGATTTGGTTTTACTGTTGATCCTAATACCAACTACATTGTTGAAGTTGGAGAGGCCGAGCGCAGATGGGGTACTAATGATGATGATTCTCGCTGGTTTGATCCACAGCCGGAATATGACAATACTCCCCGCTACACTATCGCTGAGGCCATCAAGCCCGTGGCAGAAAAGTTCATAACAGAACATCAGGATATTCTGGGTGTTGATATCATTCAGATGACCTATGAGTTTCAAGGCAGTAAACCTGGCAACTTCTTCGTCAGGTGGGTTGATTATGAAAATCCTCACACTGAGGAGTATGAGCAGTGTGGAGACACGGACCAGACCTTTGAAACTGCTTATCAGCGTGCTGATGGTGTCTGGTGTGCTTCAATTAAAAATACCCGCTATCCAACCGTCAGCCTTACTATCACTCAAGGTGGTCAGGTGATTGTTTATGACAACGATGGTTGGGAGATAGAGAAATTGTAAAATATGAGTATGAAGAAAATTTTACTGCTTGTCACATTCTTGGCTTTGATTTTTGCCATTCAATATCTATGGTTCAAAGGGACGATGCGCTGTGTGATTGCTCGATCAGAAGGTGGTCAAACCGTAAGCTGGCCATTGATCAAAGATTGTAGCTACTAACTTTCGATTACAGCCTTCAAATTCTCCAGATTTTGTTTCCAGGGTACAACTAGCCCAACCAGGCAGCAAACGCCTTGTAAACTTGGCCACAGTGGCTCAGAGCTCGTGTTTGTGAGCTTGAATTATGTGCAGTTGTCAAGGAATTCTTTACAACTCAAAAAGTAGTGGGTTTAACCAACTGTACGAAAAAATCGCACAGTTGTCCGGAATTTCCGAACAACTGAGTGTAAGAATTTGCATTATGATGTAGTTGATAGTTTGGTGATTACTTTGTATTCTAAATATACCAATTGGTAAGTAATGTATTTATGGAAAAACTCTTAAAACTGAAAGAGGCAGCAGAAATACTGAATGTTCACCCCAATACCCTGAGACTCTGGGATCGGAAAGGCATCTTAGTGGCTATCAGAATTGGTGAGAAGAAAATTAGGCGTTATCGTCTGGTAGATATTAAGAGGTTTATAAAACAAAAATAATTATGGGAAAACTCAAGGATACTCCAAAAATTGATAGACCAAGGGAAAGATTTCTGGCAAAGGGATCAGATGCTTTATCAAAAAGTGAGTTATTGGCAATCCTTCTCGGTACAGGAATGAAGGGTAAAAATGTAAAACAGCTTTCTGAACAAATAATAAGGAAGTTTGGAAAAGACCTCATGGACATTACGGTTGACGACCTGGTGAATGTTCCTGGAATTGGTAAGGCGAAAGCTTTACAAGTTGTTTCTGCATTTGCTTTAACAAAGAGATTCTATG
>Ga0265297_10004309_pt1 | contig 23513 bp, 24 predicted proteins | sample Munlanlwell13791_FD_192502 | JGI IMG/M metagenome (GOLD analysis project Ga0265297, IMG submission 192502) | Leachate microbial communities from a municipal landfill in Southern Ontario, Canada - Leachate well 137-91 | ecosystem: Engineered > Solid waste > Landfill > Unclassified | place... | reverse complement strand
GTGGTTTAGTAGATAATCCAGCTAATCCAGAGTCTGTAATATTAGAAACAGCTACAAGAAATAATAACTTTATATTAGATTTAAACAAGGTAGATAGTTATATGAAGAGTAAACAAGAGAAAGAGGCTATAACTATTTATAGCAGTAAACCAGATAAAAAAGCGGCTATAAAGGTAGGTAATAAAGAAGTTAGTGCCGCTTATGGCGGACCACATTCACATAGTTTTGATATAGATGCTACAGAAACATTTATGGGTGGTAATCATTATCATATGGTTATGTCTGACTCTATGCCTGAAAACTGTTCTATTTATTTTAACAGTGATGGGGCACATAGACATTCTATAAGTAATGGTAAGATTGGGCCTGATACTTCTCATAAGCATGTTGTTTATGTTGATGGTACTAATGGTGAAGAGGTGGTAGCTTATGCTATAGAAACGTCTGAATCTGCTCCTTCACATAAGCATGATATTGAAAGTTTATCAGATAAGCCTTCTATACCTCATGATGAGAATGAAGTGGTTAGAGGTCCTGGTGATGTTTGTTGCCCAGAAGATATAGGTACTAATGGTGGTACTTCATATGGTGGAATGCATTACCATACTATAACTTTAAAAGACGGCACAGTTCTTAAAACTGTTATGCCAACGGATATAATAAAAATGAAGAAAAAGAATAAAGACGATGCGGTAAGTGATGTAATGGACGCTGAGGCTAATAAGGAAGCAGCAGGAACTGGTAACGTTGATGGTCGTCCGTTATCAACTCCTGAGATGTGTGTAAACTTTAAAAGGTTCATTTATACATCTTCCGTAGATAATCCTGGTGTTCCTTCAAATGTGGATAAAACACCCGGGTTGGTTCCACAGATTGAGTCTTTGCCTATTCCTGCTACTGCTGGTGGCGGTGATAATCCAGGTCCTGACGCTGTTTTGTTACATGAAAACTGGTGTTCTTTGTTTGATGCTGGTTGTCCTGTTCCCGGTGGTTGCGCTGTACATCCCGATTGTTTTAGACTCGTGCTTGATAGAACAACTACTGAAACTGTAACTAACTATTATGAGAAACTTCAAGAGAATAGAAAAAAGGCTGGTATTACTAAAGTAGTTTCTTCTCTAAAGAAGGTAATAGAGGAGGCGTCTAAAAAATAGAGTAAAGGAGGAGTAATGGTAGTATTAAAAGATTTGGTACAGGCGGTAGCTAATAAAGTTGAGGAGGCAAATAAAGTTTTAGATAGTTTGAGGAGTAAAGAAGTAGCTAAAGATTGGGACACAAGATACGTTAATGATCTTCCTAATGCTGCTTTTGCTGTGGTAGAAAAGGGATATAAGGAAGGTATGAACAAAGGCTCGAAACATTTACCCCACCACAACAAAAGTGTTAAGTCAGCTACAGAGAACTCTTCGGTAGATTTACCACACTATTAAATCGGTAGTGTATAAACTGGGTCAAAACGGTAGACGAGTTAATGTTCTTTATACCGTGGTGAAGTTATAGTAATATAACTAACTGTATCGACTGGTAACTTGATAATCCAGTAATATAAATCTGGCAAGATAACAAGGATTAAGGTATGTTGTTAAAATATTATGCTGGTTTGTTTGATGCTTGCGGTGATGTTAAGTTATTTTATTTCGGGCGGCCAAAAAATAAAAATATTTATAGGTCGATTATAATAAATAACGATAATATACTTTTATTAAGAAAAGTTAAATCTTACTTTGGTTATGGATTAATAAAAGATAGATATTGGATTGTGGATAAAAAAGAATGTATTGCTGATTTTTGTTCAAGAATAAGTTTATATACAACGTTAAATCCTATGTGTTTAGACTTAATGTTAAAGTCTTGTAACATTATTTTTGGTTCAGATAAGAATAAGAATAAACCGCAAGCAGTTGAAATACATGACGAAGTAGTAAAACTTTTTATAAGTGGTGCGCATAATATTAACGATATAACTTTTTCAAGCCCCCCAGAACCAGAGTGGACAGCAGGTTTTATAGAAGGAAATAAGAATAGGTTTGATATATCATTAAGTTGTAAACAAGAAAATATAAAATATTCTATTAAAAAACAACATATCGCTGATGATGAAATAAGCAAAAGTTTTTGCGTAATAGAGACAGAAAATAAAAAAAGTTTAATAGAGTATTTACAACAAGTTATACCTTTCTTATTCATAGAGAAAGAAAGTATATTTTCGTTATACAAATCTATCCATCTTTCTTGCCCACCTTTTTAAGGTATAGTCAGTAAAAACATAAGATAGAAGCGCTCTGCGAAATGCGCTGGCAAGAGTTAATCAGATAAAAAGTGTATTAAAGAAAGAGAGCGACGAGGCTTTAAGAAAGCGTGCCGCTGCTCATCTTGAAAAACATCGTTCTGTATTAACCAAAGAGAAGTCTAACTTTTCTCCCGCTGATAAACTTTTGTGGGAAGAATGCGAACAACTATTTGTTGATAATATTCTCCCTCTTCTCGAAAAAGAAGAGGACAATGGAGGAAACTAAATGACCCTTATACCGAAGAAAAGAAGGGTGTACGTCAAGGAAGACGGCACGCTGTTCGGGCTTGATAAGATTTCAGGTCAGACTTCAGCTGCTGTTTACGCTGCTTCCGGTACACTGCTCGGAGACGGACATTTGACCGTATCCGGAACTCAGTTCCGAACTAACTCAGTTGTTGTGGCTACTTACGATAAATCGTCTGCTGGTACCGCTCCCGTTGCTGTACAGACTACTGACGGAACCGTCACCTTCTACGGTGACGCCAGTCAGAACTTCTACTTCGTAGTAGTTAACAAATCCCCCGTAGCACACTAAGAGGAGGTTAACTATGGACGTAGAGAAGCTTAAAGAAGAGATTCAAAGAGTTGTGACAGATATGCTTGCTCAGAAGGATTTTGCTGGTATTGGTAAGGATATTGAAGATACACTTAAATCCGCTGAAGCTACACTTAATGACATGATTACTCGTCTTACTGAGTCGGAGAAAAAGGCAGTAGAGGATGCTACTGCTCTTGAGGCTCTTAAGAGTGAGAAAGACGCACTCACTGCAGAGGTTTCGAGTCTTAAGACTGCTCTTGAGACCGCTAACAGTGAGAAGGATTCAGTAGCTGCTCGTCTTTCTGATATCGAGAATACTCTTAGAGAAATCGAAGAGAATAAAAGACTGGATACCAGAGTTGTAGAGCTAAGTTCACTTAAGGTTATTCGTACAGGTAGTGCTCTTGATAATCAGAAGAACGTTGTAAAGAAGATGACCGATGAAGAGTTTGCTTCTTATCGTGATGAGCTTGTAGCACTTCGTGAAGACCTTATTAAGAACGTAGAAATTGCTTCGGCGGCCACTGAAGAAAATACTGAAAGTGTAGTAGATGAAGTTACTACTCCTCCAGCAGATGTACATGTAGAAACCGCAAGTGTTGTAGTACCTGTATCAACTAATAGTACTGTAGACAGAGTAAAAGATATAGGTGATGCATTTAGTAAATATATGGACGAGCGCAAAAAAAGAGCGCCTAAATAGTAAATAATCGGAGGTATACAAAATGACTTTTACAGTTCGTGTTCCACTAGTTGAAAATCCTTATCTTATTTTTAATGCCTCTACGGCAGAGACTACACCCATTGCTGCTGGGAAACTGGTATACATGGTTGGAGACAGAACCGTAGACGTGGTATCAACAGCCGCTAGTCAGACTCCTGTTGGTTTCCTAATGCAGAAGGTGAAGGCTGCTTATACTGAGCTTCCTTCTAGCTTTCTAATGCGTGGTGATCTCGGTTCTTCGGATGCTTTTGTAGGAGACCCAGTTGGTGTTGCTTGCGGTAATGGTGCCATTTATGAGACTGACCAGTATCATGATGTAGGCGATGATGGTATTGCTTATGGTACTTCGCTGTATTGTAATGACAATGGACTGCTTGCTGATACTGATGAAGCATCTACGTCTACCGTAGTTGCTATTGCCCTTAATACACTTACTACAGCTGAAGCTGCTGCTGGCAAGATGCTTTTAATTAAGGCTCTTGTTTAAATAAAGAAGGAAATAGGAGGAAATAAACATGAGTATTGATTTCAAGGATCTTGTCGAGCTCTTCAAAGCTACGGCATCTAATGATGAAACAGAGCGCAAAACCCGCTATATGGAGTTCTGTGCTGCTATTAAAACCCCAATCCTACAGGAGATTAAACTACAGTCGGTAGTGCGTGAGCTGTTCTCCGTAGATCCCATCCCTATGGGTGCTCAGGCTGTTTATCCTGTAGCTGACGACTTTGAAGTACCGGTTTGGGTACTTCCCGGTCTTGGATATGTTGCACAGAACTTCGTTGAGGGTGTCGGCGAGGACGTGTACGTACCTACTTTCCGTATTGCTGATTCGGCAGACTGGAAACTAGATTACGCACTCGAAGGTCGTATCGACATCGCAGCAAGAGCTGCTAAGAAAGTAGCGCAAGCTATTTCTGAGTATGAGGAAGAGTGCGGTTGGAGAGTTCTAGCTCCTGCTGTTACTACCAATTTTGCTGCTTCTGGTTTACTCAAAGCACGTAATGCTTCTATTTATGAGGTACCTGCTGCTTCCGCTGGTGCTGGTTACCTTTCTAAAGAACTAGTAAACATGATGATGGTTGGTATGCAGCGTAACGGCCGCACACTTACCGACTTATGGATTTCACCGGAATGTGCTGGGGATATTCGAGAATGGACGGAAACCGACTTGGACCCAGTGACTCGTAGAGAGGTCTTCCAGGCTGCTGGTATGGGTAGTATTTGGGGTGTTCAGTTCCATGTACTGCCGCATCTTGGTACCGCTGGTAAGTTTAACATTAACGACTCCACTTCGTCATACGGTATCTTCAAGGCTGCTGCTGACGATACTTATAACGATTACACTCTGACTAATCCCAACATAGTGGATGCTAATGGCATCGTAACTACTGTGGGTGAGGAACAGGTGTGGGGGTTTGACATGTCAGCAAATGATAGCTTGGTTATGCCTACTAAGGGTGAGTTTGAAGTGTTTGATGACCCAGCTCTCCATCGTAAACAAAAGCAAGGCATATATGCCTGGGAAAAGATTGGGTTTGCATGCTTAGATAGTCGGATGATGTGTATTGGGATCGTTGACCGTACAATCTAGATAGATTTCAGCTAGTTATCCAGAATGCTGGAAACTAGCACAAGTTTTTATTTACTTATTTTCGTTTTCAAGAAAATAGAAATACGTCTTTCTAACTTTACAAAATAATGATCCTCCTTTATACATAGTATATAAGGAGGATTTTTTTATGCCTAAAAAGTTTGATCCCAAAGTTTGTGTTATTTGTGGTTGTACTTTTACGCCAACGTCGGCATCTCAGATATTATGTGAAAACATAGATTGTAAAAGATCTTATAGAAAGACAAGAGATAAGGTTAGGTACAAAAAAGATAGGGGTGTTGTTATAAAAGTGTGTTCTTCATGTGGTAGGGAGTTTGAAGCTAAAAACACAAGAAGAACAGTATGCTACTCTGAGGAGTGTGAGTTAGGGTTAAAGCATTATTGCTTAGCTAAGTTTAGAGAAAGAGAAAGAGCATTAAATCCTAAAGTAGATAAAAGTGCTATAACTAAAGAATACTTTAGTTCCTTTGGTTATTTAGCAGATATGTCTACATATGTTAATGGTAAATCAAAAATAAGGGTTATTTGTCCTTCAGAACATGAGTACTATACAAGTTATTCAAACTTTAAGTCTGGTTGTAGATGCTCTAAATGTAGTGGTAACGCTAAAAAAACTATAGAGGAAGTAAGAGAAGTTTGTAGTAAAAATGGGTTTATACTTTTAAGTAGTGAGTATTTAAACTATAAGTCTCCTCTTAGATGTGAATGTTCTTTTGGACATGTTGTTAATATTAGTTATAGTAATATTGTAAGTGGTAATGGTTGTGATGTTTGTAGATTACTAGATAAAAAACCAGATTTTAATACAGTTAAACACGAGTTTGAGGTAAGAGGATTTTCTTTACTACAAGACTATTGTGATACTGTTAGGGATCAGATACAGTGTATATGTCCTAACGGTCATAAAACAACTATGTGTTTTGATAAGTTAAAGCATGGTAGTATGTGTAAAGTTTGCTATAATGAAAGTCAAAAACTTAAGTTAGAGGAAGTTAAAAAAACGTTTTTAGAAGAGGGATATGTTGTTGAGCAGGATTATTATATAAACTCTGACGAGCCTATCAGGTGTGTATGTCCTAAAGGGCATCATACTAGTATAAGGTATAACTTATTTAAGTCTTTGGGTAATAGATGTGGTATTTGCTTTAAAGAAAACCAAAAGCTGGACATACAGTATGTAAGGGAGTACCTTTCTACTTATGGGTATATATTAAACCAAGATTATTTTGATGGTGTAGATAAACTTACAGATTGTGTATGTCCAAACGGACATGAGATTAGTATTAGATTTTCTGGATTTAAGCGTGGTAAACGTTGCGGTAAATGTCATCCTTCACGTTCTAAACCAGAGATTGAGGTTTGTTCCTTTGTAGAAAGTCTCGGTGTCGAAGTAGCACCTAATGATAGAGTAATGATCAAACCTAAAGAACTTGATGTTTACGTTCCATCCAAGAACGTAGCAATAGAGTATTGTGGCTTTTATTGGCACTGTGAAAAAACAGGGGAGAAGCCTAAATCCTACCACTACGATAAAATGATTTCGTGTGCGGAAGCGGGTATACGTTTAATCACTATTTTTGAAGATGAGTGGGTGAACAGAAGAGACGTAGTAGAAAGTAGAATAAAGAACGCTTTAAATATGAGTGAGAGAAGGATATTTGCTAGAAAATGTAAAGTGGGTGAACTTTCTTTTGCCGCCGCGAACGATTTTTTGAGTAAGTACCACCTTCAGGGTAAGAGCAACTCTAACAAACGTTGGGGGTTGTTCTACGAGGGCGAACTGGTACAGGTTATTACTGTGGGTAATCTTTCACGCGCGCACACGGGTAAGGGAGGTAAGTTTTTAGAGTTGAAACGATTTGCTAATCTTCCTAATGTTTCAGTAGTTGGGGGAGCAAGTAAGCTGTTCAAAGTTGTTAAGGAGTACGCCATAGAAAATGGTTATACTCATATTAAGTCTTATTGTGATATGCGGTATGCTAACTATGCTAAACCAGTTTATGAAAGTTTAGGATTTGAGTTATCGCATTTTACTCGTTATACGCCCCATTACGTTAGAGGAGAAGAACGATTTAGAAATCAAGGTTTATGTAAAACAGAGGAAGAAAGGTTAACTGGTAAAACTGAATGGGAGTTAAGAGAGGAACAAGGATATGATAGAATATGGGATTGTGGTCATCGAACATATGTTTTGAAACTGTGAAAACTATTTTATGGTAGTTTTAAAGTTTTCATTTACAGTAAGTTAGTATTACTTTATACTTAAAGAGTATAAGTGGAGTACTTTTTTATGCCCCCGCCGATAAAAAAATGTGTAATATGTGGTAAAGAGTTTAAAGTTAAATCGAATAATCAGAAACTTTGTGGTTCAGAAGAATGTAAGCACGAGTGGAAGATTACTTATGATAAGAGTAGGTATTTAGAGAATGTTGAGTTAATAGAAAAACAATGTGTAGTATGTGGTAAATCATTTACTACTTCAGATACGCGGCGCAAATATTGTGGTTCTGGTAAATGTGATAATAAACCAAGAATGAAGTTTAAAGTCAAAGTTGTAATACGATGATTTGGAGGATTTAATGGAAGTTATTAGCGGTAAAGTAGTTAACAATACTGGTAGGTTTAAGCATATTTTTAAGCGTAATATGTCTCCCGGTATGTTTATTAAACTTGAAGATGTTTATGAAGTGTATAAGGATAAGTATGGTGGTCCTTTTGATTTAAAGTTTTTAGAATGGCTTCAAGCAAATAAGATACAGGAAGGTTTTAATATTGTCGTTGATAGTATTGATGCTACTGTAAGTGTAGAGGATAAAAAGGAAGTAGTTGAACAGGATGATGAGCCTGCTTTTGAGGTAGGTAAATCTTCTATTAGTAAGATAACTGCTCGTCAGATTGCTGGATTGAAAACTAAAGATAATCCTAAAAGCATTATTAGTCAGGTGTTAAGTGTTCATAAGTTAAGAAGAGCACTTACAATGACTAAAGATAGAGCAGGTAAAGAAACATTGACACGGTACATTAGAGATAGAATAAATGAACTACATAGCTCTGGTATTCACGATTAGTGTTTTAGTATTAGTTAACGAAGGGTTAGTTGAGTTAGTTTCCAAGTCTGTTTTCTTTTCCTTCCTTAGAGATTTTCTTTCTCAATCAAGATTTAGGTTGTTTAAGTTTTTTGGAGATGTGGTTAACTGTCCATACTGTTGTTCGGTGTGGACTGCATTTGGGTTAACTTCAGTACTTTTTTTATTCGGCTCACAGATAAAAATATTTAATATAGCTGTAGATTTTATTATAGTATCTGTTTTAATACACCGCTTGTCTAATCATTTTCACGATATAGCGGATAGATACTTTAGTAAATCGTATTTAAACAAGGAGTAAGATTTATGAGCGATAAAGTAATCATTCACGACAGGATTGGTGTTCACGGTCACAAGGTGTTAGTAGATGATACTTCTATGATAGATATTCCTGATGAGTATAAAGAAGATCTTTTAAAGATAGATCATTTTCAGGAAGAGCTAAATAACTTTAGATTAGAAATAGGTAGATTAACACAAGTAATGAGTCAGCTTACATATGGTTGTAATATGGCTGAAAAAAACTTGGCGGACGCTAAGAAAAAAATACTTGATGGTATGGATGTTAAAGACGGTAACTGGGCGATAGATTTAGAAGAGAGAAAAATAGGACGAGTAATAAACAACGATAGGAATCCACCAAGAGTAGTATAAGTGGTTCTGGAGAAGAATAAATGCCGACTGACAAAACACGTTATGAGCAATCAGTAAGATATGAAGTAATATTAGACGATGGTGAGGATTATACCCGGTGGGCAGACATTGGTCTGACTACAGCTGGTAGTATAGCTAATAGTACTACACATATTACTGGAGCTAAATCTATTTCTTTTGCTAAAGTAGCAGGTAATGTTGATGCTTATATACTTAGAAGTATTAGTTCTGTTGGTATGGATCTTAATGGTTTTGCATCAGAAGGAAACCTATTTTTCTCCATTTATCTTTCTTCATTAACCAACGTTGTTAGTGTTAATGTAAGACTATTAGAGGATACATCTAACTACGTAACTATGTCTGTTTTAGTTGCTGATTTAGATGTTGGGTGGAACCATTTAAAGGTTGCTTGTAATAAATCAGTACAGACTGGTACTGGTGTTGATTGGAAATCTGTACATAAGTTAGCTGTTGGTGTAACTTTTTCGGCGGCCGGAAATACACTAACTGGTATATTAGTTGACTCTATTAGAGCGCAAATACCTTCTGCTAACGTAGAGTTTGAAGCATTTGTAGATAATGTTAACGTAAGTGGCTCGTTTGCCTTAAAAGACGGTACTGCTGCTGACGAGTTAAATATTTTAGCTTCTACTGCTACAGCCGCAACTAATGTAATACCTACTAAATTGTTTGATAACGCTGGTAATGCCATTACGTCGTTTGGTGGCGGCTTGACTAGTGTTGTAGGTGGTGTATTAGCAAGTGGTACGCAGACAGCAGATGCTGCTACTTCTACAGCTACAATGGTTATTCCTGTTAAAATAGTTGATAGTGCGGGTAATAGCATGCCTGCTGGTAACGCGTCAACTGCTCCTGTATATACTATGGATATTGGTGGTGGAGGCGGTGGTGGTGGCGGAAGTATGCTCTATATGTCTCCCACTGATTTTATTGCTTCCTATTCCACATCCAGTGGTGTGTGTCTTACTGGTATGCCTTATACTCCGGTAATACAACAGTTCGCAAGTTTGGCGGTATCAAGAATAGATGGTACTTATTCTTCTTATTCAAGAACTACTAACGCTTTCTCTTATACTGATTTAACTACATCTGGTGTTTTAAGTGTTGGTGGCGCTGTACTTAGTCCTACCGATTTGGGTTACCTTGTTATGGTTTACGGCCCCGATAAGGGGTATGATAACTCTTCTGATGTTATCAGAAGTACGGAAATATCACCGCTCAATAATAACGCTGTTTCAGAGACGTTAGTTGCTACTACTAATGTTACTGGTGGTACTCCTACATATTACCCGAGTAGCGTGGGTTTAGAAATGTTAGGATACGCTGACTTTGCTGTGCAAGGGTACGTCCAAAATGATAATAGTTTAGACTACTTATCTGTTGAAGTAAGTAACGACCCAGCCGCAACCACATGGTCGAGAATATATGTTTATGATTGTGTAAATAACACAACAGTTTCTGGTTTAGTAACTGCTTCGGGAACTACTAACTTTGCGGCCATGGCAGAAAAACTAAACTTTAAATCTGTTAGAGTAAATTATACTCCTGGTGATTCAGTTAATGCTGCTTATATTTACTGTCGTAGAATGTATTAATATAAAAGCATATAATACTAAAACTGGAAAAGTAATATGAAACATAACCCAGGATTCGGATATGACGACTTACAGATAACCGCATTAAGACCACGTACTGGTGGTCCAACGGAAGAAGACTTCCTAATCGCCACTGGATACAGTGTTCAAGCGTTCCAGTTCCAGAACGACACTTCTACACATAACTTAAACGCGTTAACGCAGATACCGCATAGTTGGGAAAAAGGCGCACCTATATACTTACACGCGCATTTGTCTAATAACAGCCAGTTAACAGTTGGTAATACAGTAGGTATATTTGTAAGTGTTACTGTTGCTGCGCACAATAATGCGTTTCCTAATGAAGAAATATATTGGTTGTCGTATGTTGCGGAAGGAACTGTGGCAGCTAAATCACATATAGTTACTTCTATGGTACCACTTTCTTCTACTTTGTTTAATCAAATAGAATATTCAAGTCTAATAATGCTTTCATTCTTTAGGGATAAAGGACAAGCAATAGCAACACAAAATGCTGGAACAGTAACTGATAGTTTAGATGATGTTATATGGTTCTTACAAGGTGATTTTCATTATAAACAGAATCGTATAGGTAGTCCTAATCATAGCGGTCATATAATGTAAACTTCTTTTAGTTGCCAAAATAAAATTTATAAGTGAATCCTATTAATGATAAATAGTAACAGTTCGGAGTTGCAAAGGGGTTTAATCGCCGACTATCAGTTTGATAGTTTGCAGTCCATCCGTCAACAAAACGGTACCGTTACAGGTGTACCTTCATTTTCACCTGACCGCGGTATGCGGTTCGATGGCAGCACCAACTATGTAACGTTTCCCGGGAACGTACAACCTTTTAACGGATTCGGTTGGTCGGCGGTTATAGAATTCTATCCTGATTTTGATATTACACTGGACGGAGCACAGGGATTTTTTTCAACCAACGGAAATAAAACCTATCTGACTAGGTACAAATCCGGAGTTACACATTTTCTTACCATAGCATCAGGAAACGGAACCGCGTTGATAAACTCCGCTTATGCGGTTTGGGGTCCATACTGGAAACACGGACAACGAAACCAACTTGCTGTTGCTTTAAGGTCAGGGTCTAATACTATGTGGTTGAACGGTGTTCAAATTGGGAACACCGGGGTTGTATGGGTTCCAGAACCACTTACTGGATTCAAAATTGGTTCCTATGATGCGGGAACCTTCAAATTCTCCGGTTCCATTTCTTCTATCAAGTTCTTCAAACATTCCCCTTCCGATAGTCTTTTAATCGCGCAAGAAGCAAAAGATTTCTACACGAATTCTACTTACACGTATCAAAATAAAGCTACTTGTATCCTTCCTATGTCAGCGGCAACCCATGACGCTACTAACAATAGAACATTAGACGTTAGTGGAAACGGAAACCACTTTCAATTTGGTAATGGGGTAACCGCTGGTACTTTCCCGGTCAAAATGGCAACCCGTGGGTACGATTCAACTACTACATCAATGTACCTTTCCAGCGCGAAAGCAACGGGATTTTTGCCCTTAAGTGATTTTACTATTATACACTTGTTTAGGCCGAAAAGATACCCTGATGTTAATTCGTATCCGTGGTCTGTAAGTCGTTCTGCCAACGATAATCAAGCTGGAATTAGACTTCAGCACGCTACTACTATCGGTCAAAGAATAATTGGTGCAAGCAGTGTATCAACCACGCAACCGTGGGCTAATGGAAGCGTTATGTTTTATGCTAACGCTTATCAATATGCAAGCACTAAATGGTTGTGTTATTTCAATGGAAAATACCTAACAGAAACTGCCGCGCAACCACCAGCAACAGATTATTTAGGAAGGTTTTATATTGGTATTGACGTCAACGGAGCAGCTTCGAATCTAGTCGGTGAACATCTATATTTCGCCCTATATCCTTTCATTTTGACGCCTTTACAGGTACGTGACAGTTACATAAACGTAATGCGTTCTTTGAATCAGGTATAGATATGAACTATTCAATAAATTCTACAGGTTCGATTTCTTTTAGCCGCCGAAAAAGTTGTGAAACAACAGCAAGTGTTGACGCGCAAATTTTCCGCGGGCTGAAGAAAATTACCCTGAAGGTTAAACGATAATGGGTACCGAGATCAAATCTGGGATTTACCAGATAGTCAACCGAGTCAACGGCAAGGTATACGTTGGCTCGGCGGTGGACACAAAAAACCGTTGGCAGAAGCATCGGTACGAACTCAACAGGAACAACCACGGTAATATTCATCTTCAGCGCGCCTGGCAGGAATACGGGGCAGACGCTTTTGATTTTCTGGTCGTGGAACAGGTTGCCGACCCAAACGATTTAATTCCCCGTGAGCAATTCTGGTTGGACCGTCAGTGTTCAGTGCATCATGGTTATAATATTTGTAGAGTTGCAGGGTCTACCCTGGGGCACGAACACTCGGACGAGACCAAGGCCAAGATAGGGGCCAAGAGCAAAGGTAAAGTTGTCACGGCGGAAACCAGAGCTTTGATCAGTGCGCACAGTCGACACCTCAAGCCGTCACCGGAAACTGTAGAAAAAATGCGCGAGATCAACACAGGTAAGATAGTTACGGAAGAAACAAAGGCAAAAATGAGTGTGTCGGCACGCAAGCGAGTGCATGAACCCCACACCGACGAAGCCAAGGCCAACATGAGCCTGGCACAAACCGGACATCCGGTTTCCGATGAAACCAAGGCCAAGCAAAGCGAAGCCGCTAGAAGGCGCAAAGGTACGTTTTCACCAGAAACCAGAGCAGCCATAGGGGCAGCGCAGCGAGGTAATAAACACGCGGCGGGGCGCAGGGTTTCCGATGAAACCAGAGCCAAGCAAAGTGCGGCACTGAAGGGACGTCCTGGTCATCCTATGTCTGAAGCCAGCAAACGTGCCGTATCGGACGCCAATCGAGACCGCGTTGTTACTGATAGTAATAGGGCTAAAATTTCGGCCAACATGAAACGTATTTGGGCCGAACGCCGTGCCGCCAAGGCGCAGGAGAACCAATAAATGTCAATGATCGATGATCTCCGACGCGCCGGGCAACTGGCCCTTTATTGGGACCTGCGCTCCGGGACTTTCCTGGACTTCAGTGGTCGTGGGTTCAACGGTACAGTCTCGGGAACCTGTGGCTCACCCCGCCCGTGGTTCGACGCCCGGCCCTCCGGTATCGTGACAACTGCGGCGGCCCTGCCGGCCGACAACTACTCGGTCTGCTGTCTGCTGGGGTCCAGGCACTACACGCCCGCGGCCAGCCAGTACGTCATCTACGTCGATGCCACTCATTATGCCGTCCTGGGCACCGGAGGACTATTCTCGGTCTACGGTGGTGGCACCATCCGGAATTCTGCCTCGGTCGTGGGTGGCCAGTCGATTGGGTGGAACCATGTCACTGGAGCCACTGGAGCGGTGTACCGAGATGGCGTTTCCATAGGGGCATTTTCTGGTGTCCTCGACGCCGTCACGTTGGCCGCGGGGACCAAATATTTCTTCAACGCGAGCGGTGGTGCGTCTCCTTTGGCCTACGGGATCAAGGCTCTGGTCATCACGTCGGCGGTGCTGTCCGCGACCCAGCATAGCCAACTGGTCGGCGATTTGCTTTCAGAAATCCGTTGGCCTACACGTCCTGCTACACGTTCATATCATGATATTTCGGTCAATCCTAAAACCCCAAATTTGTTTTGGGCGCCGAAATTAAGTGAACCGATGGTTAATGGCGTACTTGTTGACACATCCCCAAATTGTTATAATTCTACAGTTCATACTGGCGCACATAAAGTACCACCTATTTATAATAAGGATTCATATGGCGGTAGTTTTAATTATACTGGTACATACCACATAACCGGCCCAGTTACGTTTCCCAGGTCTAACGACTTCACCATGGTCGCGGTGGTCAAACCTACAAGCTTTACTAACTACCCTTCGGTAGGTGGGCTAAACGCGTACTGGATGATGTATTTCTGGCAGATCACGCCCACGACTGCCTCTCTGTACCACTTCAACGGCGTTGCTGATTTTCAGTGCCCGGGGGTGGTGATTCGCCGTGACCAGACGTATTTCCTGGCCAATGTGGTTAATCCCGACGATTCCGTTAGTTTCTACGTCAACGGGGAATTTATTGCTACGGTGGCTGGAGCTGGTGGCGGTCATGGTCTAAGCACTCTTGTCGCTGGCACAAACGGTGGTTATGATTTCTGGGGCAACATTTACCGTTTAGAAATCTACCTTGGGGCTTTATCGGCTGCTGATGTTAGTCGTCTTTACGACCAATCCGGTATTAAACAAATCGGTTATTCATCTGACTGGGGTTCACCAGTATCAACAGCAATTAGGGGTGGTATCGCTAACAGTTCGTTAGAAACAACAGGTTTCCGGTTCGGTTCCGCAACACCACGTTATTCAGTGGACGTTTCTACGATAAACGGTTCGGCGGTAAAAACAATAAAATGTAACACCGCAGGACATATTTACTTACCTGTTTCTGAACTTGGACAAACACCACAGGAAAGCGCGTATGGCACGACAGAATTTTCGTTCAATAAAGCATCAAATGTAAATGACATTTGGGTATATTTTATATCGCAGACAAGTGGAACATACCTGACTACCGGTGGACCTGGATACGTGTGTAGAATCACGGGTACAGGGATTGAAGTTAGACGCGTAAATGGTGTGGGCAGCACAACTACTATTATGGTAGCCGGGTCGGTAGTGTTAACTAATCCAACTTGGTACACCATTCGTATAACCCGTTCCTATTCAGGTGTATTCACCATGTGGATAAAGGGGGGAAGTTACACAAATTGGACACTTGTGGGAACCGCAACAGATAATACCCATACTACATCTAACTACATCGTGATAGACAACGATGCGAATGATATGATATCGTTAGGAAGTGTAGATGGTGAATACACAATAAAGAAGATGATAGCTTAAGGTATAAAAATATAAATGAGATACATTATGTTATTTTTTCTGTTTCTATTTTCCTGCTCTTCGATAGTGGGGAATGAGTACTCATATAAAGGAAATGAATTTGAGCCTTATGTTGTTGTTGATAAATTCGACCGTAGTTTTAAAAGTTGTAGTAATACTGGTTGTACTTTGTACTTAGGTGTGGATGTTTCTATTCATAATCCTACTGATAAGTATTTAAAAACGGAAGTAAAGTGTACTTATTACTGGGGAAATTATGAACACGGTACTGATATTTCCGCTCTTTTTTCTTTGGCCGCCAAAAAAAGTAGAAATATCAAGTTCTCATACATGATGAGCGTTCCGTATAACGTGACAAGTAAAGTAGGAGTTAGTTGTAATGCTAACTACGTGCGTAATAATGATGATTACGTAACATCCATAAGCCGTGGTTTCGATAGCAGTGTTATAAAAATACACAGGACTAAAAAACATGTTGTATGGGCTACGATTACTATTCCTTCTTATAATCAGCTTGTTACTTCTGGGTTGTAATGAATGTTATCCTGGTGGGTTTCTTTCTCTTACAAACTATAAAATAGGTAATTATATTTTAACGCCTGGTGGGATAAAAGTATACAATAACTATACAGAAGTAGATTTAAATCTTATTGATACTAAAGTAGATGAATTAGAAAAGTGTTTGGGTGTAGAAATACATAGAAGTTGTTTCTCTGTTCTTATTCCGGATGATTGGTTCGTTTCTTCTTGTTCTGGGGAGCAAATGCTTCCTGTAGCAGCTCCCTATAAACAGTGTGAGGATAAAGGTTTATATTTGGAAGAGAAGTGTAGAGGATTAAGTAGGCCAACATTAGAATGTCCCTGTGTTTGTACTTACAGAGTTGCTTTACAAGATGATTATTTTATTGTTTCTCCCCCCAACTTAAAACTTTTTAAAGTAGATTTGGCAAGATTAGTTACAAATGTTAACAATCCTTGGAAAGATCCTAATATATCAAAATGTGTGAACTAAGGCAATAACATGATTATTCTGACAATATATATAAGTGATCCAACAGCGGTAATAGCAGCAGGTTATAACGCTGTAAAAGTGTATCGTTCTGATTATGAGAGTGGGTACTTTACTGAAATAACTAATGTTTCTACTCGTCCGGCTATTAGTGTGTCTTCTAAATATATTAACTACGAAGATAATAGTTATTACGGTGTATCATCTTCTTGGTATAAAACAAGTTATTATAATACTGTTTCAGCTGCTGAGTCTTCTTTATCAACAGCTACACATGGTATAGCTGTTGAACAAACTTCTTTAGTTGCTACTTATCCGGCGGAAAAAAGTTTAACCTCTACTGATAGATTTAACGTAGATAGAATAAGATACTATGTTGGAGATGAGAAAAAAACATATAGAGATTATGTAAGTCCTACTTGTTTAGCTGGATATGAAAACGTATCAACTGACGGAACTACTTATAAAGTGGACAACCCAAAAGGGTGGCCGCTAAAAGTAATAAAAGATAGTATAGAATACAGCACTTCTTCTAACCCTGCTGTTGTTGATTATTCATTTCTGACATTTAGTGGAACTACTATCTCCACAGTTTCAGGCGTTCTTGATGTGTGGTATGAGAGTTTTAGACATTCTGATAGAGAAATATTAGATATTTATACTACTACTCCTGAACCACCTTATATGACGAGTGCCACAACTACGTCTGATATGTATCATATTTCGGCGGCTATAACAATATTAGAAATGGAACTTCGTCAGTTAATGGGTGAGACTTCTGGTTCGTTCTCTCTTCAAGGAGAGTTGAGTTATAATCCAGAACCACTTTTGCGGCAGAAGAGAGAAGATTTAGCAGAACTTAAAAGTAAACTGAAAGAGTTAACTAATGAGATGTCTTCTCTCGTTATTACTGGCGTTAGGATTGATTAAATGGGTCAGATGATACCATCAGGTTTAAGTAAGGAAATAAGAAATAAGTATGCTCAAATAAAAAATGAGTCGAGTAAAGTAGTGTTTTTATATTTGGAGCCTAATAAAACGGATTGTCCAAACTGTTATATGACAATAAGTTCTGGTGCATCGACTAACGTTTTTAATGCTTCTTTTGTAGCCCCCACAACTATTTATGGTAATGTTATAACTCCTGTTTCTTTTACAAGAGGACGATGTCCTGTATGTTCTGGTAAAGGAGTAATAGAGCAGGAGAATAGGGTAGGTATTAGGTCGTTAGTACGATGGAATCCGGCTGATGGGGATGGTAGATTAATAGTTACTGTTGCTGGTGCAGAAGGAACTAATGTAGTACAGCTAAAAACAAGCGAATGTTATTATGAAAATCTTAGAGATTGTAAGTATGCTTTAGTAGATAACATTAAGTGTGAGTTGTTAAGCCCACCGGTAATGAGGTCATTAAGCACGCAAGACGTTATAGTTATAGCGTATCTTTCTTCAGTGAATGTTGGTAGCAGTGTAAGAGATAGATAATGCCTTCTGTAGATGTTTATAAACTTTTATTTGAGAACTTTAGGATTAAGTTCTTACAAGAGTTTGGTTATAGAATGAAGGATGCTTTACAAAACGAGTTTAAGCAGGATTTCTTAGATACGTTTTCAGATGAGTTTGATAAAAACTTTTCTGACTTAGACAGTAAAATGTCAAAACAAGGTGATCCTACTGCTCCTTCAAAAATAAAACCAGCTGTAATGAACTATGTATCTACTAACTTTGAAAACGGTATTACTTTTGACGCTAAAACCAATGAAGTAAAGATATCTTTATTGTCTCCTGAAGCATTAGGTTATCCTTCTGGTCCGGATAGACATGAAACAGATAAAGTAAGGTTGTTTTATTTCTATCTTGAAGGAGCGGCTGGTGAGTTAGCTTTTATAAATAATACTACTTATGATATAATGAACTACAAAAGATCAGGATCTCCTGTTGGTAGATTTGGAGAGGGTTTTTTAATGGATATGAAATATTATTCGGCCGCAAGAAGAAATCCTGTTTATGGTAAAAATCTACCATCAGAAGAAGAAGTAAGATTTCCTCTATCTGGTTCTGGTCCTGTAGATATTATAGGTATGGTAATGAATAGATTGCCTATGAGTAAGTATATTAACATAGCAACTAAAAAAGCTCTTGAGGGCATACAAAATGTCGGTTAGTAGATTAAGGCTAGAAAATACTTCTTTATATAACTACTTGAAATATGAGTTAGTTGCTAAACATTTTACTGAAGTGCAGACTACTTCGTTAGTTTATAATAGTAGTTTAGGTGCGTATATTCCTTCATCCGTTTTAGATATAGAACCGTCTCCAACCTCTGCTGGCAGAGGTTGGGTGTTTTTTGACGATTATACAACTTCTGATGGTACTGTGGTTGTTGATACTTCTAAAGAACAAACGACTAAAGTTACTGTAACTGGGGCTACACATTATACCGTTGATTATACAAACGGAAGAATATATGATCCTAATACTGTTCCTACAAGTGTTACTTACAGCTGGTATTATCTTTCAGTTTTAGATGCTTGGCCCGGTATTAATCCTCCTCCTCTTCCAGTAGTATCTATAGATGTGGATACAACTAATAAAAGTGGTTTTCAACTCGGCGGGGGGAAGAAAAATACACGCATAGCAAATCTTTATATATTTGCTACTAATAAAGCTGAAAGAGATGACATAACAGATATATTACAAGATAGTTTATTTAACAGACAAATAACAGTAAAAGATTATAGTAAGGGTGATTACTTAAACTATAACGGAATGTTTAATACAGGATTTAACCCAGATATTTTAGAAGGCTCTATTCAGATATTATCTGCTGAAGCAAGAAATATAAACGCTTGGGTGGATTGGTCAGAACTAAATCGTTACAGAAGTACGATTAAACTGACGTTTGAGACTTACATAGATAGTGTATAGATTTTTCTTCGGCGGCTGAAAAAAAGTACCACGAAGTGTTTAAAATATTATATATAAGTTATGATCAAAAGATTTAATATAACAAAAGAACTCTTACAAAAAGAGTTCTCACTAAAACATTTAGAAATACTTTCCTATACTAACACCGTAAAACCTATTCTTTACCGCTGTAAAAAGTGTAATAAAGAACATTCTATACTTTATACAAACTTCCGCAAAGGTCAGGGATGTCCTTATTGTGGCGGAAAAATAGTTCTCTACCAACAGGTTAAGGAAGCATTTTTGAAAGAAGGATATGAACTTCTCTCACAAGAATATATTAATGCCAAAGAAAAACTTGATTTTCACTGTACAAAATGTGGTAATGACCACTTCATAACTTGGGATAGTTTTCAACAAGGAAGTAGATGTGCTTATTGTGCTGGCAAAATAATAAAAATAGAGTTTATTAGAGAAGAGTTCAAAAAAGCAGGATTTATTTTGCTGGAAGAGAAGTACGTAAACAGTAGTCAGAAGTTAAGATTTTATTGTGAGAATGGTCAGCACGAACATACTATTACTTGGGGGTCTTTTCAAAGCGGTACAAGATGTGGTATTTGTGATCATAAATATATAGATTTGCCTTACGTTAAAGAAAGATTTGAAAAAGAAGGTTATACTTTACTTTCACAAGAATATAAAAATAGCACAAGTAAGTTAGATTTTGTTTGCCCTAAAGGACACAAGCATAGCATAACTTGGGCTGATTTTAACAGCGGTTATAGGTGTGGTTACTGTGCAGGTAAACATAAAACTGATGCTGAGAAAAGAAAAGTATTTGAAGATGCTGGATATATCGTTGTTGGTGTAGCAAATAGTTGGGATTATAGAAAAACAGATTTAATATGCCCCAAAGGTCATAGTTGCGCTATAAGCAGAGATAACTTTTTAGGAAAGGGCAGACGTTGCGGTGTTTGTAATGGTAAACATTTTACAGATGCTGAGAAGAAAAAAGTATTTGAAGACGAGGGATATAAGGTTGTAGGAGATATACCATTTAGTAATGTGACCAAAGTAAATCTTATTTGTCCTAATGGACACGAGTGCGCAATAAACAGAAGTAACTTTCATAGAAAAGCAGAACCAAGAAGATGTCCGCATTGTAATGAGGCAGGAAAGTCTCGTCCAGAGAAGGAGATAGCTAAAACTATTGAAGAAACTTTACCAAACATCAAAATATACCTTAATATTAGAGATAAGATAAAACCTAAAGAGTTAGATTTGTACCTTCCTGAATATAATCTTGCCTTAGAATATTGTGGAATATATTGGCATTCAGATAAAGTAAGTGAACGTTCTAAGAAAGCACACGTAGTTAAGGCGGCTGTTTGTAGAGAAAAAGGTATTAATCTTATAACTATTTTTGAAGATGATTGGTTGTATAAAAAACAACAACTTTTAGATGTAATCTTTAGAAATATTAATACTTTACAGAGTTTATCACAAGCAGATATTTCTTTTAGAAGATTGGATTTTCATAAAGCAAAAAAGTTTAATCAGGAAAACTCTTTACAAATATTTCATACTTATGAAACTAACTTCGGATTTTTTCATAATAATGAACTCAAGGTTGTTGTTTCTGGTTTAGTAGAAAAAGATTGTTTTTCTATACGAAATATAACTTACTTAAATGGGTGGTTTTACAATATAAATAATATTATTTTTACTTGTATTAAAAGATGGTGTAAGAATAATAATATTTTAAGTGTTTTTTATTTAGAAGATTTAAGATATAAAGTTGTTTCAAAACAAGATTTAGATAAAGGTGGTTTTAGTTTTAAAGAAGAAATGAAACCACTTACTTATGTTGTTAAAGGAAGAAGAAGGTTTGGTCCGTGTTTTATAAATGCTAGAAACACGGAAAGTTGTTTTCAAGAACAGAAACCGGAAACTAGACTTCTCCAAACAAGAGAGTCTCCTACAAAAGTAAGTTCTGAAGAACAAGGAAGTACGAAAGGGAATGAAATAGGTCGTATAACTGATTGCGGCCACACAATATATGAGAGCAAAATAGAATGATTTATAATACATTGATGACTAGTTTCACAGTGTATAACTTATTGAAACTATGGAGGAATATTAATGACTAGAAATCGTATCATTTACGCGAGTCAATCCGTTATCGTAGACGGAGAGATACTATATCGTGTACAAACTTTGGGTTCTTCAACAGCTTTTACAAGCACCGATATTTTCGAGCTAGGACAACAAAATGTCGTGGACGTGTGTGATGATGTTCCCGCAGTTTCAATCACACTGGACACGAATGAGTGGGGTGATATTAACACAGTAGCTACTTTAGCGGGTATTGATAAATCAGGTTTTAATGCTACCGCGGTTGCTGGTAACGCTAATCTCGTAACCATGAGTGGTACTACTGGTATTAGTTACTACCACGGTGCTGCTCTTTCTAACTTTGGTGCGTCTAACTGGTTTGATCTTTGGTCTCCAGTTCAGTCTGAGGCATCTCTTGGTACTGCGGCTAACACCATAGATCAAACTCTGTATCTTCCCAAGTGTTACGTTAATAATCTTGAGTTAGGTTATTCAACTGGTAACAACGCAACTGAGAACTACGGCGCCGAGACAGATACTAAGTATTGGTTCCTTAATGATGGGCGTTTTGTAAGTCAGGAACAGTGGAACTGTTCGGGAGATTTAGACACAGTAACTCTTGGTCTGAAGCCTACTGCTTCTGGTGTTGCTCAACTGTCTGACTCTTCGTATGCGTTCCTGTATTCTACCACTCTTGGCGAGAGAGCACTTTGTCACGAGACTGCTGCTGGTGCAAAGACTTATTACGCGGTTGACACTGCTGCTGCTACTGCCACTAAGGGTAGTTATAATGTTACTACTAACGTAGTAACTCTACCTACTGGTCTTACTACCGCTTCTGGTGATTTTATTAAGATCCGTTATGCTGCGAATGCTTATGCTGATGATAGTGGTGATTCAGATGTTCAACATTCTAACTACTTTACTCCTCTTGCTGACGGTGACACCACTCACGTAGAGGATATCGGTGCTGTTCGTCAGGGGCAGATTGAGCTTTACTTGGTAGATCCAGATGTTGTTGGCCCAGGCGGTGCTTATGATATGGCTCTACGTATTACTTCAGCCACTATTACTGCAGCGATGACTCGTGAAGCACTGAATGAGCTGGGTCACCTTAAGCCTTATGACCGACCTCTTACTTTCCCAGTTGAGATCACTACTTCGGTAGAAACTACTGCTGGTGACTTAGAGACGTTCGCTATGTTTGCCGGTAAGAGTGCAACTTATGATGCTGGTACTCTTAAGGACATCACTATTAACCATCTAATGGTTAAGGATAACCTTGTATTAGTAGTAATGATTTATCAGCAGACTGATGAAACCGCTGGTGGTACTGGTGCTCTTCGTAAGGTTCTTGAGAGCGATATGGTTGGTACTGAGTACTTTGTACGTGGTGTTAGAGCCGTGTACGCAGCTATTAATCCTGCTTCTCCAGAGAGGGAGTATCCGCTCAAAACAGTAATAGTTCCGGGACTTAAGGCAACTAGTGAGAATCAAAGTACCCAAGTGGGACAGAACAGCTCATTAAGCCTAGCTTTCCGTAGCACAAACAAACTGTTTATCGTTAAGGGGTTTGTGCCTGTTGCTGATGTTGTTTGTACTCCTGGTCTTCAAGTTAACGTTTAATATTTAGTCCTACATAGTTCAATAAGAACCCCGTCTTAGGAAACTAAGGCGGGGTTTTTTTATTCTCGTTTAACATACTTGTTTTTATGTCTTATTCTTATAAGAGATAGTATAGGTATAGTTGTATCTATACTTATTTAACTTAAATATTTAAGGAACGGACTAAATGAATGAAAAAGATTTAAGGGAATGGTCTAACAAGAAGTTATGTATTTTAGTTAAAAACAATATTACCAAGTTATTTGACGGGATACTTGATTTTTCTGAAGTTGCTGTAGATGATAAGGAAAGGTACAAAGTATTACGGTCAAAAGTTTTAAAGCTTTCAAATGACACTATTAGGTGTTTGATGTCGGAAATAGAACGTAGCTA
>Ga0265297_10004308_pt1 | contig 23517 bp, 21 predicted proteins | sample Munlanlwell13791_FD_192502 | JGI IMG/M metagenome (GOLD analysis project Ga0265297, IMG submission 192502) | Leachate microbial communities from a municipal landfill in Southern Ontario, Canada - Leachate well 137-91 | ecosystem: Engineered > Solid waste > Landfill > Unclassified | place... | reverse complement strand
TCTAACATGCTCGGGTCTACGATGCCGTTATTCTTTCTCCTAAGATTAAAATAAGCTTTCGAATGGAATATGCACGGAAGGTTCAAAAGCTGTCCGGTTTTATTGTTTCCTTTGACGATCAGCTTATAGTAACCTTCGCGGTAACTGAAAGCCAAAGTTTCGTTTTTATCCCAGATGGCTACCGAAACGCGGTATTCCCCGGGGGCGAGCAATAATTTCGATAAAAATAACTCAAAGTAACCCTTTCCCGGCCTTATTTCCGGTATATCGTGTCCGTCAAACTTAGTATTAGGGCCGTAACAATATACCCCGTCTTGCCTGAAGATCGCTATGCCAAAATGCGGCTCTTTGATCGGATTTTTTGCTTCGAAATAAACTTTTATCTTTAATGGCTTGCCGCTTCTTATCCTGTAAGACCTAAAGCCGAATTTATTTATCAACTCTACTTTTTCTATAGCCGCTTCTTTTGTCCCCAGCTCATTGCCCCAATTGGATGTATCTTCGGCCCATTTCTTGGTATTTTCAATTAAACCGGATTCCTGTTTGAGCCCTACGAAAAACTTTTCTGTCTTTAATAATGCGTGGTATTTATTAATGCCTTCAGTTGTGTTGCCGTAGAATAACAACCGGCCGTGATCCAAGAGGACTACGTTATCACAAAGCCTCTCTACTAAATCCATGCTCTGGTTAGTTATTACCAGGGTCTTCCCCGAACGCCTCAAGTCCATTAACCGCTCAAAACACTTGGTCTGGAAAAGGGCGTCTCCTACCGCCAAAACTTCATCTATCGCCAAAATATCAAAAGCCAGGTTTACAATTATGCTAAAGCCCAATCGAAGCCGCATTCCTTGCGAATATGTGCCCAACGGCATATCGATAAAATTGCCCAATTCCGAAAATTCTATAATGCAGCCCAGCTTATCTTCCAACTCTTTTTTTGTGGCGCCCATTAGGGCGCCGTTAAGAAAGATGTTTTCTCTTCCCGTCAATTGATCCTGAAAGCCTATCCCTAAGTTAAATAAACCTAAAACCTTTCCCGTAACCTTGACCTCTCCTTGAGTGGGAGACAATACCCCGGCAATTATATTTAAAAGCGTTGTCTTTCCGGCTCCGTTTCTTCCGATTATGCCCAGAATTTCCCCTTTATAAATATTGAATGAGATGTTTTTTAAGACCCGGAGTCCGCCAAAATCTGCCCCGATGCTCCTCGCTGTTATTTTTGAAAACTGGTAGACTTTATCTACCGAATTCATCTCTATAGCCCTGTCAGCCAGTTTGCTATTATTTTTTAATAGCTTAGTAGGAGAGGTGATCATTTATATTCTTTTCATTCCTTTTATAAAAGTGGATCCCAAGCAAAAAAAGGATAACCGCAAAAAGCAAGGGGAAAATTATCAGGCCCAAAAGGCCGATTTCTTCTCCTATAGAAGGATAAAAGCCTTTTAAGGCCGCGATCCTGTATAAACTCAATATGCCCACAAATGGATTATAAATATATAAATTAAATAAGGGGTGTGGCAGGGAAGCTTTAACCAGATAAATAGAGTAAAAGGCGGGTGTCAGATAAAATAATATGGGCAAAAGGGCTTCCAGCACATATTTCATATCCCGGAATCTGACATAAACGACAGAAGATATCAACGAAATTCCTATCGTTAAAATCAGATGCACCGCTAAAATAATGGGCAGGAAGATGATAAAAATAGGCAGGCCTTTTAGAAAAAAGAGGGCGGTAATGATCAATATGAATAATGAGGGCAGAAAATTAACCGCGTTAGCCAGAATAATCGACAAGGGAATAAGATAGTGGGGTAATTGCGACTCCAGGATCAGATTTTTATTATCAACCAGGCTGGTAGTTGAGCTCGCTACAGAATCCTGGAAGAAACGCCACGTGAATACCGCGCTCATTAAATACAGCAAAAAAGGCGCTTCTTTGGTTTTAACCTGTAGAATTACGGAAAAGACTACATAAAAAATCGCCACTATCAAAAGAGGCGATAAGAATGCCCAGGCAAATCCGAGCAGCGGCCTGGAGTAGCGGATCTTCAAGTCCTTAAGCACAAGCTCCCGGATCAAATCCCGTCTCTGGAGAATCTCTTTTAGCATTTAGCGCTGAAAAGAGTTAATTACCATTGGGCAATGCCTTTTCCCTTAATAAAGCATCGTACAGATTTTGGCTATTCGTTACCATATTCGCAAGGGTAAAATTAAAATTCAGGCTCTCCTTGGCATTTTTACCCATTCGGCCCCTGAGATCCTCGTCCTTTAATAAGGTAACTAATCTCTCGGACATCCCCTTCATGTCACGGGGCGCAACCAAAAACCCCATCTTTCCCTCAATGACCATCTCCGCCACTCCGCCGGTATTAGTAATAACTGAAGGCTTGGATGACGCCATTGCCTCTATAACGGAGATGGGCAGGCCTTCCCATAAAGAAGTAAGAACGAATACATCTATAGCCGATAATATCCGGGGGATATCTTTACGCCAGCCCGTCAGGATAACATCTCTCTCTAAATTCAATTTCCGTATTAATATCTCTATTTCCCCGCGTAGCGCCCCATCGCCTACCAAGAGAAACTTCGTTCGGGGCGAAGAGGTTTTCACCAAAGAAGCCAGTTTAATGAAATCCTGCGGGTGCTTTTGCGGCTTAAAGCAGGAGACCATGCCTACCACTAATTCGCCCGTCTTAATCCCTAATTCCCGCCTTAGGTTTTCGTCTTTTCCGCCAAATTCCGCGTAATCAATGCCGTAGCGTATAAGGGCGTATTTTTCATCCGCGCCGATACAATTATCTATCCCTTTCTCTTTATCGTATTCCGAAACTACTATCAATTTATCCGTGAATCGCGCGGTAATCCTTTCTAGCCAGATGAAAAATAACCGTTTTATCTTCGGCTGATAATCGTTAAAGCTCCAACCGTGGACAGTGTGGACTATGACCTTTGCCCCGGCCAATTTCGCGGCCACGCGGCCTAAAATGCCTGCCTTTGAACTATGCGTATGGACAAACTCAATCTTGTTCTTTTTGATGAAGTAATACAGCTCTATTAAAGCGAAAAGGTCATTTACGGGATTTATCGGGCGCTCTAACCATATCGATCTCTTTACCGTTAGATTATCTATAGATAAGGCCTCGGGCAGCAGTAATCCGTCTTTGGCAGCAAATAAGAACGGGCGGAATTTACTTTTGTCCAGGTGCCTGGTCAGGCTTAATAAATACTTCTGCGCCCCGCCCAGCTCTAATTTAGTAATAATGTAAAGGAGGTTAATTGGCTGCATTCGAACAACTTATATTATAATCCTTATATAGAAAACTTCAAGCCGCAAATTGGGCCAAATGAGCCTTGTTTTGATTATAATAAGAGGGGCGAATATGCCTTTTGGAGTAGATGAATAAGGCCGGGTCTTGCTTTGAGGATTTTAACAAATACGCGGCAGGGGCTCGCTGGTAAGCATATCTACGATGCGCCGGGTACCGAGAACGGTATTAAGGATTACGCGCCCTTTAGGTTCATTTACGATCTTTCCGATGACCCGCGCATTTTTACCCAAGGGGTGCTTTCTTAGCAGGCCCAACACCCTTTCCTGCCCTTTTTTCTCGACCACCATCACCGCTATTCCCTCGTTCGCGATAAACAACGGGTCGATACCCAGCAATTCGCACGCGGCTTTCGCTTTTCCCGAGACCGGGATATGCCTTTCTTCTATTACGATTCCCCGTCCGGAGCTTTGCGCCGCTTCGTTTAAGGTAGTGGCCAGGCCTCCGCGGGTAGGGTCGCGCATGAATTTGATCGCGTTGGTCTTTTTTAATATGGGTATCAAAAGGCTGTTCAAAGCCGCGCAGTCGCTTTTTATATTAAATCCCAACCCCAATTCCTTTCTTCTGGCAAGAACGGCCAGGCCGTGTTGAGCGATCGGTCCGGTGAGGATAATGGAATCCTGCGGTTCTATATTTTTTACGGATAATCTTTTATCCGCTATAACCCTGCCTATGCCGGAGGTGTTGATAAAAATTCTGTCGCAGGCGCCCTTTTCCACAACCTTAAGGTCTCCGGTGACAAAACGGACGCCGGCCTTTCGGGAATTTGCGGAAATGGAATCCACGATCTTTTCCAAAACCCGGTATTCAAGGCCTTCTTCCAATATCAACGCCAGGGAAAGATATTCAGGGTCTGCCCCCTGCATTACCAGGTCGTTTATTGTCCCGCAGACCGCTAATTTTCCGATATCCCCGCCCGGGAAAAAAAGAGGGCTCACCACGAACGAGTCAGTAGAGAACGCGATCCTTTCTTTGTAATTTATTACCGCGCTGTCCGCCAATTCATTGAGAAGGGGATTGTCGAGTTTCTTAAGGAGCAGGCCCTTGATCAGGCCGTGCATCAATTTCCCCCCGCTCCCATGGCCGAGAATTATTTTTCCTGATGCGATATCATTCTTTCCCATTATTTTATCTCTACGCCTTTTTCCAGCAGGTCATTTTTTAAGCGTTCAACTCCCGTAAAAACAAAACCACTGATGCCGTATTCACGGGCCCTTCCCACTAATTCGGGCCTGTCATCGGTGTAAAAAGCTTCCTCCGGGGCTGCCCCCAGCAGGCCCAATGCCTGTTCGTAAATTTCAAGATCCGGTTTCCTGTGTCCTGACTCAAAGGAAGTAATTATATTATGAAAAGCGTCGAAGATGGGGAAATTCTTCTTCAAATACTCAAAGTGCATGATATTTATGTTTGAAAGGAGCGCGATTTTATAGCGGGCTTTTAAGACTTTGGCAAGGCTGTGGACCTGGCGGTTTCTTTCCGAAAGAAAAAATATCTCATTCCAGATTGGGCAAAATCCCGCGTAATCCAATCTAAGATCCAGCGCCTTCTTTATCTCAAAGAAGAAATCCTCCGGAGTAATTTTCCCCTCTTCAAAAACAGCTGTCAGCCGGGAATCGAAAAACATATCGTATATCTGGCGCGGAGTTTTATCGGTAAAAGCCGCCGCCCTTTTGGCGGCGATCATATGGTCAAAATCGACGAGCACGTTACCCAAGTCAAAGATCAAGGCTTTTATCCCGCCGCCGGTCATTAGTTGTTGCCTTCTTTTTTCTTTTTGAACAGGTCAAGGAACCTGTCTTCGTACTCTTTATACACGTTCCATTTATCCAGCTCGGATTTAAGTTCTTTGGCCCTGGAGATATCCGCCTTGGATTGCGTAAAGAGCCTTTCAATGTTTTCTTTTACCGATAAAGGCAGCTTAGTGAGCATGGTCAGCGACTTTTTTATTTTTTCTATATCGTCTTCCCCTATCGGCCCTTGAGAAGGGGCGCCCAGCTTGAGGTAGTCCATAAGCTTATTGATTTCTCCTTCCATGCCATGCGCTTCGTCGATAAGGCCATGAAGGTCAAATTGTATCTTTAAGATCTTAGACAAGGCTTCAAGGACGGCGTAAGAAGCTTTGGGGTTTTCTATCTGGATTGTATAAAGAGGTATCTCGCCAAGAAGGCAGAATCCGGAAAACCCTTCTTGCCTTGCTATGCCTAAAAACAACCCGTTCATGCCGCTGACTTGGCCGTCCTGAAGGCGCTCTAAATTATATTTTCCGAGCGCCTCAAGAATTTCTTTTTTTGTGGCGCTCACCCATACCCGGGGCTGCTGAGTATGGTCTATGGGCTGAGGCATTGCCGCGAAACTCGCGATGTTCTTGACCTTAAAATGCTTCGCCATGGAGAGGATCCTTCCGGAATATTCCTCCGCCCTTGCCAGGTCCGGCTGGGCGTTACTGATGAATATTATCAGGTCATTGCTGCCGGACTTGTTCTTCCAGAAATAAAACTTGCTGTAAGGCAACTGCGGCACCTGCAATATTCCGCCCTGGACAATGCTTCCGGTCATATAAAAAAAGTCTTCGGGAGGTATTTGCGCGAACTCTTCGGCTTTAAGTTGTTCCACAAGGTAAGTCGCGGCGCGAAACGCCACCTCCCCCATCCCCGGCCAGGCACAGATCAAGTATGGACTCTTTAATCTCGGTCTTTTTAATATTTTTACGCCTTCCATATCTTCCTCTCCTCCATGAGCTAAATAGACGCTATTTATACTTCTTTAAAAACTCCCCCAGCATCACTGCCCCTTTATACAAATCTTCGATCTTCACATATTCGTCCGCTATATGCGCGCAGGAGGAAACCCCGAATCCGGTGGCTACGGCGGGGATATTCTTCTCCTGAAGAAAACTGATCACGGTGGCCCCTTCGGAGCCTTTTATCCGCGGGATGACCTTTGATTTCCTTGCCGCGGCTATCAGGCGCTTTACCAGGGGCTCCTCTTTATCTATCCAATACGGCTTCTGTATCCCCTCTATTTCTATTTTGTATTTCGCGGCGTGTTTGCTGACGACGCTCCGTAAATATTTTAAAATATCCGTTTGCCGCATACCGGGCAAAAACCTGACATCTATTTCAAATTCACACCAGTCCGCGACGACATTTACTTTATCCCCGCCTTTTATGGTCCCTATATTTATCGTCGGCGGCCTAAGAAATTTATTCTTCTTATAAATAAATTTATGCGCCTTTAATTCAACCAGTATTTCCAGGGCCCTGTCTATGGCGTTTACTCCCAGCCAGGGATAAGCGCCGTGCGCTTTTTTACCTTGTATTTTGACCTTGAGGTGCATCAGCCCTTTTTGGGTAACGACGATATCAAAATCGTCGGAATCCAGCACTAAGGCCGCGTCCGGCCGCAATAAATTCTTTTCCAGCAAAGGGATCAATCCCAGGGTTGAACCACACTCCTCATCGGCTGTGGCGGCAAAGATCAGATCGTAATCCAGCGATACGCCTTCCTCGACAATGCTGTTTATCGCCTCTAAACCGGCCGCGAGGTTTCCTTTGCAGTCAGTCGCCCCCAAGCCGTATAACCTGCCTGCCTTTATCTTCGCGGCAAAGGGGTCAAAACGCCAGCTTCTTCCGGCAGGAACGGTATCCAGGTGCGGCGTGATCAAAAGCGAACGTTTTCTATTTTTTCCCTTTAATATAGAGACTACGTTAAGCCGTTTCTTTTTAAACTCATAAATTCTTGTTTCCATCCCCAGTTTTTCGCAATACTTTTTTACGAACCTGGCGATCATGGATTCGTTTCCGGGAGGGTTTTCTGAATTTATCCGGATCAATTCCCGCGTAAGATTAAGTAGCCGTCCTTTATTTACCATTTATCTTGAACAGGTTGAACAGTTGTGGCTTGAGCAGCTTCCGCATCCCGAAGAAGAACTGGCAACATTACCCTGTTTATCCTTGGAGGAAAAAGCGAACGCGGAAACCAGGCGTTTTAATTGTCCACTTTGGCAATGCGGACAGGCGATCTCGCGGCTGCTTGAACGGACCAGATATTCAAATCTTAGATTGCATTTAAGGCAATTATACTCGTATATGGGCATTTTTAAAACTTGATATTGAAACTAAAAGAGACCTCCTCGCCGTCCAATAATCCGCCCTCAAGGTTTGCCCAGGTGTTGTTGGTGAGGGGCATGTCAAAACCGAGGATCAAGCCGGCGCTCTTGGTCAGATCGGACATCGCGCGCTTCCTATCCTCTTCTATCCAATGTATATAATCCACCCTTGACCAGCGCGCGCCTATGTATGGAGTGATCTTTGTAAATTCCCGCGAAAAGAGAAGAGATACCTGCCAGTCATCAAGCACGGCCCCATGTTTTGTCCCGCCCAGGTCCGTGGATTCCGGATGCACGCTGATATGCTGGAAACCAAAAACGGATTTGATTTTATCCCGGTCGAAAATTTTTACGCGAAAACCATAGCCTCCCGCGAAACCTGTGGAATAATCGACTTCATCGCTGTTCGTTGGACGCTGTTTTATATTTCCCGCTCCGCCTTTTAGGTCTATCGACAGCCAATCATAAATGCCGTAAGATAAAAGGAGGAAATTTTGAAAGCTTCTTACCTTGCCGTATTCACCTTCCAAATACCTCTTGAAAATCGTGTGTGTCTGCACTCCGGAAAAAAACTGTTTCTTCGCGGGCATTTTCGTCCCATAACAGGGCGCCGCCTGACAAGGCGCCCAAGACCCGGCACTCATTACACAAAACCCAACAATTAACGAACGTATTATTTTTTTAGCGGACATGTTCGGCACCTCGGATTATTTTTACGGCAAAATTCTTTTCCCAGCCTGACTATCAGCGCGTGATATTCATTGTATAATTTTACTCTTTTTTCGAGGTTTTGCATAAATAAATTTTGCGCCTGATCGTAACCGGCGCCCTCACCGATGAAACCGTGGCGGAACAATATCCTCTTCGTGTAGGCGTCCACGACAAATACCGGCTTATTTAAAGCGTATAAAAGTATGGAATCCGCCGTCTCCGGGCCGATCCCATTGACGCCAAGCAGCTGCTGGCGCAGCAAAGAAAGGCCCCGGCGTGACATTTTTAGCGCGCTTCCCTGATAATCCTTGATAAAAAACTTTAAAAAATTCCTCAGCCTTTTTGCTTTTATATTGTAGTAGCCTGCCGGCTTTATCAGCGAGGCCAGGCGTCTTTGCTTAAGCTCATAAAGCCTGCGCGGGCTTAATAGTTTGTTTTTCTTAATATTATTTATCGCCCTTTCTACGTTCAGCCAGTTGGTATTCTGCGTCAAGATCGCCCCTACCATCACTTCAAAAGGGCTCTCGGCGGGCCACCATTTTTGCGGCCCGAAACGGACATAAAGCCGCCGATAGATATCATTCAGCCTGGATGTCATCTTCGGTTATTTTAACTCCAATGGATTGTAATTATAGTAGGCGAACAGGGTGTAGGCGGTCCCGGCAAGGGAACCTGTGGACTTACCTTTAGGGGTTGACCAGCCGTGACCGGTATCCGCGAAATCTTGTGTAGCGTAGGGCAGGCAGCTTTCACCTTGTCCCGAAGGAGAAGGGCTGGAGATGATCATGTTCCCCATCCCGCGCAGGTATTCGTCCGCTTTCAATTCGTATGTCCTGGCCTTGGCGATCATATCTTTTTTATAATAGAAATCCGCCATAATTTTGAATGACATGATCATCTGCGCGGTCCACTCAGAAGATACCAAACCACCCCTGGACAGATGGCGCTGCGGCGCGAAATCAAAACCCTTGATTTTAACCACTTCTCCGCCAGGCCGTTCATAATCCACCTCAACCATGCAATTTTTCTCGGCGAATTCCATGACCATATCCGGGTTCATCCCCACATTCAGCAGTTTCTCCGGGCCTATGGCGGCAATAGACCAGGCATAAGTATCTGTGGCGATGGTAGAATCCCCTTTTCCGCGCTTAATCGGGGGGGCTTGCTTATCGTAAGTATGCTTAAGAAGCCAGTCCAGCGCCTTATCCCTGGCCTCGAGGTATTTATTATCATTGGTTATCTTATAGAGCATATTAAAGAATGAATAGGCGTCCAGGTTATGCTCGGTGGCATACCATTCAACATCCGGCCCCCCTCTTATGCCTTTGTCGCTGTCTTTTTCCTGTAATTCAATAATCGCGCGTCCGATCTCTTCGGCCATCGGGAGATAACTTTGATCCCGGCTTTTTTGCGTGTATTGCAAGGCTGCTATCCCCAGCCAGATATTCGGGCCGCTGTGCAGTATCGCCTCAGCGATATCCCCGTCATTAACATAATAGGCATTATAAAATAGACCGCCCGTTTTCTTTGCCTTCTTCTTGAAGAAATCGAGTATGGCCTTTGCGCGCTCAAAATCGGAGAAATTATTGAAGGCCTGGGCAACCAGTGATTGGTCGTATAAAAAAGCCCAATCCCCCAGATCGCCATCCCCCTCAAAACTCATCACCAGCCCCGTGCGCGGGTTCTGATGGATCTTAATCCACTGATACATCTTATCGAGGTTCGCCTTTTCAAGGGTAGCCTTCTTTTTGTCCAGGCGCAGCAACTCTTCGGTGATCGTGCTCTCCTTATTCTGCACGGCGATCAATTGCTCTTGGAGCGATGCCTTCTCAACGATCAATTTTTCTATGGTGGAGCCCGCTTCCCTTATCTTCTTGTTAAGCTCATTGACTTGTATCTTTTCTTTCTCTTCAAGGATTAATTTCCGCTGTAAAGCGGTTTTTTCATCTTCGGCTGTTTTTATGCGCAGTTGCAGCGTCTGCATCTTTAATTGCAGATCCGTCTTCTCTTTATCTATCGCCTTTATCGTCTGCTTGGCGACGCTGGACTCCTGCAGGATCCTGACCAGCTGTTCCACCAGCGCCTGGTTGCCTTTGACCAGCTTCATGTTTATGTAACTGCCGGCGCTCAAGCCTAACGCCAAAATGGCGATAGTGGTTATAGCCGCCGGAAAAGATAACTTTTTGACCGTGGCGTAACGCATGATCCGGGCGTTGGCTGCGACGGCAATTGATTCATAACTTAACCCTATAAGATAGCTCCCGGCGGTACCTGTTTCTTTCACCCAGGCCACTTTGGCATAAGCCGGAACGCCACATGCGGACAAAGGCATATGTATCTCCAGCTGCATCTTGACCTGCAATTGTTTGATGGGGTTTATCCAGGCGGGTTTCAAGTTATTCACCGCCAGGCATATCCCGCCTTTTCCGACATTATTGGTGAATCCCTGCAGCCACTCCGAAAGCGCCTCATTCCCATCAAGGCTCAAAACGCGGAAAAGCACGGGGAATACGGAATCCAGCCTTATATATTGCCTGCGCTCGGCTCCTAATGCGTCTTTCTTGAACATATTTATCTTTTGGCCCTGAGGATCATCCTCTGTTTGACTTTTCTGGCAAGACTTTCAAATGAATCTTTAAAAGAAGCATACTCGTCTTCCGGTATCTTATCCTTCTTTATCTCTATAACCTGGGTAAAATATATTTTATTCCCTTTTTGAAAATATTCAACGGAAAATCTCATCCACGGAGAATCTTCGGTCACGTTTGGAGGAAGATATTCAACATCGAAGCTGCCGGGGATCTCGATCTCGCAGAAGATTTCCTTGCTGTCTAAAACCGGAAATTCAATGGGATATTTACGCTTATCTTTGGCCACCAGTGATGTGTCAAGGAGCGCAAGCTGCGGGGCGATCCTTGTTTTGCCCGCGGCCGTAAAATATTCGGGGCCATGAAAAGAATAACTTAACTCCACCGGAGCGTTCAGATCGTGCAAATTCTTAATTTCATACCCGTCGAGAACGGCCCCGATCGATATTGACTGTATTTTTTCCTTTAGCGATTCCCTGATCAATTCAGGCGGGGAGAACAGCATCCAATAACGCTGGGACTGGTCATACATACCCGAACCTAAAACTTTCCTTTCCGCGGATACCGTTTCATCGCCGTTTACTTTTATCTTAATGTACTGTCTTATCCGGTTATGCTGTGGCGCGAAGACAGGCGTCTCTTTGACCGCGTAGCCGTCCTCCTTGAAGATCAATACATTGCGGCCCTGATCTCCCGAAGGCAGGTCCCCGAAGGCGCAGGTTTGCGCCGTTGGATCCATGAAGATGACCTTTTCATCTATTTGGACCGCGGCGATAGAATGGTCAAAAAGCATTGAAGGGAAATCCTTGTTCAAATCGTAACATTCTTTCGTCGGAATAAGCAAAGGCCATGCCTTAAAGCCGGCCTCTTTAAGCATGGTGACTAAAAGTACCGCCTTGTCCTTGCAGTCTCCGTATTTGTTCCTGTATATATCCGCGGCCTGATGCGGCTCATAACCTGCCTGACCGTATTCTACCCCCACATAGCGGATCTTTTGCGCGCAGAAATTATAAATCGCCTTTATCTTATCTTCGGATGAAACCTTGCCTTCGGTCAATTCCCTGACTTTATCTTTGATCGCCGCGTCCGCCTTAAGTTTGTCCTTAGCAAGCTCCCACCACCAGTCATATACCTGCCGCCATGAAGAAAACGTGGAAACAAGCATCGTGGGGTTTATCACGACCTGTCGCGGCATATTGGATTCAGGGATTATCTGGGGAATGTTCCTGAACTGCCATTTATAGATCGAATAGCCGTCTCGAGATTCCTTCTCGGGTTCGAAGTTTACTTTGAAATCATTATATTTGTTATTTACCGTCTTGATGCGCAAGTTTCTGTCCTGGGGGATAGAGATGCTCAAATTGGCGGCCATAACCGGTTCCTGCGACTGCAGCGGATAGGTAACGATGAAATCTTTTTTATTGATCAGCTGGCTGCGGTATACTTTTACCTTGTATTCTATAGCCGATCCTTCCGTTATCTCGGGAAAAGAGATGATATAAACACGGGCGTTACTGTAAAGAGGGAAGTTCAGGTACCTGGATACGTCGCGGATGTGCCGTGTTCCAACTTGCGCGACCGAACCGTCTGGCTTTATCGTGCGGGCGTATTCCAGCTCTACCCTTTCGTACGTGGAATCATAATCTATGTGCGTTTCCGCGAAATCTTCTTTTCCCCGCTCATTTAAGATCCTGATCACATAATGAAGCGTGGAAACCTGGGTATTCTGGGGGGTAACTTCGATCTTTTCGTCGCAAAACAAAATCAGGGCTCCGGCTTGCGGATATTCTTCCTGGGAAGGAGACGATTCTAATATTTGGTGCGTTTGGGAGCTGATATTTTTTATATTCAGAGACCCGCTTTCCCTCAGTATGATCTCAAGCCTTTCCGAAGCGGCGACGGAAAACTCTCCGGTTTTTATATTATTATAAATCCCTATCGCCTGGTCAAAGAGGTTTAATTTCTCGCAGGTTAAGCCGTGATAATACAGGTATTCATCATCGGGGAGATTTTCGCTATTAAATATCCCCAGGGCATCCGTAAAATCTCCCAAGCGGTAATAAGAGATCGCTGAAAGCTTCTTTGATTGAGGAAAATCGCTCTTCTTGAATTCTGCGATTGCGCGGGAGAATTCACCCTGGTTGTAATAAAGCTGGCCCAGCTCAAAATGCGTCCTTTCCAGATCTTTGCCTTCGGCGATCAAGTTTTTATAAATATCGGCTGCGCGCTTATAGTAAGCTTCGGATCTGGCGGCAAATTCCTGCGCCTGGTTAAATTCATCTTTTTTGGAGCATCCGGACAAGATCCCGGACAGTAAACACAGAGCCAAAAATAAATTAAACGGGCCTTTATTATTTTTCATATTTATAGTGCGCGCTGCAAGCCCCTTCGCTTGAAACCATACAAGGCCCGATCGGGTGTTCTGGAGTACAGGCCTTTGAGAATAAAGGGCAACCTCCCGGGGAGATCAGTCCTTTGAGGATATCGCCGCATCGGCATTTTTTCAGTTTAAGATCCGGCGCGGGAAGCCCCAAGTTAAAAGAAAAATTCTTTTCCGCGTCAAACCGGGAGAATCTTTCTTTTATCTTCAGGCCGCTTGCCGGGATCACGCCCAGGCCTCTCCAGGAGGCATCACGCACATTAAAAACTTCCGAAAGCGCCCTCTTCGCTTTTACGTTGCCGTTTTTAGTTACCGCGCGCCGATATTGATTCTGAACCCGCGGTCTTTTTTCCGCTATCTGCCGCAAAAGCATGTAAAGTCCTTCCAGTATATCCAACGGCTCAAAGCCTGCCACACAACAGCCTATTTTGAATTTTTTTGGCATGAATTCATAAGCCCCTGAGCCGATTATGCAGGAAACATGGCCGGGGCACAAGAAACCGGATAACTCTAACCTTCTGTCCTTGGCCAGATACTCCATCGCCGGAGGGATCAACTTTAAGGAAGAGTAAAAGAAGAGGTTCTTGATTTTTTGCTTTTTGGCCGCGGCTATGCCCAGGGCGATGGAAGGGGCAGTGGTTTCAAAGCCCACCGCCAGAAAAATCATTCTTTTATCTGGATTCTTTAATGCGAATAAAAGGGCGTCCTGCACAGAATAGACAACCTTGACATTACCGTGGATAGCCCTCTGTTTTTCCAGCGTCGAACCAAGATTCCCGGGGACTCGCAGCATATCCCCGAACGTCAAGACAACATTGTTTTGATCTTTAGCCAGGTCTATGGAGTTATCGATATATTCCTGGCTGCTTACGCATACGGGGCACCCCGGGCCGGCGACCAACCTTAAATTCGAAGGCAAAAGCGAGCTTAAGCCGAACCGGAAGAAACTATGGGTATGCGTACCGCACACCTCCATGATCTTTGTATCGGCAGAGGGCGCGATATTTTTTATCTGCGTAAGGGCCTTTTTGATCAGTTTGCTGTCGCGGAATTCGTCAACGTATCTCATTTATAAATTTCAGCGTCTCTTTCGCCTTTTCCGGATGGACTTTTTCTATAGCGAACCCGGCGTGGACAATTACGTAATCGCCTTTGCGCACCCGGGAAAGCATCTGAATGTTAACGGTACGGCAAAGCCCTGCCGCTTCGGCTTGGGCGAATCCGCCGTTAATCCTCTTGATTTTCATAGGTATGGCTAAACACATGGAACTAGCTCGCTATAGCTGCCTGGCCTAGTGAAACAGAAGAGTCATTACAGGACAGGACGTTATGAGTAAATACTTTGAAGCCTTCTTTAAATAATAGATCTAAAGCCGCTGTTAGTAAAAGCTTATTTTGGAAGACCCCTCCGGATAGAACTACCTTGTTTACCCGGTTTTCTTTTCGCAGGACAACGCTGGCCTTGAGGATCATCTGGGCTATTGTCCGGTGAAAGCGGAAAGCAATCTTCTCTTTCGGTTCTTTTTTTCTTAAATCCCGCACTATATCTGCGAACATGGGCGCCGGGTCTAAGATATAGCTGTTCTTTTCTTTGATGATCTTGAAACGGTAACCCCGCGGCCCGGCGCCCTGGTGACGTGCGGCTAATTTTTCCAATCCTATTGCTAATTCCGCCTCGAATGCGGCCTCGGCCTTCCCTAATACCAGGCTGCCGGCGGCGTCAAAAAGCCTGCCCATGCTGGCGGAAGAAGGCGAATTGAATCCTGAAAGATACATCCTTTTTAAAACCCGCCATTTTCCCGGGGTGATTTTTTTTACCGCGTTTATTCCCATGCTGGGGAACTTATCCTTGTACAGCAGGAAAAGCCAGGCGGCGGCGAGCCTTGCCGGTTCCAATATCGCCTTTTCTGCCCCGAGAAGAGGTATTTGGGCGAGATGAGCGGCTCTGGTAAAATTCCGGTAATCGCAGACCAAAAATTCCCCTCCCCAAAGATGGTTATCGCTGCCAAGCCCGGTGCCGTCGAAAGCCACGCCGATCACTCTTTCGTTGCGCAGGCCGTTCTCCGCCATACAAGAGGCAATATGGGCATGATGATGCTGCACGGGCAATAAGCGGCGGGCGGCGGGCGAAAGAGAGAACGCGTATTTGGTTGACTGATATTCCGGATGCAGATCATGAGCGATAATTTCCGGATTCTTCTTAAGAAAATATTTTACGCATCTTTCAAAACTTAAGAAATCCTCGGGGTCGCTTAAATCCCGGTGGATCCGGGATAGATAAGCGAAGCCGCCTTGGGCGAAACAAACGGTGTTCTTTGCCTGCGTGCCCAGGGCCAGGACAGGTTTTCTTACCTTAAAAGGTAATTGTATCTTTTTATAAGAAACCGGGTTATCTTTTTGCATTTATCATTACCTATAGTCTTTTCATCCAGAGAAGACAACGGCATTATCCCCATTAGCGAATTGGTCAGGAAGGCCTCCTGGCAAGAATATAAATCCGGAATTGTGAAATTCCCCTCGTATACTTTAATACCATATTTTTTGGCAAAATCAATGGCCGCCCTCCGGGTAATCCCGTCCAGGCATCCGCATTCGAGTGAAGGGGTAAATAGCCGCCCCTCATTGACAAAAAATAAATTACTGCGGCTGCCTTCGGCGATATGGCCTTTGTGATTCAAAATTATGCCTTCATCAAAACCTTTATTTTGCGCCTCTTTCAGGGCCAATCTATAAAGAAGATAATTCGTAGTTTTAAGGTTCGCCAGCAAAGAGGGGGCATCCTGGATGAAAGAAGAAACGCAACCCCTGAATCCCTTTCTATATTTTAAGGGCGGGAACTGTAAATATTTTTTGGCCGTAATCAGTATATCCGTTCCGCTTTCGGCTTTACTCAGGGTTATCCTTACCTGGCTGTCGCGAAATCCGCTTTTTCCGGCTGCCCTATAGACGATCTCCTTCAATCTGTCAGAAGGATAGGGGCATTTTATCCCTAACAGGCCCGCGCAATGATAAAGCCTTTTGAGGTGCTCCCGGAAATAAACGATCTTTTTATTACGGCAGCGCATAGTCTCGAATAGCCCCCAACCGTATAAGAATCCGGGCGTTGAAACGGATACTTTCGCCTTTTCTTGAGGGACGAATTTGCCATTTAAGAAAACGATCTGCCTCATTTAATCGCCTGCATCATGCCTTTTGCCTTCACCAGCGTCTCCCGGTATTCTTCCTCCGGCTTAGAATCCGCGACAATGCCTCCCCCGACCCCAAAATACAGCTCTTTGTCTTTCTTTAATATAGTGCGGATTAAAATGTTTAAATCCATGCCTCCGGAAAAACTAAGGTAGCCGAGACTGCCTGTATAAATGGAGCGCCGGCGGGTCTCCAGTTCGTCGATAATCTCCATCGCGCGGATCTTGGGGCATCCAGTAATGGAGCCTCCCGGGAAGCAGGCGCGGATCAGGTCAACCCTGTCCTGATTTTTATGCAGGCATCCGTAAACGGTAGCCGTGGTCTGAAAAACGGTGGAATATTTTTCGAGCTGCCGCAGCCTGCTTACCTTTATGGAATCATAACTGCATACCCTGCCCAGGTCATTCCTCTCTAAATCCACGATCATCATCAACTCCGCCTTGTCCTTTGCGCTGGCAATTAGATCCTCCTTCAGCTTTATATCAAGGGCTTTATTCTTCGAACGGGGGCGCGTGCCTTTCATCGGCCGGGTCGTGACCCTGCCTCTCTCCAATCTTAAGAAAGCTTCCGGCGATGAGCTCAGGATCTGATAATCCCCGTAATCAATATAGGCGCCGAAACAGGAGGGGCTGAATTTTCTCAGCCGTTTATAGATCTGGGGCGCACTCAAGTCGGTTCGGGCACGAAATACCTGGGCGAGGTTTACTTGATAGATATCTCCTTTTTTGATGTACTCCTTTGCGCGCCTGACTGCCGCCATATATGCTTCTTTGGTGAAATTTGATTCCGCGGACGCGCCAACATTGACGGATTTATCTTTGAGGCTATTTTGGCTCGAGGCCGCCTCGCTAAGAAGCTTCTGTATTTTCCTGAAATTTCTCCGGCAGAGCGCTTTTTGCAGGCGATAATCTTTTTCAGGAAAGCCCGCGGCGAATATATATAGCAGCTTTTTAAGATGGTCAATGGCGATCATGGTGTTATAAAATCCAAAAGAAAAATCGGGAACGGGGTTTTTGGGCCTTTGCCTGTTCTTAAATTTCTTTTCCAAGGCGAAACCCAGATCATAGGCTAAATGCCCGACTGCCCCTCCCAAAAAAGGAGGGGCGTTTCCGGTCAACGTAATTTTGTAGCGGTCTAAATTTTTTCTCAGTTCAGGCAAAGGGTCATCTCTCCCGGACTCTAAAACATAAAAAGGGTCCGCCCCCAGGAAAGAATACCGGCCCGGATAGAGGCTGCTATCCAGGAAAAAACACCGTTTTTGCCCTGCGAATGCGCCGAATATCCTCATCGGCTCCAAATTCAGTTTATATGATTTCAAAATGTAATATGCCATCCACCCTAAAAGTCCGTTGTTCGTTCCTTAAACAACAATGGCCTACCAGGTAGTTCCTGTTCTTCTCCTGGCGGATCTCCATGGGGATCACTTCCCTTTCGGAAACCGTCGCCAATCCGGATAAATATTTTATTTTAAGCCTTACCTGCAGGTCTATCGCTTCCTGTAACCGGGCCAACCTCTGGTTATTAATATCTTCGAGAAGTACACAATTGATCCCAAAAAGGCACATGAAATTAGCGAAGCCTTCTATCCCTTTAAGGGCTAATATTTCCTTGAGCCTGCCGAACACGTCGAGCGTCAATTCTACATCGGAAAGGGCGCGATGCTTCTGTTCATTTTTTATGCCGAGGCTGTCTGCCACATAACGCAGCGAATAACGCTCTAATCCCGGCAGCAGCCTTCTGGATATTTTTAAAATATCCGCGACCGCGTTGGCCGGAAGGCCTATCTCGAGTAATTTCAATTCATTGTGCAGGAAACCCTGGTCAAACGCGGCGTTATAAGAACAAAGGCAGGACTCCCCGATGAAATCCAGGAATTTCGGGATAACCTCGCTCGCCGGCGGGGCATCCCGGAGCATCTCTTGAGTGATCCCGTTCACCGCAAAAGCGGCCGCGGATACGGGCCGTCCGGGATTAACCAGGCTTTGAAAAGTTTCCGCCCTTTCGTTTCCCTTGAATTTTATGCCGGCGATCTCCACTATCCTGTCGCCTGACTGCGGATTCAAACCCGTGGTCTCGGTATCAAATATAGTGAATTCTATCTCATCTATGTTTCTTTTATCCATTCCCTGGCTTTGTCTTCATCTTTTGGCTATGTAAGCCGGGATCAATTTCAAGGGCCTATACGAAAGCTTTACTTCTTTAAGGTTATCCAGGCCTGAATCGTCCATAATATTTATGTATTTAAAATCTTTGAGGTCAGCACAAAACTTTCGGAAGATGAACTGGGCCAGACCTTTAATGGATAAATCGGTTATCTCGTATAAAATGCAAAAGGTATCGCTGTTTAGCTTAAAACCTAAGCTGAAACCCTTTATCTTTTTATCTATCTTTACTACTTTTCCGGTAAGATTCAAATCCGCGTAACTATCCAGGGTTATTTTCAGGGATTTGCTGCTGTCTTCGATCATGCCCTGATAAACAGGGTCGTCGTTTCCTGCCTTGCGCTGCGCGGCCCAAGAACTGTACAACTTTAAACACTCTTTTTTTTGCCTGGGCGAAAAATTCATGTACTCGAATGTGTAATGCCCGGTAAAATAATTGAAGCTGGCGCGTTTGGATTTAAAACCGTTCCCTGGCAAATCGGCGAGGGCTTGTCTTGCGCAAAGATAATCGCATGATTTATTAGCGCAGGAGTAACCTGAATCTTTATAAAAAACAAGCTCGCGCTCTTCGATATTTTCTACGCGGGATATGTCCTTGTTTTTGTTAAAACTATCCATAATACCGAATGCTTTTTGAATGACTCCCGGGTTGTTCCTCTTTGATAGAGGCGGCAGATATAAAAAACATCCTGTCCGGTCTACGAAAAATATACAGAGGCATTCTTCGATGACAGACCAACGGATATCAAAGAGCGCCTTCCATATATAGATATTTTCAAAAGCATAAACAGATAATTCGTGCCTGCCAATGGCTAGAAATTCATTAAATATCTCGCTGTCTTTAAGGGATAGGCGGTTAAGCTCCATCGGGCGTCTCTAATTCAATAATATCTAAAACATCCTCGTACGCCTGTATGATCTGGGGATTTTCCTTTAGGAGCTTGATTTGCGCGGGGGAGTTCAGGAAAGAGATCAAGGATTCGGTATATTTTTTAAACTCCTCTTTTTTTAAGTTTTCGGTTACATAGGGACAGTTTAGATCCAGCGTCAAGACGACCCTTCCCTTCCTTAAATTGATCAGGAATGGGTAAAGCCGGCATTCGAAGGGACGGAAATCATAGATCTTGCATCTATTGTCTTCAGCCCTAAGAAACGGGCAGATAAAACCTTCTTCCGCCGGATCGGGTATGGGCATTAACTTCTTATTTGCGGATATGCAGGCTGGAGGGATCTTCTTATCCAGCAGATCCTGGATCTCCTCTTCTAAGAGGCACGGAGACCACGCGGAGTCCAATTTTTTAAACCGGCAGCATCCGCGGCATTTAAGGCAAAACTCTTGTGGAATAATCTGCGCGATCATTTGACAACGCTTCCCAATTTTACTTCCCTGGCCGGGCTTACGATAACAATTCCGGTTTCATCGGAAGCCGCCAGAAGCATCCCCTGGCTTTCCACTCCGCGCAATACCGCCGGATCCAGATTATCTACTACGACCACCTGCTTGCCGATGAGTTCTTCTTTCTGATAAGAACCCCTTATACCGGCGACGATCTGTTTTGTCTTATCGCCCAGATCCACGATAATTACATAAAGCCGGTCAGCGTTCGGATGCTCCTGGACTTCCTTTATCTTAGCGACCTTTAACTCTATTTTCCTGAAATCTTCGATGCTCGCCATACTATCTCCTTGCGCAGAAAGCGCACACCAAACCATCCGATAAAATTGGGTGTTATCCGTCTAAAAAATGAATTCAACCGATGTTTCGATCATATAAGCCGGGTCCGCCTTGCCGTCACCGCGCACAAAAGGGGAAAATAGGCTTCCCGCGGCATCTTCCCTGAATTCTTTATAGTATTTCCCGGGGATGAAATAACCTCCAGAAATTTCGAGCAGCGTATTTTTATTCAGCTTGTATACCGCTGTTATATCCATTTCATGGCCCAGTTCCCTGGATAAATACCGTGCCTGCCCGTCAAGCGTACCCACACCTTTCTCTAGGGATTGCAAATAGAAATAATCAAAGCTCAGATCCAGCTTTGGGGTAACTTCCAAGTCAAACCCCGGAGCGAGAATGATCAGATTGTCGAAATCCGAGGCGGCAAAAGTTTCCGGCCGCGGGATTCCGTAAACCAATGAGTAACAGCTCCCCATGAAAACCAAGGGGCGGATCTCGCAATGCCAGCTGCCGATAGAATCGTCTAAATTAAAGTTCAAGGGGGAGTAATAGCTGAACGCGCGGTTCTTTCCGCTCGCTGAAAGCGTATCCCCGTTTTGCGCCGCGTCCAGCGAAACCTTGTTCCCGGAAGCCAAAAGGAATTTAAAGAACGGTTCTAGCTTTCCGAAGGCGTAACTTGTATCGGTATAAAGCATATAACCGGCGTGGTATATATCTTTAAAATCGCCGCTTTCGCTTTTGCCTTTGCCGAAGTTCCGCGCTGTCTCGGCGGTAAAAGATAATTTATCCCCCTTTAAACTGAAGGCAAGACCCAATGTCCCCAAGATATCCCTTTTAATCGGAGCGCTGAATACGCTGTCCCTCTTTCCGCTGGAAGTGTAATCGGTAAGCGCCCCTATATAAGGATTCAGGTAATTATCTTCCCACTCGTATTTAATATCCGCGGCGAAGAAATTGGCGGCATTATGCTCATAACGATAATCCTGCTCTTCGTCTTGGCGGATGCGCGGGCCCAGGCGTACCTTATAAAATGAATCCGGGCGGGCGTAATATAAGCGCAGCATGGAATTCTGGAATTTTTTGTAGAGCGTGGCTCCGTAATTCTCGTAGGCGCCGCTTAAGCTCAGGCCTTCTCCAACTTCGTAAGCGTAAAGCCCGAGTTTAATGCCTAAATTATTCCTTAGGGGAGCGTCGACCCAGAATTCCTCTATATTTGGAAGCAATTCATCATTACGGTATTCTTCGACTACGCCGCCTGAGGTCATCAGCGTATTGTGTGCGAATAGAGGGGCGTTGTAATCTCCCGGCCCGTTCCTTTCCAGTTTAAAGAAATATGTCGGCCCCGCGGTTTTAGGTTCGACTAACGCGCTCAGACTGTAATCTATGCCCAGATAGGTAGTTGTATCGTCGCTATTGGCGCTATCCAAATCTACGGTATTTTTAAACGAGATAACGTCAGTCCTGGAATAAACGCCCAGGTCAACGGTAAAATTCTCCGTTTCAAATAAGGGCGCGCCGAAGCAAGCTCCCCTTAAAAGGAAAAATAATAAAAAAAATAACGATGATTTATTTGACATGAGCGAAAGGATATAAAATAAGACGAAAAAAGACGGTGGGTGAATAAATACAAAAACGGGGTCGACGAGATTTGAACTCGCGTTCTTCGCCGTGACAGGGCGACGTGTTAGACCAGGCTACACCACGACCCCAAAACAATTGGAGTTAAATTTTAACTTAAAAAGGCGATAATTACAATAAATTTCTGCGAAAAGATACTGGTGGGCGGTAGAGGAATCGGACCCCTGACCTTCTCTGTGTAAGAGAGACGTTCTAACCAGCTGAACTAACCGCCCAGTTTAATAACAAATATTACCACAGAAACCGCCGATTAGCCAGCTTTAAGCGCCGGCGAGTTTTCCTAAAATACCCAGGATAAAAGCCATTACAAAGAGGGCGACGGTTTCGGTCATACCCAAAACCACCAGATAATTTCCAAAACCTTTATTCGTCTCTCCCATCGCGTCACAGGCGGCTGCCGCGCATTTACCCTGCCAGTAAGCGGAAAGGCCTATGGCCAAGCCGCAGAAAGCGCCTATCCCCCAGGCATAATGGCCTTTGGCGGCGAGTTCATAAAGCCGGTTCATCACGATCATCCCATAAATTGTCTGGGTCAAAGGAGCGCCGACAAAAGCCACGAGCATAAACGAGGCGGCTTTATTCTGGCTGAAGCTCTTCTTCCAGGCGCCGATAGCGCTCATTCCAGCCATGCCCGCGCCCATCGCTGAACCGCAGGCAGAAAGCGCCAATACCATACTTAAACCCAAGTCTTTAAATTGAGCTAATAATCCGGTTTCCATACTTTCTCCTTTTTATGCTTTAAGCGGCTTATAAGCCAGGCCGCTCCAGGTAATGTTGGCGTGGCTGGAAAACTCCAGGACATTCAACCTCACCCCGTGCACTAAAACCGAAATCGGCCCTAAAACGATATTTAAAAGATGGCCGACCAGGGCTATCACAATCCCGCCCATTATTGCGATCGGGCCGGTCCCAAGATTCGCGGTCATAGCATTCGTCGTCTCAGCAATAGCCACAGCCGCTAGGCCTACGGCAAAAAGCCTGACATATGAAACGACGTCCGTGAATGTGCTCATAAAATTTAACCCGAAGCTGGCGGACCCCAATCCGCCGAGTATTGCCTTAAAGGGATTCTTGTCCGGGCTGCTGAGGAATATTACCAGCGCTATGCCTGCAAACGCAAGCGTCTTAACAAAATCGGGAAGAGGTAAACCCAAAATAAGGGTACGCGCCAGGAAAAATGCCGCCCAGAGCACGCAGATCCATCCTATATCCGCCAAAAAAGTAACGCTTGGAAACTTCAAAAGCGCCCTCCAGGAATGCCCAAGGCTTAAATGCAGCGCCCCTAAAAAGAAGCAAAATGTCTGCATAAAAACCGGGTCGTTCAATGCCGGGACCAATGGCATTATACCTCTTTGCGCAAGCCAGCTCTGGCCAAAGAAAGTCCCGGTCAAAACACCCCAGACGATCGCGCAACCGCTTAAAAGGTAAAACAGGAAAAAAACGCCGTTATTTATTGCGCTGGCTTTTCTTTTCCTATGAAACCATGCCGTAAACAGCAGGTAACTCAGGCCATAACCGGCGTCTCCGATCAAAATCCCGAAAAAAATACTGAAAAAGACTAAAAATAAAGGGCTTACGTCGAGCTCATGATAACCCGGGAGTATGCCCAAAAGATTGAATACCGGCTTCATCAAATTGATCAACGCGGGATTTTTGAGCAGAGTCGGGACATTATCTCCGGGAGAAGGATCGCTGAACAAAATCCCCCAGCCTTCGCTTTTCGCCTTATCCCTTAACGCGGCT
>Ga0265297_10004306_pt1 | contig 23519 bp, 15 predicted proteins | sample Munlanlwell13791_FD_192502 | JGI IMG/M metagenome (GOLD analysis project Ga0265297, IMG submission 192502) | Leachate microbial communities from a municipal landfill in Southern Ontario, Canada - Leachate well 137-91 | ecosystem: Engineered > Solid waste > Landfill > Unclassified | place... | reverse complement strand
TCGCAGACCCGCTTGAAGTAGAGCAGCGGGAAGATGAACTGCTTATAGTCGCTCGCATCGATATATCCACGAAGAAGCACCGCAGCGCCCCAGAAGTACCGTTCGAGATCCTGCTGCGAGATCGTTGCCGGCATCAGAGCGCCCCCGATTCGGATAACAACTGTTTCAGCCGGTTCTCGGCGGATTCGCAATCCGCTGCCGCCTTCTTCAGATCAATAAGTGCCTCTGAAACCGTCATCGTATCCTCTACGATCACCGGCTCCACGTACAGGGAAATGTTCAGGTTGTAATCCTGTGATCGGATATCGTCGAGCGTCGCAACCCGGGAAATTCCCGTCCGGGTTTCATTCGCTCCATACCAGGAATAGATCTGGTCAACGTGTTCCGGAAGCAACTCATTCTGGTTCTTACCCTTCTTGAACAAACCTGACGCATCGATGAAGAGTACCCTGCCCTTGTGCCGCGCGTCCTTTGTGAGCCGGAAGATACAGACACACGCGGCAAGTGTCGTCCCGTAAAACAGGTTTGGTCCGAGTCCGATCACCGCTTCCAGCAGATCAGAGTCAAGTAGTTTCGTCCGGATCTTCCCCTCTGCACCTTTCCGGAACAGGGCACCCTGCGGAAGCACTATCGCCATCCGCCCGTACGGTTTTGCCATCGACGCGATCATGTGCTGGACCCAGGCATAATCCCCGTAACTTGCCGGAGGCATCCCGGCAAAGTTTCTGCCATACGGATCATTCTCCCAAACCTCCTCTCCCCATTTCTTCAGCGAGAACGGGGGATTGGCAATGACGCAATCAAATGTACGGATCTTATTGTCGTCAAAGAAAGCGGGGCGGCGAAGTGTGTCATCCCGGATAACCTGGAAATCCTCAAGACCGTGCAGGATCAAGTTCATCCGGGCGATGGACGAGGTCGTGAGGTTCTTCTCCTGTCCAAAGAGCCGGAGCCGGCGATACTCTCCCTTATGTTCCCGGACATAATTGAACGCCTCAAGCAGCATACCGCCGGTTCCACACGCGGGATCGTACACGGTCTCTGAATCTTGCGGCTTGAGGATCATCGTCATGAGCCGGATCACCGGGCGCGGCGTGTAGAACTCCCCGGCTTTCTTGTTCGACAGATCCGCAAATTTCTTGATCAGGTACTCGTATGCCTGACCAGCAAGATCCGGCTCAACATTCCGGTTGGAGAGATCGTGCTCCGAGAAATGTTCGATGAGATCGACGAGAAGCGTATCTGAGAACAGTTCTTTGTTTGTCCATTGGGCATCGCCGAAAATCTCATAGAGCGTTCCTTTGTTCGCCGTCTCGATGCAGCGCATCGCATCAGAAAGTGCCTGCCCAACATTTTCCGTCTCTTCACGGACATCGTTCCAGCGACAGTGATCGGGGATGAAAAAATGGAAATTTTCACGGAACTCTGCTTCTTCTTTATTTCCACCGGCTTCTTCGAGTGCCTGTTGATATTCTTCATTATACACATCGCAGATGCGTTTGAAGAACAGCAGCGGGAAGATGTAAGTTTTGTAATCCGCTTGATCCACAGGACCACGAAGAATATTTGCAGCACCAAAAAGCCAGTTTTCCAATGTACTGAGTGAGAGTTTTTCCGGAGCGGCGGGAATGATCTCTTGTGCCGTTGAAGTACCCTGTCCATCCGGTTGTTTTCGGAATGCTGTCTCTCTCTCAGTCATTTCATGCCTTCGGAAAAATTCAGATTATATGGTATTCGTGGTGCAACAGTAAAAAGTGTTCATTTCATGTCTGTCCGGGGACGGACACCGTTGCAGGGATTACTTCCACGACGGAATTGTATGAACATCTCAACGAGGGATGTCCACAGATCCTCTCAAACACCTACCCTCCCGGAACCCCGCACCGAAAACCAATAAATACTGAACCACCCCACATCCCCCCTGTGAACACTTCAGCATGCCAATCTAAGATACCGGTTGTCATCATCCGGGCAGGAAATACCTGGGACGGCGTATCTGACGCCCCCCTCGGATCTCGTGATATCCGTATCGAAGGCGGTGTCATTAAAGAGATTGCCGAAAATATCCCGGCACCTGAAGGTGCAGAGGTTATCAATCTCCGTGACCGGATGGTGCTGCCGGGTCTCATCGACTGTCACATCCACCTGACGCTCAGACCCGAAATATCGCCAACGTTCTGGAGCCATTCAGGCACATACAAGGGTCTCCTGGGTGCCCAGGCACTTCAGATTCTTTTAATGAACGGGTTCACAACAGTCCGGGATGTGGGGGATATGGACCTTCACGGGTACACAACGAGGGACCTGAAGATCGCCCTTGCCCACGGTATCATCAAAGGACCACGCCTGATCACATCCGGTCATATGATCTCCTGCCGGGGCGGACATATGGATGTAACCGCAGCCCTCTCCCCGTATTGTAATGCCCATGAAAACTGCCTTGCCGATGGACCGGATGAGATCCGGACGGTCGTGAGAAACGAGATCAAGTGGGGTGCCGACTGGATCAAGTATGCAGCATCGGGAGGGTTCGCAACCCCGTCTGACGATCCGGTTGTGGTCACCTACACTCAGGAGGAGATGGATACTCTTGTTGCGACAGCTGCACAGCTCCACCGACCGGTCGCTGCCCATATCCATGGCGACGATGCCGTCCGGATGTCGGTGCTTGCCGGCGTCCGCTCGGTGGAACATGGAGCCATGGCTTCGAAAGAGACCCTGGCGCTTATCGAGGAGAAAGGCGTCTATTTTGTTCCGACACAGTATGCCGGGGTCCGGTCAGCCCGGTTTGCCGACAGTGAGGCATATTGGGATGCCATGGGAGCAACGCCGGAAATGCGGATAAAAATGAGGAAATACAAGGACCTCCTCCTCGAAACTGCACATCATATCGCAAAGAGCAATGTCAGGATCGCGTTTGGAACCGATCTCGGCATACTCTCATATACCATAAACGGGGCAAAGGAGTTTGGCGAGATGGTGGCAAATGGTATCACACCAATTCGTGCACTCCGTGGAGCAACAAGCGTGGCGGCAGAACTGCTGATGCAGGAAGATATCGGAACGCTTGCACCAGGTAAATGTGCAGATATCATCGCAGTGTGTGGAAATCCGTTTAAAGATATCACGGTCATGGAGAATGTCAACTTTGTCATGAAGGCTGGAATTGTCTATAAACAGGCATAACCCTCTTTTTGAAGAGAGACGGGAGAGACATTTATCTCACCGTATCAGATTTCAGGAAAGCCGGATTGACGAATCCTCGCGCAGATCTATTTTGTCCCTGCCAAAAAAGAGTCAAATCCCGATGACAGCAAGGATAATATCCATGATCGGGACCCTCATCCTTTTCTTTTTATTCCCTTCAATGAACCTAAAATGTCACCGACAAATATGCCACAGATGATGGCAAAGATGAGTACAAACTCATGAGATACGGCACCGACTCCGGCAATAACCTCACCGGTATTAAACATATACAAAGACTGGATGAACGCTAAGCCGGGTACCAGCATGAGCACTACGGGGAGTAATACGGTAGAGAGGGGAATTTTGAACATGGGGGCGGCAATCCGGGCATAGAAGGCGAGAATGATCGCCCCGAGAAAGGTTCCCTGCCAGAACCCAAGGGTGTTTCCCGCCTGTACTCCCGCCCATACGAGCACCCCGCATACGATGATCAGCCAGAAATTTTTTGGTAACACGCCATACAGAATTCCCATACCTACCACGAGAAGGGGGATAAAGACCCATGCAAAGACCGGATTAATGCCCGGGAGGGGTTCTGTCACCGCCACCGGGAAAAAATGTTGGGCGATACCTAGACCGAGAACGGCTCCCAATAAGAGTTTTAAAGCGACAAAAAGAGCATTCATGAAGTAAATAATGCCAGAGAGTGTATCGCCGAGGAGGATCTCCCTCGGTGCGATGGTGAGACCAAAACCCGGAATATAGATACTGAGTGCACAGACCGTCACGGTCAGGGGGTGCAGTCCTGGTAGTAACACACCCATGATACCTGCAAGAAATGCCACAAGTGCAGCGATGAGCAATTCCCGGGCATATTCCACCTGGGAAAACCGCATAGAGAGTAACTCAATTCCAAATGCAATGATTCCAAGAATGCCTCCGATGAGCACATCCAGCCATGATATGCCCAGGAGTACCCCGAAACTCATCCCGGCGAGGAAGTACGCGAGCGCTTTCAGGTAATTGCCATAAATTGCCGGGGCATGTTCGATCTCCCTGATCCGTATGAGTCCATCGGCAGGGCTGATCCGACCAGCTTCCACCTCTTCGATAAGGTCCCGCAACTTTCCCAGCCGTGCCATATCATAGTTCGTTCCCCGTGTTGTGGTAATGTGGATTGTCTGGTGGTGCATGTCATCCTGCCAGAGGGCGATGATCATGGTACCCGGCACTGCAAGGATCTCCCCCTTGAGTCCCAGTACCGTGATGATGTGATGTATGGTTTTGTCCGTATCATGGGAATGTCCGCCATACTGCTCGGTGGCATGTGTAAGTGCGGTAATAAACCGGACAGAATCATCAAAATGGTGAGTATTGTCGAAAGAATTCATTTCATCACTGGGATCCGTGTCACTCATATCCATCCCTTATCAGTTGTCATGGTAGTGAGATCCCTGAATGCGTGCCTTACCTTCCAGGTACGATTCAACATAATACTACGCTGCTAACATATCTTTTTGTCTTCTCCGGGGTATTGAACCCGGAGGCGTCCAACGATGATCCCTTTGGATTGGACGGGCTCGACAAGGGAGTTTGTCTGGGCAGCAACGGCTAAATAGTCCGACAGACCATCTCCCACACGTGAAAGCGATGACGCATCGAAACTGGATACTAACCGGAGTGCTCCTTTTCTGCCTCCTTTGTGCGGCACCGGTGACTGCCATCACCGTGAAGCATATCGATATCACCGTCGCGGAGAACGGGGATGCCTACATCACGGGGGACTACTCGATGAACTGGATGGAGCAGATGGTAGTATACCCGGCGGGTCTCTCCATTGTCACAGTCAGTCCTCCCAAATCCGCGACCATTCACTCCATCTCCCCCTCCAGCGTGCAGGTCACCGTGAATAAACTCGTAAAAGTCCGGCACACGAACGCCTCCACCACCTACATCACCCCGGCATTCTCGGGAGCGGACGCAACAAAGGAACTGGACAAGTTCTGGTTCGCGAACATGGTCAACCTCGACCTCGCGCCCGGCACCCTGACGCTCCGGTTCCCTGACGGTGCAACGGTCGAGGATACCGATCTCACCGGCGTGCCCTCGTTCACGCATACGGTCGCCGCGCCGCAAACGTGACGGATCGGTCCCGGTCGTGCCCGCGCTGCCGGGGGTATCGGTCACCCGGTCACGGGTACCGGCTTCCGGTTTTCGCCCCGGTAATACCCGGTTACACCCTGCTCTGCCCGGTTCAAAATGGGATTCTGACAGGATCCCAATTCTTTTATCTTCGGGAGAACGCACCTGTACTACATGGCAACACAGGCACGTGCATCCCACATCCTCGTCAAGACCGAGGCAGATGCGCAGCGGATGATAAAAAGAATCAATGACGGCGAGGACTTCGCCGCCGTGGCACAACGGTTTTCGTCCTGCCCATCCGGCAAGAAGGGCGGCGATCTCGGCTGGTTCGGCAAGGGACAGATGGTTCCCGAGTTCGAGCAGGTGGCATTTGAGAACGAACCGGGCAAGGTCGTCGGACCGGTCAAGACCCAGTTCGGGTATCATGTCATTAAAGTGACCGGGAAAAAATAACTTTTTTTTAGTCCTTATGCACGGATAGCAATTTTTTTCTCGGCTGCGGTATTGCCGTTGTCATTATCTGCTATGGATATCTGCTATGGATATCTCGACTTCATGGGTTCCTGTGGCAAATCCGCCATGAACACTTTTTTTATCCTGACCCTTCCGCGTACGCGCCGCAGTTGCCTGATTGATACATAGACCTGACTCGCCTCGGATCCTGCAAGCATAACGGCATCATAATGTTCTTACCACAGAACCATACGATTTAGTGGTCAAAATGGAGATGTGCGGTTGTGAATCCCTTTGAATTCGTCACGGTGAACCGATCTGCATTTGCCGCGACCATCGCGAGCGAGAGACGGGAGAATGCGTCCGGGTCCTCCATCAGTTCGTCCGGTGTCGGAAGAACAACCTTTTCCGGAACCGGCATGCCTTCATACTTAATGAAAATGTCAACGTTGTATTCATCGAATGACATCCGTACTGTTGCCCCGGCTTTCATGAGTCCTGAAGTAAAACCGTGTTCAAGGAATTCGAAAAGAGACGAACCTGCCCGGTACATCACGTCACGACGGGCTCCCCACGCACCACCGTTCCGGTCGATAAATAAAAAAACAGTATCCCCTAGATTCTGGATACCCGGCAGGATCGTTATTTCCCTCTGCTGTGCAATCCTGATCCGAAAGAGGAGCGTGAGTGCGATCGCCATGATAGTAGAGAGCGTAAGGGGGGATGTAAGAAGCGTTGCAAGCCAGGTCTGCGATTCTGCCATCGGTATGGCGGTCAGGGTGCTTGCACCCAGTCCAAAGATAAAGGAGAAACCTATAATGAAGAACTTCCGGGTATCCATCATCCGAGACATCATAATCTCAATACCGGTCATAACCATGAAGCAGATCGAGTAGATGAGGAGGGCACCCATGACCGGGACCGGCATAACGAGAAAGAAGAACGATGTGAATGGGAAGAACGCGATAAGAATGAGGAGAAGGCCGGCGATGATTCCGATCCGCCTGCTTGTTGCCCCGGTTGCAAGGGAGAGCCCGATGTTTCCAGAGGATGTGCTCTGGCCAAGACCGCCGAATACTCCCGAGAGGACATTGGTCAATCCGTCAGTCAGCGTACCTTTCTCGTAATTATTCATATCGGGTCTGACCCATTTCGCAGTATTGATCTTCTGGCAGCTGGCCAGATTGCCAATGGTCTTGAGGATCCCAGCAAGACCAGCTATCAGGAATGGAAGGAGCAGCGCAGCATCGAACGACCAGTCAAGAACAACCAGGCGCGGAACGGTGATGGGGGGGAGCGTGACAAAGGATAATAGCAGAGATGCCGGGAGTTGTCCGAGAAGAAACGCGGCAATGTACCCGGCAATGATCCCAAAAATCACAGGATAGAGTTTCATCCAATTCGTGCCCCAGACACTGGTCACGATGATAGCTGCAAGAGTGATACTGGCTATTGCAATACTTGTAAGCTCGGCAACTCCCCCGGGATTTTCGAGTCCGATGCAGCTTCGTATTGAGAACGGGATTCCGCCGACACCTGCCATAACGATAACAAGACCGGTCACTTCTGGGGAGAAAATGACCCTGAGCTTGTGGATAATACGGGAGAGTGCCATCTGGAATATCCCGCTTATTGCAGTCATTCCGCAAAGGAGTCCCAGACCCCCGACTGCATATGCTTTCACCGAAGGAGCAATATAAAATAGCGCAGCAAACGATGGACAGAGGAATCCCGATCCGATATAGGTCTGTTTCAGTGATTGGAGGATCGTCCCGGTACCAACGACAAGGATTGTCATGGAAAGGAAGAACGCGGCATCGGAACCGGTAATTCCCGCTGCCCTGAACAGGATGAGGGGGAAGATGAACGATGTTGCGATCAGGAGGGCATGCTGGAGCGCCAGGATAAAGCAGGATACCGGTGGCGGAACTTCATCAACCGTGTATACCAGTTCGTACGAAGGTTTTACCATAGGAGTTCCTGTACCAGGACGAAATCCGGTAAAATCGCCCAATTAACTGATGTTGTACAGTTCTAAATTAATTTCTTATTGATGTTGATTCAGGAAAACCTGAACTTTCATCTGCTTACTGACCGAAAACCAATATGATGCCCTTGGCTACAATCCCATAAGATTAAAGCGATTCCGGCTGCGGTACCGGGAACTGGTTCATAAACGGTTATTTGTCTTGCGATGCCTTTGGATACAAGGAAGGCTTCCGGTTATAACAGCACATGGGAATCCCTACAAGGTTTCAGATACTGCGGCGCTTGTCATGCTGTGGGCAAGCAGTTACAATGCGACAAATCCGTTAATCAGCACCTATCTTAAAAGGCTCGACCTGTCCGCAGGCATGTAGTTGCTGGAACGTTATAACGATATATGCCCCGGGGATTCGGAAGTAATCATCAACCGGAAACATTTCATCAAAAACACGGTCGAAGCGCTGATCGGGAGCAATTGTCAACGGCGTCGACCTGTCGCAGGACCTGAGCGCAGCGCTCGCGAAGGTCGAACAAGAATCCATCCCCTTTTGCGAGCCTTTTTTGCATACGAGCACCCACATGATCGGTAACAGACCAAATGATTTTTCAGGTCCACCATGAATATACACGGCATTAAACAGGAACTCCTCGCCCTGCTCCTCGAACTGGGGCATGACAGTCACCCGAACGAGTTCGTCGCGCTCCTCCGCGAACGTGCCGGTGTGATCGAGGAACTGGACCTGGTACCCGGAACGATCACGAATGAGAGTTCTGCATCGGTACTCTTTGATATGATGCCGCTCGATACCCATCGTGCGGGAAGTGCCCATTCCCACCCGAACGGGGTGATCCGCCCGTCTGACGCTGATATCAACTTCTTCCCCCGTGCCGGACGGTTCCACCTGATCATCGGGTACCCGTACCAGGAGTCGGACTGGCAGTGCTTCACGGCGGATGGGGAACCCTGCCGGCTGGACGTGATCCCATGACCCGCCGGATCGTTGCCACCGGGACGTTCGACGTCCTCCACCCGGGGCATATCTTCTATCTCGAAGAGTCCGCGAAACTCGGCGACGAACTCTGGGTGATCGTCGCACGGGACGCAAACGTAAAACACAAGCCCCGCCCGATCATCCCGGAAGAGCAGCGTCTCCGCATGGTTACCGGCTTAAAACCGGTCGACCACGCGGTTCTTGGCGACAAAACCGATATGTTCCGCCCGATTGAGGAGATCCAGCCGGCGGTCATCACGATCGGGTTCAACCAGTACTTTGACGAGGCAAAACTCCGGGCACAACTGGATGCACGGGGTCTTTGTTCAGAGATCGTCCGGATCGGCAGATACGCGGACGGCGATCTGGCAAGTTCCCGCATGATCGTCCAGCGGATCGTCGAAGCCCGTGGCGTTCAGGACAAGCACGAAGACTAGGGAAATCCGGCACGGCAACCGGGGAGAAACCTTTATCCCCCTCCACAGGCATCTTCTCGATCAGGTGACTGTTGTGGTTCCGGAATGTGCAGCTGAACTGGAGAGACTGATCGGGCTTGCGGAAGAACGGGGCGCCCGGGCGAAACGGATCTCTGCCGAACAGATTGTCGTGTCGCAATGGGTGCGGTTCAAGTGCCGGTACGGGTGTAAGGGCTACGGGAAGCATTTCGGGTGTCCACCCTACGCCCCGTCACCTGCCGAGACCCGGCAGATGGTGAACGAATATTCCACGGCGCTCCTCCTCCGGTTCGATGGTGTGCCGGGGCACGAAGCGTTCGGTCCGGAGGATATCCCCGATGACTTCCATCCCTGGTTCCGGGACCTCATCCGGTGGGTGAACGGTACGGTGCACTTCCTCGAGAAGACCGCGTTCTACGATGGGTTCTATAAGGCGTTCGCGTTCGGGGGATATCCCTGTATCTGGTGCGAGCATGAGCATTGCGTCGCGGAGGAAGCCCCGGGCGTCGTCGATGAGAGCCTGCGAAGGAAATGCCGGCATATGGATCTTGTGCGCCCGAGCATGGAGGCGGCGGGCATGGATGTCTTTGCCACCGCGAAAAACGCCGGCTGGATCCTCCGGACGATCCCCTGCAAGGATCTGGAGTACGGGAAGATTGTGCATTCCGATGTCCACTCGATTGGGCTTGTGCTGATCGAATAAAAAAAGTGTTCATGGCGGGTTTGCCACAAGCGCTCATGGATACAAATATCCATAGCAGGATTAGTGTTTCAAGTGGAGGCGGCGGGGAGGGGCACTCCGCCGTCCCAGTCTCACGATCGCTCTCCGCATCCAGGTACTGTATTTTGATGTGAACGCTCCCACAAGGGTCGTAAAGATGACGAGAACCGCGACCACGGTTCCCACGACCGGGGAACCGTACAGCACCGCGAGCGCGATCGAGAATTCCCCCCTGCTGATCGTATTTGCCCAGATCTCAAGACCGGAGAGGGCAGAGCCATGAACGGCGATCCCGATGAGCAACCCGGAGATCAGTTTGCTCACGACCGCAAGAAGACAGATCACCACTATCGTGAATAGATCCACGCCGGTAGAAAAATCGATCGTCACGCCAAAGAACACGAAAAACATGACAAGGAACACATCCTTGAACGGGCGGGCATGCTGCTCGAATGCTTCGGGATCCGTCGTTGCAAGGGCAGCACCCAGCGCAATCACCATCATCGTTTCCGGAACGCCGATGAATATTGACAACGAGGCGGTGATGAGCACTGCGGCGAAGGTGAACAAAAGGGGGATCTCATCCCCGCGATCGAGGAGGGAGATTAAGAATTCCTTCCCATAGTGCGCGATGAGATACATGACGCCGAGTGCCAGCGCGATCTTGACGAAGAAGAACAGGAGGTTCTCGTTCCCCATGGACAGGAGCGCGATGATGATGATCAGGACAATATCCTCAAAGACTTCCAGCCAGATGATCGTTTCCGTCTCGCGTTGCATCAGTTTCCGGTTCTCGATGAGTGACGTGATGACGATCGCTGTGCTCGTGATGTAAAACGCCGTGCCGATGATGAACGCTTCCTGGAGCGAGAACCCGAGCAGGTATGCCGCGGTGAACCCGATTCCCATATCCACAGCAAGCCCGATAAGTCCGCTCGTGAGGAGTTTTGAGGGGTCGGCGATCATCTTGTCGAGTTTGAGCTCAAGACCCATGAAGAACAATAAAAAGAGCAAGCCCATCTCAGAGAAGAAATGGCTGATCTCGTTCGAATGCACGATGCCAAGCCCGGCTTTTCCGAGGACGACCCCGGCCAGGATGTAGAAGGGGATGGCTGGTACCTTGAGATATTTGGAAATAAGCGCGAGTACCATGCAGACGAAGAGCGCGATGATGAAGCCTTCCATTACTCCACCGAGATCTCGCGTTCGAGTTTTTTGATCTGGTCGGTTTCCCCGATGACAAGCGCTGTATCGCCGGCTTCAAAGACGAAGGATGCCGGGGGATTGATGATGTTCATGCTATGCCGGGAGACGGCAATCACGGTCGCGCCGGTCTTTGCCCGGATCTGGAGGTCTTCGATCGTTTTTCCGTCTATGGATGCCGGGATGATCAGGGTGTGGAGGGTGATTCGGAGGTCGGCGAGTGCCGAGAAGGCGATCTCGACGCTCTCTTGGTCTGCTTCGATGATTGCACCGGTCAGGATGTTTCCCAGCCGGCGTGCCTCCATAGGGGTCATCTCCGCTGCGCTTGGGGTTTGGCACCCCTGCTGGAGCGTGTACATCTGGACGGTACCAGTGCGTGTGAAGAATATCGCGACAGTGTCTCCCTTGTCGGTCGAGAACTCGTATTTGGTTCCGATACCGGGAAGATTCTGCGATCGAAGAGGCATAGGAAAGATTTGAGGACGTAGCCTAAAATATATTGTCATTTGGGTGCAATCGGGCAGATTGCCGGGTGGTCGGGAAATGCGCGAGAGAGAACGGGAGATCGTCTGTGAGTGGAGGAGGAGAGGTTTCTCATGTTTGAAAACTGTGATACTGCTCTTTAAGGTGAAGCCTCGATGAACCGCTGAGGGACCCGACGAACAAGAGACTGCATCACCCTCAGCTTAAGGGCTATTGACCCCCATCCAACCCCCCAACCACACTTTTCTGCGAGTCCGTGACCATTGTTGAAATGCTGAATTGTTCCAAAAACCGGATCAAGAGTTCGGTTTTTTTGAACACTGGATCGCAAATGATTCTTTCACCCGTTCTGGATTCTGCATATTTGAGTGTTACAGGGTTATGATGACGTTATCCTCCACGATCCTTAAACTGAGGGCGATGGATACGGATCTATTTATCATCAGCACCCGTGAACCGGTACATCCCCTTCAGCACCGTGATCTCAAACCATGCGCCTTTGCCCGGAGTGCCGTTCTCTGTGATGGTGATTCCCGCGATCGCAAGAATTTCCGGGAAAGAAACGCCCAAGACCGGTGCCCGCACAGATGTCCTGGAAATGGAACCCGGCTTCTACGGAAATGCCGGGTGCAGATTTTTTAAAAAGTTATGACATCCGGATGTAACAAAATTCAAATAATTATAACATCGAAAGGTAATTATGGTGCCAATTGAGGATCTGGAACGGTTCAATCCCTGGTGGAAGAGAGGGGTGGTACCCCCGGAATGGACAAAAGAATACAGGAGGAATCTCTATTTTTCAATTGAACGCTCCATCGACAGGCGCCAGATTATCCTTGTCCAGGGTCTCCGGCGGGTGGGAAAGACAACCCTGATGATGCAGGTCATACACCACCTGCTCACTACAGTCAACCCAAAGAACATCCTGTATTTTTCTTTTGATGACCTTACGTTTGGAATAAAAGATGTACTCGAGAGCTACCAGAAATTTATCCTGCACAAAACTCTTGAGGAATCCCACGAGCCGGTATACCTGTTCTTTGACGAAATACAAAAGCAGGACGGCTGGGAGAATACCCTGAAGACCTATTATGACCTTTACTCAAATACCCGGTTTTTTTTGTCGGGTTCGGCATCTGTAGGTTTACGAAAGAGGTCAACGGAAAGCCTTGCCGGAAGAGTGCTTGATTTCATCCTGAAACCGCTTTCATTTGAGGAGTTCCTTGAACTCAATGGCAAAAAAACAAGGGATATAAAGAAAGATGCGGATCTCTGGAAACGAGAGATTGTACCCCTTTTTTACCGGTACCTCAAATACGGCATGTTTCCGGAACTTGCATTGGAAACCGATGAGGATTTTGCAAAAAAATACCTGCAAAACACCATCATTGAGCGAGTGATATACCGGGACCTTCCCGAAGAATTCGGGATTAAAGACTTAGACCTTTTAAAAAATATCATTACACTTATCGGGAAAAACCCCGGCATGATCGTACGGTACAGCGAGATTGCAAAAAATCTTGGACGTGACCAGAGGACGGTGGCGAACTATTTCGAGTATCTCGAATACGGGCTGTTGTTACAATTTGTATTCAATTACCGGGGAAGTGCCCTTGCGAGCATGAGGAAAATGAAGAAAGTGTACTTTTCAAGTCCGAACTTCGCTTTTGCGTTAAACCTGGATCTGGACAGGGTTTTGCCCCTTATGCTTGAGAACCTTGTTGCGTCACAGACCGGAGCGAAATTTTTTTACCGCAATGGTTTCGAAGTGGATTTCATCACAGAGACGGATAGCGGGCTCGTTGCGATAGAGGTGAAAAGATCAAAACAAGAGGTAAAACAGCTGAAACGGTTTATCGAAAAATTTGGGGATAAACCGATCGATGCCTTTGTCCTTGACGCTGAGGGAGAGGGGGAGAAGGACGGCGTGCGGATCGTTCCCATCTGGAAATTCCTGCTCGGCGTTTAATTGTCACGTGGCGGTCTGGAATTTTCCGGTCTCTTTTATATCCGGTTCCCGCAAACCGCCACTCCCCTTCCGGCACCGCATTCGAACCGTGCACTTTTGCCCGGTACACCGTTCCCGGTGATGGCGATGCAAGAGATTATCACAGGACAGTCCAGAAGAAAAGCGGAGAGGGGCTCTCTCCAGCTGTTATGAGTGGGGGGAGGGCACAACAGAGTGCCGGTCTGGGGTCGGCGTTGTCCTCCCTGATCAGTATGTTGCAATGTGTGGGTTATAAACCCTGACCGGGCGGGGGGTGAAAGTGATATTGGGGGGATTTTACATCGTGAGATCGCTCTTTTTCATGCAGGATTGTGCCCGGAGGGGGGGATGAATAAGACGCGGGGCGAGTACTGGTTAGCTTCTTCCTCCAGGACACAAAAGAGGGTGTGCTCCGTGGGGGGTTGAAGAGACGCATGCTCCAAGGAATGCCCTGTCGGTTTTTTTGGTGCCAGAATGGTTTGGGGGGTTCGGGTTCCATCTGCGGGATCCCGGGGATCGGGCGATTGATCAGGATATGATCTCCATGAGTTCTTCACAAGGAACAGCGCGGTAACAGCGCGACAGGTCTGTTTCCATCGTTCCGAAAAGACGCGGCAAATGCGTACCTGGAAAAGCTCAATACATCGTGTACCAAAAAAAGCTCATTACATCGTGCACCTCAAATGCCCAGGTAAGGTTCAACACATCGTGCACCATTTAAACCTGAAACTCAAAAAAATGATTTGAAAGATCATGCACGGATTCTTTTATCTCATAATCGAAATTTTTTTCCTCTTCCGCGTTTTGAGTGGATACGAGGAAAGACAAATTTAAATTACGTGCAGTACTTAAACCGCCTTGCCCAGGCGCGACCCGACGAGGCGTCGCGCCGACCCCCATCAGGGGGTGGGGACACTCATGATGCGGGGGTTTGGGGGCGGCCAGCCCCCATTCTACACGATGCACTGAAAACACGAATACCCACTTGGTTTGCTGAAGAGCCTTGGTATCGCTTCCACCATTCCATGAACCATGATTTGGATTTGTTGACGCTCCTGTAGAGGTCCTGAACTCTCTCCCCCCAGGTGTCGTTTTATGGCTGTGATTCGTTCTTCTTCGGCTTCGCTCATCTTGCTCCACCAAATGAGCGTTGAAATTCTGTCTTTATCCTTGTAAGTGCACGATGTCCTGACCCTTACTCATCAAAATGAAATGGTACACGATGTTCTGAGCCTTTCCACGTACCGGTATGAAGCAGCACATGCGATTAATTACTCGCGAGTATCAAGGAAAGTGAGGAGCATGCCTGCAGATACCAGCCCATTTACCCCCGGCATTCCGGTTCCTGTAGAGGTCTTTGTTGGCAGGAAAAGCCAGCTAGAAGAGATTTTACAATACGTTGAGCGCTCGAAGAAAGGAAAGCAGGAGAACATTTTCCTGACTGGTGAACGGGGGATTGGGAAGAGTTCGCTTGCGAAATATATCCGTGAGATCTCGACGATAAAAGATAATTATCTTCCGATTCATGTACTTCTCGGGGGTGTCAATTCGGTTGAGGGGGCGATCTTTAAAATTTTTGATGCCATACTCAAAGAGTCATACAATGATAAGGAGAACCGGGGGGAGAAGATCAAGGAGTTCTTTGGCAAGTGTATTGCCGAAGTCGGGCTTTTTGGGGTGTCAGTCGCGTTCAAGCCCCAGCAGGAAAACCTGCGGGACTTAAAGAATAACTTTGCCGAATTCCTGATGAATGTCATTGAGAGAATCCCGAAAACCAAATCCGGTCTGTTTATTGTACTGGATGATATCAATGGGCTGGCAAAAACCGATGAGTTTGCAAACTGGTACAAAAGTTTTGTTGACCATATCGCAACGCATTACACGAAGTGCCCGATCACCATCCTGATCATTGGTCTTCCGGAAGTCCGGGATGCGTTGAGCAGCCACCAGGAATCGCTGATGAGAATTTTCCGGGTAGTGAACATCGAAAAACTATCAAATGCAGAGGTACGGGATTTTTTTTTGCGGGCGTTTGAGACGGTTCACACCCGTGTTGATGATGATGCGAATGACATGCTCGTCATCTATTCGAGTGGACTGCCGATCCTGATGCATGAGATTGGAGATTCGGTTTTCAGGAAGAACACCGATACCCGGATCGACAGGGTAGACGCATCTTCAGGGATCGTTTCAGCGGCGAACATCATCGGTGAGAAGTACCTGAACCCGAAAGTGTATCACGCGATCCGGAGTGAGCGGTATACATCGATTTTAACCAAGATCGGGAAAAATTTCTCCTTCAGGTTCAGGAAGCGCGAGATAGAGAAGACCTTGAACGAATCAGAGAAAAGGGTTATCAATAATTTCCTCCGGACTATGAGAGATAACGGAGTGATCGTCCAGGATCCTGATGGCGCGCGTGGGTCATATCAGTTCGTGAACGAACTCTATGCATTGTACATTACGATGATGAGCGCTGAAAAGACCGGGTCTCACCTGGTAAAATAACGTTTTTATCTGCACGTATGCGAACACACGAAGAATTGTGAGGGCGACCCGGATCAGCGGGTGGAGGGGATCCTGGCTGGGGAAGCCGGTAGTTTGTTGACGGTCTGCCCTTCAGTGTCCCGGTTTATCTGTCTCGCACGGTTCCCAAGACACCTGTAAAAACATTTATCGGTCATCACCCCCAATGGACGATTCAAGTGATCTAAAAACTTGGATTTGTTGGTTTTCATGAAGGTTCGCGCTGCCGGGAGGATTTGTTATCATTTTTGTGTGATCGTTGCGCTTTTTGTCATGGTTGCCGCGATGCCGGCTGCGGGGGCGTTCTATACGGTGAACACGAGTATTCACCAGGGCGCGACGGTGTTTGTCGGGGAGCAGGGGTTAGACCTGACCCCTGCGATTGAGACATACGCATTTGATCAGCCTTCGACGATTGGCTGGTGGGCAATGGGTGCAAATATTACGACCACGTCCCCGAATGGGACGATCCCGCTTACCAATGCGAACAATTTCCTTGTGTCCAGCACTGCCATCAAGGAGCACTATCGAGACTGGTATGCGCTCAATCGCACGACCGGCGCGGCGAATACCACACTTGGGGCGTTTTTTACTGTGCAAGACCCACAAATCTCCCTCGACATCCGGGATTTTTCCCAAGGTGCGCCTGGGGACAGATCAGTGAGTGGCAGTGCAGTTGCCCAGGGGGGTCTCCTCGGCTTCAGGGTTGAGACTAACATGGGTGCGGCAATCAACCAGCCGGATCTCCGCACGAGGGGCATCGAGGGAATGGATGTCAATTCCTGGGCGGACATACGGGTAAAACCCGAGTTTGGAAATACTTTCACCTCGCTACTGAACGAGTCCGGTTCTCCGGTTCCGATTGTCGCGCAGGGCATCGACACCCCGGTGTGGTACTGGGGGAACACGACCCTGACCCATTGGGCGACAGATGCCTGCGATGCAGAGGATCAATTCGTGTACCCGGCAGGCACGTATATCGTTACGGTTGAGTCCGGGTTGAACGGGATGCTGGACAATTATTTGCTTTCCGGGGGGTCATTCACCGGCAAGACGGTTTCTGCCGCAAAAACGGTCACCCTTGTCGCAAACACGGTCCGGCTTACAACTGACAGCGCAACCGTTGCACGCAGCAAACCGTTCACGGTCAAGATCTCTGGAAATCCAAATACGGAATATTACCTGTGGCTCAAGGGTACGAACACGATGACAGGTACGTATGGCAACCAACCCCCGCAGATCAGCCTGAACCAGACGGGTGTCCGGAACGATACGCCGACGGATCTGACCTACCCTGTCGGCTCGTACCAGTACCAGGGGGGTCTGGGGAACACGATCAAGAACAATGTCGCAACCGATCCAGTCTACCGGGGCACGCGGTATTATGGGAAGATCACAACAGCCGGCACCGGAAACCGCACGGTTGAGTTCATCACGCCGGACGGCACACGGGCACAGAAGTACACGCTCCGCGTGGAGAACCTTCTGAACGGGCTATACAAATCCGATGAGGTTGATGTGCGGGTGGAGGAGAGTACAGTCACGATTATAACTAACGATACCCGGGACTTCTATCTTGGTGAGACACTCGCGTTATCCGGTACCAACAATGCCTCCCAGACCACGTACCTTTTCATTACCGGACCGAATCTTCAACAGTACGGTTCACGGATCAACTGTACTGATCCACGAATTTATCGGGTAGAGAATAATTTCAGTTCCACATTTCTGGCAGTAACTGTTTTTCCCAACGACACCTGGAGCTGGAACTGGAATACATCAACCGTCGCGCTCGATGCAGGAACATATACAATCTGGGCAGTGAGTAAACCACGGGATTCTAATCACCTGGCGGACGTGGCGTATGGCACTGCGACAATCACGATCAAGAAACCGTTCATCAGTGCGAGTATTAACCTGCAGGAGATCAACCACGGTCAGAATGCCACCGTACTGGGACTTGCAACCGGATCACCTCCTGAAGGGGTGGCGATCTGGATATTCGGGACGAACTATGTGAACCGCTCGGTCGTGAGAGTCCGTGCGGATAACTCGTACCAGTTTGAGATTGATGCTAATACGACACGGGAACTTGCAGATGGACGGTATCAAGCGGTGATCCAGCACCCAATGCAGAACGGTTTATTTGACGTCTACCTGAACACGACCGATGGATATGTATACAATCTCCAACTTGGAAAGTGGAGTAATCCTTCCGGAACCCGAATCTTTAAAGTGCTCGGTGCCGGAGTTCGGGATGTCGGAAATAGCGCGAAACTGCTTGTGCAAGGGATCAATGATCCAAATGTTGATGACACATACGCAAAACTGGATTTTGTGATCGGAAATATATCAGCCCCGGTTGATCCTGACGTCACGAATGGCGAAGTAACGGTTACAATCGTTGGTACTAAAGACAGTGGTCTCGGAGGGGAGATCCTATTCACAGGCAATAACACCAGAACCGCGATCACCTACCTGTTTATCACGGGACCGAACCTGAAACTATGCGGTGCACAGATCCAGAGTGCCGATCCGCGAGGGATGGCGGTGATAAATGGCGATCCCAACACATTCCAGACAGCAAATGTACTAGCTGACGACACCTGGAGCTGGAGGTGGGACACGACTAATGTAGCACTTGATGCAGGAACATACACCATTTGGGTAGTGAGTAAACCACGGGACAAGAACCATCTTGGGGATGCCGCATATGGGACAATCTCTCTCACCCTGAAAAACCCGTTCATCAGTGCTGATGCCTCCCAGTCTGCCGTCGCACAGGGAGACCGGATATTAATTAACGGCACAGCATCAGGCACACCGTCGAACGGCGTCCAGATCTGGGTTCTTGGTAATAACTACACAATAGTTGCACAGCAATCCGTGAATCCGGATTCATTGTTTTCGTATGAGATTTCAAGGGCAACCACGACGAAATGGGCTCCCGGGCAGGTCTTTGTTGTTGCCCAGCATCCGGGATCAAACAACCAGTTTGACATATACAAGAATGGGGATAGCGTGTACAATCGGATGCTTGGCAATCCCCCGGGGACCAAAGTTTTCTCACTCCTCGGTGCAGGAAGCATCCAGGGAGCCGATGCAGCTGAAGCACTGGTCCAGGCGATGAACGACCTGAATGTCGATGATATGTATGCCAAGTTCCAGTTCCTCGTTGAGAACCCAGTCATCACCATTGCACCGGTTGGAGACAGGTGGGTCGGTGACACGTTCACCATCCATTCAACGACCAATCTCGCAGTCGATGACGAAGTCCTCTGCCAGGTCTACTCCTCCTCCTTCAAGCCGACTCAGAAGAGCCAGAACGGTGAGTTCAGCGGTGCAACCGGTACAGTCAAAGTGAAGAGAGGAGATGGAGGTCTGAACAAGATCTTATTCGAGGTAAATACCACCAGGTTTATACCCGACGAGTACATCGTTCAGGAATCCGCAGCACTACAATCTGCAACCGGTTCTACACGGTTTAACGTCTTTGGAGACACCCCCCCGCTTCCCAATGAATCAACGCAATGCTACAGTATTTCAGCTGTGTCGATCGATCCATCATCGGGAACATTGGCACCAGGCACACTCGTGAACATATCCTTTGAAAAAGAGTTCCGAGCTAACGGGGATGAAACATTTCCTTCATCGAACTCGTTGCAGATGATCACGGATCTGGAAAACCCGAAATGGACATGGACGCTCGTATTGAACGGGGTCGAGAATGCCAGACCACAATCTGGGGGACACATGCTCGAGTTGAGTGGGTGGGATCTCGCATATCCCTCGGATATTGAGGAATCCATTCGGGTTTCACTTCAAGGGAATGTGCCTGCAAATAACCAGACGATAAACAAATCCATGTTGAAAGTCCAGGAGATTGATTCCCGGAACGATCCTGTCGGTAGCATTGCGATTAACTTCGAACGACAATTCATCTGTCCAGACGCACCACTCCCGGATGACCCCGCAGTATGTAGAGGGATTTCATCAGTATCTATCGATCCTTCCGGTGACCTGATCCCAGGTACATCCGTAGTTGCGTCATATACGATGGACATTTATTCCACTGGCGACGAGACATTTCCCTCATCGAGCTCGTTGCAGATGATCACAGACCTGGAAAACCCGAAATGGACATGGACGCTCGTATTGAACGGGGTCGAGAATACCCGACCACAATCTGGGGGAAAAATACTCGAGTTGAGCGGGTGGGATCTCTCGTATCCGACCGGTATTGAGGAGTCCATCCATGTGACCCTTGAGGGTAAAGCCCCATTAGTGACTTCAACTTCCAAGAAAACTATCGTGAAAATTCAGGAGGTGGATTCGCGCAATAATGTTGCTTGCGCTGTCAACTTCGAACGCTGGGTAGTCAATGGTGCATTTCCCTATGACCCCGGCAACGTGTTCCAATTCCCCACCACACTCAATCTCTTGCATGGCTGGAACTTCATCTCCACCCCAAAGAAACTCTCGAACGGAAACAATACCGCAGCTATTTTCTCCTCAATCGACACCGCTGGGCATTCGATCTATCTTTACAATGCTTCGGATCGGGTTTGGTACCCGTTGACTCTTACAGATAAAGTCCAGCCACTTGACGGGATCTGGATCTATGCAAACAAAACAGAGAAAGTAAACCTTTCATTTGACACCAACCCGATGCAGACACCCTCGACAAAATCCCTCTCTGCCGGGTGGAACGCGATTGGGTTCACGGACACCACCTCCATATCCGCCAGCACAACGCTCAACTCAGTGAAAGCCAGGTGGTCAACACTCATAGGTTTCAATCCCCAGCAGCAGCGCTATGAATCTTCCATCGTCAATGGTGCAACAGATTCAGTGCACGGAGATCACCTGAACATGTATCCCGGAAAAGGCTACTGGCTCTTTATGACGGAAGCAGGAGAACTTGCCGCCATCGGAGCGTGAGGAACGGGAGGTTAAATCATGTATGAGAAAATGACGAAACATACCGCACAAGACTGGAAAACTATCTGCACGCTGCTCATCGCCGGGTGTCTCGCGATGAGCTGCTTTGTTCTGACTGTACACGCTGAATCCGTGATCCCCGCGTTGCCCTGCGAGTATTATGGGAATGTCAGCATCAATGGCACTGCCGCCCCGGCGGGAACGGTCATAACGGCGTTCATTCACGGGGAAGAGAGAGGAGTCATGACCTCAGCCGCTGAGGGAAATTATGGAAGCGACTCATGGTTTGAGAAACGGTTGATGGTCGCCGGAACTGCGGAAGATGACGGACTGCCGATCACGTTTAAAATAAACGGTGTGCCGGCAAACGAGAGCGGCACGTTCCGGGTGGGTGACTCGAACCGACAGGACTTAAACATCGTCCTTCGTGCGTTCCCGAGAGGCGACTTCAACAACAACTGGTACGTGGATGTCGGGGACGTTTCGATGGTGGCGTACATGGTGGTCAACCGGGCACCGGTCCGGGTGCCGGATGCTGACTTCAATGCAAACGGCTTTGTCGATATCGGGGATGCGGGAAAGATCGCGTGGTTCAAGGTAGGAAAGGTAAACGAACTTTAGGAGGGATGTGATGTGACCGTGGGGGAGTATCGGGGATTATCTCCGCGAGGAATGGACGAGCCAGAGGATCGCGACCGCCGGGTATCTGGTTCATCCACCATTCTCTTGCCATTTTCAAAACTGCCGGTTCCCGGTCCTGAACCGGATATAAATCTTTACCGTGCATCGTCCAATCGACGATTCAAGGGATCTAAAAAAATGGGTTGGTTGATTTCATGAAGGTTCACGCTGCCGAGAGATTTTGTTGTCATTTTTGTGTGATCGTTGCGCTTTTTATCATGGTTGCCGCGATGCCGGCTGCGGGGGCGTTCTATTCGGTGAACACGAGTATTCACCAGGGCGCTACCGTGTATATCGGGGAGCAAGGATTGAATTTGACTCCTGCGATTAGGGAGTATCCAAATACAACAGCCGATCGACCGATATACATTGGCTGGTGGGCATCAGCGGCGCAAATAGGAACAACCGCTCCGACTACGAGAGTAATAATTTCAAACCCGTATAACTTTTTTGTGTCAGATGCGATCTTTGGGGGGTACTATGGAAACTGGTATGCTCTCAATGCAGCAGGTTTAGTAAACCAGTCCAGAGCCTTCATGATGGTCAAGGATCCGCAACTATCAGTCGAAGTCTGGGATTACTCCCTGTACCCGGCTTCCGGAGGAATCTCCGTCACCGGAAGAACTGTTGTTCAGGGAGACATTCTTGGATTTAAAGTTCGCACGAACATGGACACGGCGATCAGCCAACCAACCCAGCGTACGAAGAAAATTAATTCCGAAGTTACCGGCTGGGCAGATATCAAGGTAAAGACCGAACAAGGAAATACCTTCAACAAATTGATTGCATCTGACGGTGCGGCAATTGGACTCACCGGTCAATCGATCAATACACCCTCTTGGTATTGGGCAGGAAATGGGGTTAAGGGATTATCCGGGAACTGGTCAACCGGTGCCACGGACATAAACGGTCAGTTTATATACCCCAACGGCACCTACACGGTGACAGTTGAGTCAAAGATGAATGGAATGCTCGATAACTACCTGAATGGTGGGGCAGCATATGCCGGCAAGACTGTATCCCAAGCGCAGACCGTAACCATCGTCTCGAACACGTTAAAGATTACAGCAAACAAGGACTCAGTTGTCCGTAGCAAGCCCTTCTCAGTCACAATTACGGGAAGACAAAATACAATCTATCACCTGTGGGTTAAGGGTACTTCCTCTATGTCGGGGGGTTATAACGACCAACCCCCGATGATTTCGAAATACCAGGTGGGTGTGAGTCAGGATTCAAATGCGACAGATACCTCCATAAAAAATCTCGCTCCGTACCAGACCGATGGGGATGCCGCCTTCGTTGCCAGTCCAAATGCCGGGGGATATCTTTTCGAGAACAGCGGGAGCACCACGATCAACGGCACGATCTGGTATGATGTAGCACATGGTTCTGACGCCAGAAACAGATTCACGTTAGGGAATGGCACTGCTCTCTACGCGAGTATATCGTTTGCTGACTCGGTAACCCGGTGGGTTGAATTTATTACGACCAATTGGACAAAGCCTCAAAAGTATACAATCCGGGTTGAACGAAACTTCGGAAACGATACGAACCCGGTCTATAAGTCCGATGAAGTAGATGTGAGAGTTGAGAGAGGTGCTGCAACTATTGTTGCCGCTGGCAACCAGAGTTACTATCTCGGGGAAGAGATCAGGTTCTCAGGTACCAACACCGAAACACAGACCACGTACCTGTTCATCACCGGTCCGAACCTGCCACAATATGGTGCACAAATCAACAGCCCGAATCCCCAGAAT
>Ga0265297_10004305_pt1 | contig 23525 bp, 20 predicted proteins | sample Munlanlwell13791_FD_192502 | JGI IMG/M metagenome (GOLD analysis project Ga0265297, IMG submission 192502) | Leachate microbial communities from a municipal landfill in Southern Ontario, Canada - Leachate well 137-91 | ecosystem: Engineered > Solid waste > Landfill > Unclassified | place... | reverse complement strand
CGTCGGCGATGGTAAAGTTATTGCCGCCTCGAAATTGGGCAAATACAAAACCGCTAGTACTATGATTGCTATATCCGTCTATCTGTTTATCATTCCGTTTAATATCCTTGCTTTTAACATAATCGCATGGGTTTTAATGGGAGTTGCGGTAATCTTGACAATCGTATCCGGTATCGATTATTTCTTAAAAAATAAAAATATAATTTTTCAAAGCAAATAATAAAGAAAATATTTACTAATGGTGTAATATAATACCGATAAATTGAATGTTAAATGATTGGAAGTATAGCCTAACCAGGAGGTTTACCATGGCTGATGAAAAACGCAAAAAAAATCTTGAAGCTGCTTTAAAAGAAATCGAAAAAGAATTTGGCAAAGGTGCTGTCATGATTTTGGGTGACGAAGTTGCCAATATGTCAGTTGAATCTGTTTCTACAGGCTCACTCTCTCTTGATCATTGTTTGGGAGTCGGCGGTTATCCAAAAGGACGTATTGTGGAAATCTTTGGACCAGAGTCTTCGGGAAAGACTACATTTGCTCTTCATGCCATTGCTGAGGTACAAAAGGGTGGAGGCTATGCCGCTTTTATTGATGCCGAGCATGCTTTAGATCCAATATATGCTCGCAATCTAGGTGTTGATATTGATTCACTTATTTTATCGCAACCCGATACAGGTGAACAAGGATTAGAAATAGCTGAAGCATTGATTCGTAGCGGCTCTGTTGACATTATGGTCGTCGATTCAGTGGCTGCCTTAGTTCCGGAAGCTGAAATTCGGGGTGAAATGGGGGATTCCCATGTGGGCCTTCAAGCTCGTTTAATGAGCCAAGCAATGCGAAAATTATCTGGTGTATTATCAAAATCAAACTGCATTGCTATATTTATCAATCAAATCCGGGAAAAAGTCGGAATCATGTTTGGCAATCCAGAAACCACTCCCGGTGGCAGAGCACTTAAGTTTTATGCTTCTGTACGCTTGGATATTCGTAAGGGTGAACAAATAAAAGTTGGTGACACAATCATCGGCAACCAAGCCAGAGTAAAAGTTGTAAAAAATAAAGTAGCCGCGCCTTTCAAAACATGCGAGATAGACATTATTTTTGGCAAAGGCATTTCTCGCTCAGGTGAAATTGTCGATTTAGGTGTTGAACAAGAAATTATACAAAAAAGTGGTGCTTGGTTTGCATACAAAGATCAAAAAATTGGGCAAGGCCGTGAGAATGTCAAAAAATATCTTGAAGAAAACCCTATTGTCATGGAAGAAATATCCGGTTTAATACGACAACATTTTAATATGAAATAAAGAAGACCATTATGGTTTTCTTTTTTTTTAATCGGATTCTATTTAATAAAGAATTTGGAAATAATTTTTGACTATGATAGGTAATTATAATATAATAGAGAAGTAAAAGTAAGTTGACTCAATTATATAGATGGAACGGTAACGGTATATGGGAATCCGGGCCTGTTCTTAAATATATTAACAACTTTTATAACTAAATATAACGGAGGTAATAATTATGCTAGATCCAGTAGTAATTATTATTTCCAGTTTGCTCGGTTTAATCATCGGTGTGGTTATCGGATTTATAATCCGTATCATGGTCGTGGAAAAAGGATTCCAGGCTACGAAAGAAAAAACCCAAAAATTGATCGATGATGCCACAACTCAAGCGGAAAAACTAAAAAAAGAAAAGTTATTAGAAGCTAGACAAGAGATTTACACTCTTAATTTAGAAAACGATAAAATTCTTAAAGAGAAGAAGGCTAATGTTCAAGATCTTGAAAACAAGTTAAATCAACGCGAAGATCTGCTCGAACGCCGTTCATCCAATTTGGATAAACGGGAATTGAACATTGACCGCAAAGAAGAAAATCTCGATGAGAAAAAAATGGCACTTGAGGAAAAAAATAGCAAATTGGAATCAATAATTCAGCAACAAAACACCAAATTATTTGAAATCGCTAATTTCACTGAACAACAAGCTCGTGATGTTATCATGGAGCGTGTCGAAGCCGATATGGTTGATGGAATCAACCGCTTCATCCGCGATGCTGAAGAAAATGCCAAAGCTGATGCAACAAAAATCGCTAAGGATATCATTTCTCAAGCCATTCAAAAATACGCTCAGGATGTCACTGCCGAGTCCACAGTATCTGTCGTCAACCTTCCCAATGACGAGATGAAAGGGCGAATTATCGGTCGTGAAGGCCGTAATATTAGAACCATTGAAGCCATGACTGGAGTAGATTTAATAATTGATGATACTCCAGAAGCCGTTGTTCTCTCTGGCTTTGATCCCATCCGCCGTGAAATTGCTAAAAAAACGATTGAAACTTTGATTACTGATGGTCGAATTCATCCGGCTCGAATCGAAGAAATCGTCGAAAAAACCCGTGTTGAAGTAGATCAATTCATTCGTGATATGGGAGATAAGGCTGTTTTTGAAACCGGAGTTGGTCGAATGCATCCAGATCTGGTTAAACTTTTAGGCAGATTGCACTACCGCACTTCGTATGGTCAAAACGCATTGAAGCATTCAATTGAAACTGCATTTTTAGCCGGAAAACTTGCTGTTGAACTTGGTGAAAATGAGATTATTGCTAAACGTGCCGGATTATTACATGATATCGGTAAGGCAGTCGATCACGAAGTTGAAGGATCACATGTTGATATTGGTATCATGCTCGCAAACAAATATCGTGAACATCCTACCGTCATTGATGCGATTGCATCTCATCATGGCGATACCGAAGCAAAAACTGTTATCGGTGTGTTGGTGGCTGCTGCTGATGCATTGTCAGCTGCTCGTCCTGGTGCAAGAAGTGAATCATTAGAAAACTACGTTAAACGATTAACCCAACTCGAAGAAATATCTAATTCAATCGTCGGCGTTGACCAAGCATTTGCAATTCAGGCCGGACGTGAAGTCCGAGTAATTGTAAAACCAAACGAAGTCGATGATGCCCGTACATATGTTATTGCTCAAGAAATTCGGCAACAAATAGAGGAAAAACTTAGTTACCCAGGCACCATCAAAATTACGGTTATTCGGGAGACCCGCGCTCAGGATATCGCAAAATAACTAATAGCCTTCCCGCGGGAAGGCTATCATTTTCAATGAAGGGTGGAAGGAATATGCGAATATTGTTTATTGGTGATGTATATATGGAACAAGGTCGAAAAGCCCTTGTTAAATATTTTGAAACAGTAAAGACCAATACAAAACCAAATATAATCATTTTAAATGCTGAAAATATAGCTGATGGTCATGGAATTACCCAAGAAATATATAAACAACTAATGGGGATGGGTATCAATGTTTTGACACTTGGCAATCACGCCTACACACGTCGTGATTGCGCATCAGTATTAGAATTACCAAACATCGCAAGACCTGCTAATTATGGCATAGGAGCCAAAGGAAAAGAGTATATAACTCTTAACTATAATGGGAAAACAATCACCATTATTAACTTGCTAGGACGAGTATTTATGCGTGACCAAATTGACAATCCGTTTACAAAAATGGATCAGTTGCTGGAGATGGTAAAAAGTGATTACTACATCGTTGACTTTCACGCTGAAGCAACAAGCGAAAAATACGCGATGGCAAATTACCTTGACGGCCGTGTCAATGCATTGCTAGGAACTCACACTCATGTTCCTACCGCTGATGCTTGCGTATTTCCCAAAGGGATGCTTTATATCAGCGATGTGGGAATGACTGGTATTAAATATGGAATCATTGGTGGCGAAATTCAACAAGGCATCCGGAAATTTTTAACAGGTGTTCCTGAACGCGTCATCCCGGAAACAACTGGATTACTTCAGTTTAATGCCGTAATTTTGGATCTTGATCAAAAGAAAATCGAGACAATTAATATTTTTGAATAACTTACAAAAGGTTATGATATGACGCGATAAAATGGTGGATATATGCAAAATTGTGATTACAACAAACCACAAATGAATGCTGCTCGGAAACGAACCAAAACGACGACTTCGGTCGTCGATTTTGCGATTCCCAAATCTGCCATGGAAATCGGAATTGATAAAAAATATATCTTACTAACATATGGTTGTCAGGGCAATGAATCTGATTCTGAGAAAATACGCGGATTATTGGAAACGATTGGCTTTTCACTTGCATCAGATGAAACGATGGCTGATTTAATTGTCCTTAATACATGTGCTATTCGTGCTAACGCAGAAAACAAAGTATTTGGCGAATTAGGACGTTTAAAAAAATATGTAAAAGCTAAACCAGATTTAATTATTGCAATCGGCGGTTGTATGCCGCAAGAAGAAATTGTTGTCGAAAAAATTTTAAAAACTTATCCCCAAGTAAAAATAATCTTTGGAACTCACAATTTATATCAATTACCTCAGTTTTTAGAAAGGGTTATGTCAAATCACAACCGGGTCATTGAAGTTCTTTCTGAGGAAGGTAATATTATTGAGAAACTTCCTACGGTTAGAACTAGTAGGTCAAAAGCATGGGTTGATATTATGTATGGTTGTGATGAGTTTTGTACTTACTGCATTGTTCCATATACTCGTGGCAAAGAAAGAAGTAGAAAGCCCGAATACATTATAAAAGAAGTTCAAAGTTTGATTGATCAAGGATATCATGAGGTTACTCTTTTAGGTCAGAATGTTAATTCATATGGTTTGGATTTTACAGAATATAGATATCGTTTTTCTGATTTGTTACAAGCATTATCGCAATTGCCAATTGAGAGAATTCGATTCACGACTAGCCACCCCAAGGATTTTTCAACTGATTTAATCACTGTTTTAGCTAAACAAAAAAACCTAATGCATGCCATTCATTTGCCGGTCCAATCCGGATCAGACAAAATATTAAAAGCGATGAACCGTAAATATACAAAAGCTGACTATATGAACCTTGTCGATAAAATATATCAAGCAATCCCTGACGTTTCTTTAACTACGGATATCATTGTCGGCTTTCCTGGCGAAACTGAATCTGACTTTCTTGAGACAATTGCATTAGTCGAATACTGTCGGTTTGAAGGGGCTTATACATTTGTGTTTTCGCCTCGCGTTGGGACTCCTGCCGCGCAATTCAATGATACGGTGAGCATTGATGAAAAAATGCAACGCTTATATCGTTTAAACGATGTTATCAATCAAGGATTTGCCCGTGGCAATCATCGATTTGTAAATCAAACACTCAAAGTGCTTGTCGATGGGAGATCGAAAGGAAAGGCCGATGTATTATCAGGCTATTCCGAACATAACAAATTGGTCAATTTTCGTGGTTCAAAAACCCTTATTGGTACCATTGTCAATGTCAAAATTACCGACGCAAAAACTTGGTCGCTTGCTGGAAAACTTATAAATGAGTAAAGCCATTGAGTTGATTTCCTTACTTGAAAGATCAGATTTGGTGTGTGAACTAAAAAAATTAAAAAAAATCCTTGATAAATCTCCAAATGGTCTAAAAGCATTTCAAAATATACTAGTCTTTCAAAAAAAGATTGTACATAATGATCAAACTAAAAACAATGGATTAGACTCGGATATGGTTTTATTATATCATGATAAATTCGCGTCATTTAAGGAATATCCGGTTGTTGCACAATATATTAATCAAACCGAAGAATTGCAAATGCTTGTCAAGGAAATACAAGATATACTAAATAATGGGCTGACAAATATATAACATTTTCTTTGATTAGTCGGTTAAATTAACTCGATTATTTTACGCAAAAAGAGAGTTGAAGACTCCTAAAAATTGTCACAAATAAAGAAGATGGAAATCCTTATTTTTCGTTATTATCTATTGATTTACAATTTATTTTATAGTAGTATATTATTATAATAGTAAAAAAAGGGTGAGATTATGAGCAAACTGAAAACAACAGAAGATTTATTTGCCTATTCTAAAACACTAAGTGTTATTCCTGCGGAAGATTTGGTAAATTTACTTTTGTCCTCAAAAATCCATGTTCCCTACTATATTCATCGCTTTGTATTGCGCGAAACAATCTATCCAAAAGTATTTGCAAACGCTCTTTACCAAACCTATACGGATGAATTGAAGTATCGCTTGCGAGGATATAATGATTATTCGATTTATCTTTTGGATAAGTTAATTTCTGATTTCAATCTTGATTTCGATGCAGCGAAATACAAAGAAATCTTCTTTGATGTTTTGTTTTTGAATGCTGAATTATATGGTATTAAAGACCATTTTTTTAACGAATTAGATAAGTTAAAATATAAATATCTTGTTGATTTTGAAACTATTAACTATCATAATTTTATGTCTATGTTTGGTAAAATATTTTTTGAACCCTCTGGCTATCTTGATGGCGTAAAATTAACAATTTTGAAAGACGTTATGATTCATTCCAGTACTTTGGGAGACTTGCGTGGGTTAGGAGAAAAATACGGTGTAAAAGTCCCACGTCGAATCAACAAAACTCAGTTGGTTGATATTCTTGCAAAGCGTTTTCGTCTATCTGACGAAGAAGTAATTTTGCTTAATGCTAAGTCCGTTTTAGAGTTAGAGATTTATGCCAAGGAAAAAGGATTTAGTATTTCAATTGATTTAAAGAAGAGTGATATGGTTGAATACATCGTTTATTCTTTAGCTATGTACCATCAAGAAGTAACAAAAGATATGCATAATTATTCTGTTCCCTTGGCTGTTGACCTTGATTCTGTGAAAATTGAGGAAATCAAATTTGAATCTAATGATCAGGATATTCCTGTCATTCTAGATGAAAAACCCATCTTTGCCACGGCTGTTAAGGATTCAGAACCTATTATTCAAGAAGAAGAGGTTATCGAGCCTGAACCGATGCCGGAACCAGAACATATAGAACCAATAGTTGAACCAGTAGTTGAGCCGGTTGAAGATAAATCTGAACCTGTAGTAATTGACAAAACTCCAAAAGTTGAAGTTCAAACGCCAGTTGAGACAAAAACACAAATTCCTGATACAGAATCCGTGTCTAATCTGATTTCAACCGATAGCGGAAGGAATTTCTCCGAAGAAGAACGGGCACTACTTGATGAAAAAATTAATATCATTATCAAAAAATATCAACGGAAACGCCATCAAAAAACATTTTGGACTATTTTTTGGGTTTTGCTTGGAGTAGCTATTATCGGTTTCGTTGGTTATTCATATGTAATATACACCACAACGGGAAATTTGCCATTTGGTATTGATGTTTTTTGGTAAAAGCTTCCCCCACGATATAAGGTGATTGTTTTGGAAAAAAGTTCTGATCTAAACTACACCCCTATGATGCAACAATATCTTGAAATTAAAAAAGACTATAGCGATTTTATAGTCTTTTTTAGAATTGGTGATTTTTACGAAATGTTTTTTCAAGATGCTATTATTGGATCAAAGGAACTGGAAATCGTTCTGACCGGTAAGGATGCTGGTCAAAAAGAACGAGTTCCGATGTGCGGAATACCTTTTCATGCCGTAAATATCTACCTAGAGAAACTTGTCGAAAAGGGTTATAAGGTTGCAATAGTTGAACAAGTTGAAGACCCTGCACTAGCTAAAGGACTTGTCAAACGCGATGTCATAAAACTAATCACCCCAGGGACAATTATTGAAGATGGTGCCATTGATGAAAAAACTAATAATTATATTGTTTCCGTTTCAGAGTCAAAAGAAAAATATCTGTTGGCATATTCTGATTTAACCACCGGACAAAACTGCATTGTATCTACGCCAAAAGATCCCGAACTACTATTTAACGAAATTCTTAATCTTAATTCTCGAGAAATTATTATTGGAACAAAGTTTAATCAAAAAGTCATTAACCATTATTTGCAAAATTATGCAATAACGGTATCAATCTCTGATCGTACCGATATACCTATTTTTTATCGACATTTGGTATCAGATATCTATGACAAAGAATCCCTTGAGGCTTTTGGTCGTCTAATCAATTACTTAATTCTGACTCAAAAGCAAGAACTATTGCACCTACAAAAAATTCAAATCTTTGAATCCACGTCATATTTGCGCATTGACAATAATTCCAAGAGAAACTTAGAATTGATTGAAACGTATCGTTTTGGCAGTCGCAAAGGAAGTTTGTTTTGGTTGCTTGATCAATGTAAGACTGCTATGGGCTCTCGCTACTTGAAACAAAATATTATGCGTCCTTTGGTCGATCAAGACAAAATAGAAAACCGATTTTCTTTGATTGAAGCTTTTAACGAAAACTTCCTAATTCGCGAGGAAATTAAGGAATTACTACAAGAGGTTTATGATTTAGAACGAATTATTGGTCGTATATCTTTTGGTAACGCTAATGCCAAAGATTTAATTAACTTGTCCAAAACGTTAAAAGTGATGCCAAGTATTAAAACAAAACTGCTTTCATTGGATAATAAATATGCCACTCATTTAGTGGCCAATCTTGATTCATTAGAAGCCATCACAACTTTAATTACTCAAGCCATTGTCCCAAATCCCCCACTATCGATTAAGGAAGGCGGAATCATCAATTCTGGCTACTCTTCTGATTTGGATCACATCAAATATGCTAGCGCCCATGGAAAGACTTGGCTAGGCGAGTTTGAAGCTAAGGAAAGAGAACGGACTGGAATAAAAAAACTACGGATTGGTTATAATCGAGTTTTTGGTTATTATATCGAAGTAACAAAGGGTCAAATGGAATTTGTCAAAGATGAATTTGGATATGAGCGCAAACAAACTTTATCTAATTCCGAACGCTATGTAACACCGGAATTACAGGAAAAACAAGCTATAATCCTCGGTTCGGAAGAAGATGCAATCCGCTTAGAATATGAAATATTTGTCGAGGTTCGTGATACTACAAAAACCCAAACCAAAGCGATGCAAGATATGGCGAAAGCAATCGCGGAAATCGATATGATTTTAGCGTTTGCCAAGGTTGCCTCTGATAACCGATATGTTCGTCCACAAATTATTACCCAACGAATAATCGATATCACTAATGGGCGCCATCCTGTTGTTGAGAAAGTTCTCGAAAATGAAAAGTATGTTGAAAACGATATTCACATGGGTGAAAGCACGAGTATTTTGTTAATTACCGGCCCAAATATGTCAGGAAAATCTACATATATGCGCCAATTGGCCTTGACAATAATTATGATGCAAATGGGTTGTTTTGTTCCTTGTGAAACCGCTAAATTGCCGATTTTCGACCAAATATTTACACGGATAGGCGCTAGCGACGATTTGGCTGGTGGAAAATCAACTTTCATGGTTGAGATGCTTGAAGTGAACTATGCTTTGCAAAATGCAACCGATGCTAGTTTAATTCTTTTTGATGAAATCGGTAGAGGAACTGCTACATATGATGGCATGGCTTTGGCCCAATCGATTATCGAATATTCTCATCAAAAAATTAAATGTAAAATCCTGTTTTCTACTCATTATCATGAATTGACATACCTAGAAGATGAATTGAAATCACTTCATAATGTTCATGTGTTAGCTAAAGAAGAAAGAGGTAATATCGTTTTTTTACATAAAGTTATTGATGGCCCCACTGATCGTTCGTATGGCATTCACGTTGCAAAATTAGCTAATCTACCTTTGGCATTGATTAATCGCGCAAAAAATATATTATCAGAACTAGAAACAAATCATGGATATAATGTGATAAAACCTCAAGAAATGAACCTTTTCAATTTTGAGGATGTTTTAAAAAAAGATGAAGCATTGCCCGATGAATATGCGCCTTTAATCGAACAGTTAAAAGCCATTGATATTAACGAATTAACACCAATTAAAGCCATGAATATTTTGGCTGACGTTATTGAAGAAATTAGGAAAAAAACTGTTGACTAAGTCCATTTAAAATGGACTTTGTTATTAAGTGAATCTTTTTTAAAGAAGGTGAAATTATGGGTGTTATAATAAAACTCGATGAACATATCGCCAATATGATTGCTGCTGGTGAGGTAATTGAAAGACCTGCAAACGTGGTAAAAGAACTGACAGAAAATGCAATTGATGCCAACAGTTCTGTGATTGAAATAGATTTAAAAGAAGCTGGCATGGAGATGATTCGCATCACCGATAACGGCTGTGGCATGGATGAAGCTGACGCAAATAGCGCTTTTGAAAGACATGCCACTTCGAAAATAAAATCAGAATATGATCTATTTCGAATTCATTCTTTAGGATTCCGGGGTGAAGCATTACCTTCCATAGCGGCTATCGCAAAAATTGAATTGACAACATCCCTTGGAGATAATACCGGTTATAAAATCGCTTTTCAAGCGGGTAAGAAAATTAATAGTGGTGTCGCTGCAGCTCGTAAGGGAACCGCAATAACAGTTACAAAGTTATTTTATAACACTCCTGCTCGACTTAAATATATGAAAGGTCCTAATTATGAGTTAGCAATCATTACTGAACTTGTCGATAAATTTGCTCTTGCGCATCCAGATGTTGCTTTTACGTTAATCAATAATGGGAAAGTTCTGTTTAAAACATCAGGCTCCGGTAATGTTTTAGAAGTGCTTGGGTCAATATATGGTTATAGTGTTGCCAAGCAAATGAAGTTGTTTAAAAATGATGGACGGGATTATCAAATTAATGGTTATATTGCCAACCCACTCATTAATCGGAGCAGTAAAAATTGTATTACCTTAATTACCAATGGACGGGTAATCAAAAACCCAAAAATAATCAGCACTGTTGTTGCCGCGTTTGACCAACGAATCCCTAAAGGTCGATATGCAATTACATTGATTAATATTACATGTGATCCTTTATTGATTGATGTGAACATTCATCCCACCAAACAAGAAATAAAGTTTTCAGAAGAAGCCAAATTATCAAATGTATTAACAGCCGCCTTAAAAAAAACTATTGACCAATTTGCGATGATTCAAGAGTCAGAAAATCTAGTCATCGGTCCATCAATAAATACTATTCAAGACCAACTTGATTTTTTGGGTGACAATTCACTTGAAAATATGAAAGCTGTAATTGACTATTCAGTATTTGAACAATCAACAGAAAAACATGAAATGACATTACCCCCCCTTGAAACATCAAATTTGATTCCCGATATGGAGTATATCGGTCAGTATGCTGGAACATATTTACTTTTTCAAAACACAGATGGTTTGTATCTTGTTGATCAGCATGCTGCAGCCGAACGAATTAGATATGAAAATTACATTTTGCATATGAGTCATCCCCAAAAAACATATTATGATTTACTAATTCCATTCAATCTTGATTTTTCCAATCACGATGTAATTCTTATTAATGATCACATGGCGGAGATTTCTGCTTTCGGAATTATACTTTCCCCATCCGGAAATCAATCGTTTTTTATCAATAGTGTCCCCAGTTGGTTTCCCAAAGGATTGGAAGAAGCATATACTGAAGAAGTCATAAACCTCGTTTTAGAGTCATTAGATTTGAATGTTGCAACTGTTCGTGATGAACTGGCCAAACGATTAGCATGCAAACAATCAATAAAAGCCAATCATTATGTAAATGATGGCGAAGTGCAAACGATAATGCACGATCTGCGCCAATGTAATAATCCCCATACTTGTCCCCATGGCAGACCAATTATCGTCAAAATTAGTTTGCGTGAAATTGAGAAAATGTTCAAAAGGGTGATGTGATGAAACCGATGATTGTAATTGTTGGTCCCACCGCCTCTGGTAAAACCACGCTATCAATTGCCTTAGCACAACATTATAATGCCGAAATCATCTCCGCTGATGCAATGCAATTTTATCGGCATTTAGATATTGGCACGGCAAAAATTATGCCATCAGAACAAAACGGAATTCCTCACCATTTGATCGATATTATTGATCCAAATGCTGAGTTCTCTGTTGCGGATTATCAACGCATTGTACGAGCGAAAATCGACGAATTGCGACAGCGTAATATCACACCTATTCTTGTCGGCGGTTCGGGTTTGTATATCAAGTCAGTTTTATATAATTATCGGTTCAATGGTAAAAAACGGGATCTAAAAACGACTTCTATGTTTGCTCACTTTACAAATGAAGAATTATATGCAAAACTAACTGTTATTGCCCCTTTAATTGCTAAAAAAACGCATCCAAATAATCGTAAGCAAGTTATAAGACTATTAGAATTAAGTTCTGATAATACTTCGTTTGATTCCTCAGAAGGGCAACAAGTGTATGATCCTTGTTTTGTGATGATTGGTCTACAACCATCGCGTCCGATTCTGTATGAAAGAATCAATACAAGAATCGATAAGATGATTGAGGCTGGATTGATTGCTGAAGCGCGTCATCTTTATGATTCACAGATTTTTGGTCAAAGTATTATGGCCATAGGATACAAGGAATTGTATTCCTATTTTAAGGGCGACTGTCTTCTTGCTGAAGCAATTGATAAAATTAAACAAAATTCACGAAATTATGCCAAGCGACAAATGACTTGGTTTAAAAATCAATTCATTGTCGAGTGGTTTAATCCCGATTTTGATAACTTTGATAAGACTATTCAAGAAGTGATTTCCTATATTGATACAAAAAGTAACAAATAAAAAAATGTTGTCCATCAAGGGCAACATTTTATATTAAAACTCTTTAACGCTAAATTGCCACTTTTCCAAACCACCAGCTAATACATAGACGGGATGGAACCCTTTACGAACCAATTTCCGACTGACTGCTTTCAACATTTTTGATTGCGTTTTATCATAAAGGAAAATTGGTTGGTCAACTCTTAGTCGGAAAATATTCTGATAAATTGTTTTTTTAGGAAAATTGCGACTTCCATTGATTCGTTTAATAGCAAACTCGGCTTCTGAGCGAATGTCAATCAATTGACCTTTCCGCATATTTAGACGAAAATCTTCGGCATTTAGAACAATGATTTTGGTATAATCATGATTTTTTCGGGTAGCAAGCACAATTCCCAATCCCAATCCTAATGCGATAGGGAGGATCCAAGACCAAATCGAAGTTTCTAAAAACATAATGTCACTTCCCAAATAATACTTATACATAATTATAGTAGTTATTATTTTTATTGTCAATAAGTGTTTTTTGTAATATAATACTCTTGTCAATCAATTTTGAAGACATCAACATCAGAAATTGTTAGGAGCGATTATTAGTGATTAATACGAACGAAATTAGAAATGGAATGACCATTGAATTTGAAGGCAATATTTATGTAGTATTGGAGTTTCAGCATATGAAAACCGCAAAAGCGGGAGCTATCATGCAAACCAAGCTTCGTAACCTTCGAACCGGAACCATAATTTACAAAAATTTTAATGGTGGTATCAGCATTGATACCGCTACCGTTGAAAAAGCTCAATATCAATACTTGTATGCCAACGGGGACATGCATGTTTTTATGAATAATGACTCATATGAACAAATCGAGCTTGATAAAAGCCGATTGGAGTATGAATTAAACTTTTTGACAGAGGGTATGGTTGTCAATGTCATGAGTTACAACGAAGAAATACTTGGTCTCGAATTGCCTGACAAAGTCATTTTAGAAATCGTTGAAACAGCTGGCGCCGCTAGAGGTAATACTGCTTCCAACGCCACAAAAGAAGCTTTAACCAACACTGGTTATCGCCTTTTAGTTCCCCTCTTTATTGAAAATGGCGAAAAAATCGTGGTTTCAACCGCCACTGGCAAATATGATTCACGATCGAAATAGATTGACATTACGAGGAGTGATGGCATTTGGACAGTAGTCTTATACGACCTAGTTTTGGTGCGATTGAAATAAATCCATTTATAGTGCTTTTGATGATTATCTTGTTATTTGTATCGGCATTTTTTTCTATGTCAGAGATGGCATACGCAGCCGTAGGTAAAGTCAGATTAAAAACTTTACTTGAACAGGATGCTCCGGGATCAAAGAAAGCCTATTGGATTGCGGAAAATTTCGACCGCACCCTGACAACGCTTTTGGTCGGCAATAATTTAGCTAATATCGCATTAACTACGGTTAGTGTGGTTCTTTTTAATGGCATATTCGCAGGAATCACAAATATGGAAACAATAGTATCTGTCCTCAACACTGTGATTATGACGATAATTATCTTGACATTCGGAGAAATATTCCCAAAAAGTATTGCCAAGAACAATCCAGAGAAAGTAGCTTTGAAAATTAGTGGATTCTTATATTTTTTGATCAAAATTATGACCCCACTCACCTTTTTGTTTCGCAAACTGAATCAACATGTTATCAATCGTTCTGAAAACGACCAAAAACTAACCGTCACTGAAGATGAATTAGAAACAATCATTGACACGATGGAAGAAGAAGGTTCGATTGATGAAGAAGAAGCCGAAATGCTTCAGCGGGTTTTAGATTTGCCAGAAATCACGGTTGAGGAAATCATGACCCCACGCGTTGATATGGTGGCTATTGATGTCTCAAAAGACGTTAACGAGATCACGGAATTGTTTTTTAAACATAAATTTTCGCGGATTCCCGTCTATGAAGATACATCGGACAATATTATTGGTATTCTTTATGAGCGTGATTTTTTTACTAAATTAATTAAAGGGCACCATGTAAATGTCAAAAAAATATTAAAAAAACCATTGTTTATTCCCGCTACTACAAAAGTCGATGCATTAATTGAATTACTCCAATTGGAAAACAGTCACATTGCCGTTGTTGTCGATGAATACGGTGGTGTTGATGGCATTGTCACTATGGAGGATGCTCTCGAAGAATTAGTGGGAGAAATTTATGATGAACATGATGAGATTGAACAAAGCATCGTCAAACGAAGCGATAAACAGTATGTCATTGATGCTGATGTTGATTTAAAAATTTTATTTGAAGAATTACATTTAGGAACGCCTCCCGAGAGTGATTCAACTTCTGTAGGAGGATGGTTGTTTGAAATGTTCCAAGACATTCCTGAAGTTGGCGAAAAAATCGAATACGTAATCGCCATAAATCAGTCATATAATGAACTAAGCGAATTGGAAAGCGAAGATACGGTTCATTTATCTTTCGAAGTTTTAAAGGTTAACAAACGACGAATTAAATCCGTATTATTGACCATAATCGCTGTCGATGACAGTGAGCCATCGCAACATCAGCCGCAACAATAGTCAAAAGTGGGGATAGCGATTTATCTCTGCTTTTTTTAAAGCGTGCTCCGGACGTTTGTTTGCCGGAAATCTGATATTTTGTATGGTGATTATTTATGGAAAGATTACAAAAAGTTATGGCCGCTGCCGGCGTTGCATCTCGACGTGCAGCTGAGGAAATGATCCTCGAAGGAAAAGTAAAGGTTAACAATGTCATAGTACGTCAGCCGGGATTTCCTGTGGCTGACGATGATACAATTATAGTTGATGGAAATATACTAAAAAAAGAAACTAAAGTATACTATATTATGAACAAGCCAAAAGGCTATTTATCGACCACAAGTGATGATTTACAACGTCGTACTGTTGTTGATCTCATTCCTGGAAAAGAACGGATTTTTCCTATTGGGCGATTAGACTACGATACAACCGGCGTGTTATTATTAACTAACGACGGTGATTTTATGAATGCTTTAATCCATCCACGTTTTAAAGTGGAAAAAGAATATCATGTTAAAGTAACCGGGTTGCTTCGGAAAGAAGATTCTTCCCGTATCGGAAAAGGCATGAATTTGGGAGATTTTATCTCACAACCAGCTAAAGTTTTTGATGTTCGTTACGATGATACTAAGACTAATTCGTATGCTAAGGTAATTATATCAGAGGGGAAATACCATCAGATAAAACGGATGTTTGAAATGGTTGGACATCCAGTTATTAAACTTACTCGAGCTCGTTTTGGAAATATGACTTGTGAAGGCTTGAAACAAGGCGAGTTTCGACGTCTTAAACCGCATGAAATCAAGCAATTGTGGAATTTAAGCTGTTTTGGACGTCAAGGTGAATAATTTTGTTTTTTCCTTGGTGTAAAACCGTGAACTTATGGTATAATTGTAAAAGTTGGGGGCGATAAGATGAATCATAACGCTTTGGCAATTGACGGGCCAGCTGCTGCTGGGAAATCCACCGTTGCTAAATTATTGGCTAAACGCCTCGGATATATTTACATTGATACTGGGGCTATGTATCGAGCCGCAACATATAAAGCTTTAATCCAAAATGTTGATTTGAATGATCCAAATGCCTTTTCTTTTCTTGATAACACTAAAATGGAATTTCATGATGGCGAATTATATATGGATAACGAAAATATTGCCAGTAAGATTCGATCGCATCAGGTTTCTAACAATGTCTCATTGGTTTCCAGTCACATTCCTGTTAGAATCAAACTTGTGGCAATCCAACAAAAAATCGCCAAAAACGCTAACGTTGTTATGGATGGTCGTGATATCGGCACGGTTGTATTACCACATGCGGATCTTAAGATATTCATGACTGCTTCTGTTGAAGAACGGGCAAGACGTCGCCATGAAGAAAATTTATTATCGGGAATTGAAAGTGAATACACTAGGATTTTAAAGGATATTGAAAAACGAGATAAATTCGACTCGACGCGGCTTTATAATCCCTTGCGGCAAGCCGAAGACGCACTATATTTGGATACAACTAACCTTGATATCAACGAGGTTACTGATAATATATATAATCTGTTTATTGCCATCATAAATGCTAAAAGGAGCGAGTAAGGCTATGGAAGAAATTAAAGATTTGAAAGTTGGAGACATTGTCGCCGGAAAAGTAATTAAAGTTTCAAAAGAAGAAGCGTTAATCGATATTGGTTACGCATATGAAGGTACCATTTACAAAGATCATTTAACTACTCGGAAAATAACCGACTGCAACGAAATCATAAAAGTCGACGATGTAATTACTGTTAAAGTCACCAAAATCAGTGAAGGTGATCAAACTAATTCATTGTTATTATCTCGATTAGATTTAGAAAAAAAAGAAGCAATTGATCGCTTCCGCTCAGAACTTGAAGTTGGGAATAATGTTAATGCACGTGTTAAAAAAAGTGTCAACGGCGGACTTTTGCTCGATTTTCATGGTATTGAACTATTCATGCCCGAGTCTTTGATTGATATCAAAAACGCTCCAAAGGATACTTTAGTTGGAACAGAAACAACTGTTCGAATTATCGAAATTCGATTGGAAAGAGGAAAAGAAAAATTCATTGCTAACCGCAAACAAGTTCAACTTGATGAACAACGACAATTAGAGAAAGCGGAACTAGCAACTTTCAATGTTGGTGATATCGTCAAAGGTAAAGTAGAAAGAATCGTTGATTTTGGCGCTTTTGTTCATATTGGCGAATTAACTGAAGGTTTACTTCATATCAGCGAGATTTCCTATTATCACATTATCAAAGTAGAAGATGCTTTGAAAGTCGGCGATTTAGTAACAGTTAAAATAATCAAAATATCTGGTCGTAAGATCAGTCTTTCTATGAAAGCTTTGGAAGAAAAACCGTGGGATCTTTTTCTCAAAACTCATAAAGTTGGCGATAAAGTAGAAGCCACGGTTATCAAAAAAATGCAGTTTGGTATGATCATGGAAGTGGAAAAGGAAGTTCGTGGTTTATTAAACCGTTTTGATTATTCTTGGAATCCGCAAGAAAATTTAGCCGGTACCGTTGAAGTGGGATCTAAATTTGAAGTTCAAATAACTGCTATTGACACTGAAAAACAACAATTTACGCTTTCAAAAAAACATCTTGAATATAATCCTTGGTCAGACGTAAAAGTCAGAGTTGGCGAATTAGTCAGTGCTACTGTCAAAACCGTTCAAGAAAAGGGCGCTATTGTCGAAGTGATGGGTGTTGAAGCGTATCTCCCCATATCTGAATTAGCCGATGAACGAGTTGAAAAAGCGGCTGACAAAGTCAAAGTCGGCGATATTCTATCTGTCGAAGTCATTCAGGTTTTCCCGAAAGAATGGAAAATGACAGTTTCCCTAAAACGAGCTACTTCAAAATCGGAAAGAAAAGAATTTGAATCGCATTTAAATGAAAATGTTTCCAGCGATCAATCGTTAGCTGATTTGTTTGCTAAATTCAAAAAATAACGCCATCGGGTGATATTATGTTGCCAATTGTGGCAATCGTTGGCCGTCCTAACGTCGGCAAATCAACGATTTTTAACCGTATTATCGGTGATCGCATTTCAATAACCGATGATACACCGGGTATCACAAGAGATCGTATTTATGCGAAATCCGAGTGGTATGGCCGTAAATTTAATGTTATTGATACTGGGGGCATCGAAATCAGCGATGCGCCCTTTTTGGCAGAAATTAAAGCCCAAGTTGAAATTGCAATTGAAGAAAGCAATGTAATTATCTTCGTAGTCGATGTTCACATCGGATTAATCAATGATGACTTTGAAATCATGAAATTGCTTTTCCAATCAAAAAAGCCTGTTTTAATCGCCGTTAATAAAGTCGACGATTTATCCTTAAAAGACCATATTTATGATTTTTATTCTTTGGGAGCCGATGATGTAATTGCCGTTTCCGGTATTCATGGAATTGGCATGGGCGACTTAATGGAAAAAATAATTCAATACTTACCCAATGAGACTTTCGATGAATATACTGATGATTATCTTAAACTTTGTGTGGTTGGCCGTCCGAATGTTGGTAAATCATCACTAACCAATGCCATTCTCGGACAAGATAGAGTTATTGTAAGCGACATAGGCGGTACGACTACTGATTCAATTGATACAGAATTTGTCAAAGATGAGCAAAAATATGTTGTTATTGACACTGCTGGTTTGCGCAAAAGAGGAAAAATCTTTGAATCGGTGGAAAAATATAGTTACCTTCGTGCTATGGAGGCAATTGAACGTTCCGATGTTTGTTTGCTGCTTTTGGATGCCATTGCGGGTATTCAGGAACAGGACAAACATATTGCTGGCTATATCCTTGAAAATGGCAAGGCAATGATTATCATTGTTAATAAATGGGATGCGATTGTCAAAAACGATCAAACCATGACCGAGTTTACTAAAGTAATTCGCGAAGAGTTTCAGTTTTTGCCATACGTTCCCGTGGTTTTCTTATCCGCAAAAACTAAAGCTCGTGTAGCAACGCTTTTCCCGGTAATCACTCGCGTTTTTGCAAATTATCAAAAACGGATATCCACTAGTACTATCAATGAAGTTGTTTCCGATGCCATGTCTTATTTCCCACCGAAAGAACATAACCAAACGGTAATAAAAGTCTATTACGTTACGCAAGTGGCAATTAAATGTCCAACCTTTGTTCTGTTCGTAAATGACATTGATGCGTTACATTTTAGTTATTATCGTTACTTGGAAAATCGTATTCGTGAACGATTTGATTTTGAAGGAACCCCGATAAAACTGATTCTTAGAAAGCGCGAATAGAATTAATATGCGATTTATCGCGTTTTTTTGATAAGTCACTTGCATTTTCTTTTTTCGCAACATATAATGAATACATCAAAAGTATAGGAGGAAACGTCGATATGAACAAATCTGAACTTGTTGCTCGCATTGCCGAACTATCTGAATTGACAAAGAAAGATGCTGAGACCGCTTTAAACTCAACGGTATTAGCAATCCAAGAAGCATTAGTCAAGGGTGAAAAAGTCATTCTCACTGGTTTTGGAACATTCGAAGTAAAATGCCGCAAACAACGTGCCGGGCATGATCCACGGACTGGCGAAATCATTAACATTCCTAGTTTGAAAGCTCCAACATTCAAATCCGGAAAAGTATTAAAAGAAGCCGTTCGTTAATCGTATCAAGTAGCTGTATATATAAAAGAGTCCAGAATCTTGTTCTGGGCTCTTTTTTTGCCATCACAGATAATATACTATACTTTATATGCCAATCGAAATTCCAAAAGCCATCAAAACATAAAACAGATAAGAGATAAAATTGTTAATAAAATGGACGCCGATGGTTACAAAAATATTCTTCTTGGACCAATGGTATATATATCCAAAGACACCGCCCATAAATACATATGGAATTGCTTGAAGGAAATCGCCATAACTGATAACATGCATCAAACCAAAAATGGCTCCACTGACAATGATAGCGGCGATTGTACCAAACTTGCGATCGAAGAATCCAAAGATTACCTTTCGATATATTACTTCTTCAGTAATTGGGGTAAACACACAAAGCATTAAGAACAAAAGAATAAGCACTAAAGGATCCTGCGAGAACATCGATGCGATGGCATCTTCATTTGCAGAAGATTCACTTCCACCCAAAAGCGAAACAATATAGGATGCGATAAATAAAGCAACAAAAACCATAAAATAACCACCAATGATTTTACCTATATTATTACCGGGTTGAAGTTTAAAAGCTTTCCAATTAGTGGAAAACATCATTTTATCGATGCCAAGAAACAACAATGAACAGATTAGAACTGATGAAAGATTAATTATAATATAGTATAAAGCAGACTCATCAAACCCATATGAAAATTCTGTATATGAATATATTTCTTGGTTGTAATAAGCCGTGTAATCAACATTGAATATAGCGCCGGGCTCAAGGTTATCGCTCTCGAAAAGTAATGGGTCGATTATCTCGCCGGTAGATGAAAGTAAATTAGTGGTTAACCAAGCAGATGGAATTGCATTAGCGTTATCATTTCGAAAAGAGGCTGTTATATGAATTTGATATGGATATTCAAGAACAGAAGACTCCGAAACGACTATGGTTGGGGCTACAACCACAGTTAAATCGTTGGGATATTTCATCATAAAATAAATGCCAGAAAGCAAAGACACAAATAACGAGATAATGATATATAGAAATAACATGGTTCGATTAATACGAATTTGTTTTGAATAATTTTCAAAATCGTTCATCTGATCATTTTCAGGTTGTTTTGGCGGTTGAAAAACCGGATTTTGATCGTAGTTTTTAAATAAATCTTCGAATTCACTCATTGATAACACCCCTTCGTTATTCATATTATACTTAATGTATCGAAATAATCCAACATAAAAAGGTTTATTTAATGAATTTTTACAAAATACATCTGAATATAATATGATTCTATTACTTTATGTTTTCTTCCGTTTTCGTAAAGATTATTTTATGTTATACTATTTTAGGTGATAATATGAAAGAAATCATTATTGCTTCGAAAAACCAAGGGAAAATTCGCGAATACAAACAACTACTCGAACCCTTTGGGTATCAGGTTTCTTCGTTGATTGATTATCCGGATTTTCCCGAAATTCCCGAAACAGGTACAACCTTTGCGGAAAACGCCATGATTAAAGCAAAAGCAGTCGCTATGCGTTTTTCTGTTGACTGTCTGGCTGATGATTCGGGCTTGGAAGTAATGGCGCTAAATGGTAACCCTGGCGTCCATTCCCAACGTTATTCAATTACTGGTACAGAAGCTGACAATAATCAAAAATTACTTCATGATCTTGTGGGACATTCAAAGCGAATAGCTCAATATGTTTGTTCGATTGTATATTACAATGTCAATACGGGTTTTACTTCCTTTGAAGACACAGTATCGGGTATCATCATTGATACCCCAAGAGGTCACAACGGATTTGGATATGATCCATATTTTTACTTGCCAGAATTTGGCGTTACTATGGCTGAAGTTAATCCGGATTTCAAAAACAAAATTAGTCATCGAGGCAAAGCACTTAATCAACTTTTACACTGGCTTGCCCGGGAAAATCGATGAAGTTATTAGTTTTTTCCGATAATCACAAAGATATCGCTTCTATCGATCGACTAATTGCCGCCAATTTAGATGCCGACAGGATTATCTCCCTTGGCGATTCTGAGATGGCGGAAGCTGCGCTTTCATCCCGAGGCATCTTTGGGGTTCGTGGTAATTATCCTTGGGAACCCAATTTTCCTGATGAGTTGATATTTGTTTTTGCGGGACATCGAACTCTAATTACACATGGCCATCATTATTATGTAAAAACAGGATTATATTCTTTGACTCAAAAAGCATTGGATACTGATTGCGATTTCGTTTTGTTTGGTCATACTCATCAATATGCCATTGTTGAACAAGCTAATATTATCTTTTTAAATCCTGGTTCAACAATGTATCCGAAAAGCGGAGGAAAACGAACATACGCTGTTGTTTTAATAACCGAAGAACGCATCGTTTGTAATATTTTTGATTTGGATTCAAACCTAGCTTTATTGACGTACGTTAAAAAGTATTAACATCCTAAGTGGGTGATAATTATGAATTTTCTCGAATTATATAATGAGTACCTTCAAGAACAAAAATCCGATGAGCTTGCAGTTAAGGTCTCGCTTTTACAAAAGGAAGCTTTGGCAGCAAAGGATTTGGAAATCTATCTTAAAACAACGCTTTTGTTAATGGAAACGTTGATTTTTTTGCAATTGTTTGATGAAGCAATTATTGTTTTACAAGATGCGTTAAAAACCAACATGTTTGAAGACTATAAAGTAATCGTTGCTTTAACAGATAAATTAATTGGCTTATTACTTAAAACCGAAGATTTCCAGGCATTGGAATCGGTTCTTCGTTATCGTGAACGATTCATAATCGATAATCCCACCCAAAATGTAATGCAAAAATTTTATCAATCTGTCTGTTATGAGGGCTTAAAACAATACCAGGAGGCAATTGAAACTCTAGAAAGCATTGATGATTCGATTTCCAATTCTAAACTTGTCAGTAAATACCTTAAATTAGCAATGTTATATCAAAAAAAGGACCGTTTTGTTGATGCAAGAAATGCATATGATCATGCATTGATTTTTGATAAAAATAAAAAGAATGAAATTTTTTATCTCGTTGAATCAGATTTGCTTTTCGCGGAAATGAATTATGAAGAATCGTTAAAAAAATTTCAGGAGTTTTTTCTGAAAACAACGATAAAAAATCGTTATTTGGATCGATACATATATATTAATATCGCACTTGGAAACTACGAAGAAGCATGGAAATTTTATACCGAATATAACACTAAAATCAATCTTTCCGTGTCGAAAAATTACCGTTATAGTTTTTACCAGGCCGGTTATGCTTTAGCAAAAACAATGAATAAATATGAAGAAGCCGCGGTTATCAAGGAAAAACTGCTGTCTGTATATAATGACAATTTGATCATTATCGATGCTTTTGATGGAATTAGGGCTTTATTTTCTGCGGCTCAAAAGAAAAATGTTTTCGCAAAAAAACGCGACATTATTATGGATGGATTTCGTATTTTAGCTTCTGTCGTTGAACTTCCGGGTTTGTTTTTTATCTTGCCAGAATTAGGACAAGTAACAATATACACCTATCGCAAAGGAGTTTTATTAGAAAAAACAGACTCCGTTGTCGCCTTGTCGACGACAATATTTGGCAAAATAATCGATAACAGTCATGACTACGCTTTGTTTTCAACTGACGAGTTGTCGGTATTAGATCCAATCGGGATGGACACGGTTTTTAACTATGATGCCGTTATTTCCGTTCAAAGTTTTAAAGTCACGATTGATATTTCGTCCCACGGTTTCATTGTTGCCTTTCTTGACAAGAATCTTC
>Ga0265297_10004304_pt1 | contig 23532 bp, 19 predicted proteins | sample Munlanlwell13791_FD_192502 | JGI IMG/M metagenome (GOLD analysis project Ga0265297, IMG submission 192502) | Leachate microbial communities from a municipal landfill in Southern Ontario, Canada - Leachate well 137-91 | ecosystem: Engineered > Solid waste > Landfill > Unclassified | place... | reverse complement strand
ATAGATCTTCTCCTTTCGATCTTTCTTAAATTTCCTCCGGCGCTTCAATTTCGTGTCGTAGAAAAAGCTCTCAAAAAACTGGACAAACGAAGCGGGCTCTCATTTGAAGCATGGGAGCGGATCCGCCAGGGACTCGCGCGGTCCTGCTATCGTTGTTCGCTTCCCAAGGATATCGATTTCGCGCTAACCTCCAAAAATGTAGCGATTTATAAGAAACGATGAAACTCATCATCTTGGGAACAGCACCGCAGATCATCCCTCTGCATGACAGCGCCATTTTCAAAAAGAGAACGCAATGCAGCCATTGAATTGTGAAATTACAACCCATTTAAACAACGTTTCACCTGAAGAACTAAGACGTCTTTTTCCTCATTTCCCTGAGCCTATTGAAATACTGAAGTTTCTGCCCCGGTCAGGTTTTGACAATTTTAGCCTTCATTTTTTAATCATTCGGAAAGCCAGTCATATCATTCTGATCCTGCCGATCTTTGACGGAAAATTTGAGGTTGCGTCATTCCTTGAAGGAAACATAGCACGCCTGATGATGCTTTTTTCGAAGTGGTTTCCAAGATTGTTTTGCCCGCGCGTACTTGGCGTTAGCGTTCTTGAGGGTGACTGGGGAGAGATAGGGTGGGAACGCGGAGAAAACCGGACGGTCATGGGCGCTGCATGGGATCTTGCACTTTGTAGGCTCGAAGAATTTGCGAAAGAATCGGACACGGACATCTTGGCCTTCGTGAATTTTAATGAACGAAGTGGCCAGGACATTCCCCTCAAGAAGCTTTTCTCATTTACGCAGATGCACGGTGTTCCTTGTGCCCAGGTAGCGCTTCCTTTTAAAACTTTGGAAGAATATCTAGGCAGTCTTTCTAAAAACAGTCGAAAGAATTTGAAACGGCAAACAAAAAACAAGCAGATGATCCAGATTCTGAGGACCTCTGAACCGGGGGCGTGGATCGATGCGATCTATGATCTGTACCGGAAAAGCATCAAGAAAAGCGATCTCGTTTTTGGGATTCAGAACAAAGCCTACTTTGAGCGCGTTTGTGCGGAGGTCCCGGGCGCAGAATACGTGCTGTATTTTTTGGACGGCAAACTACTTGCTTTCAATCTGGTTTTCAGAACGAAAGAGCGGTTGCTGGACAAATATTTTGGAATGGATCCACATCTTGGAAAAGAACACAGCCTCTTCTTTTTTTCATGGCTGGAAAATATTTCCTTTTGCATCCGGAACGGTATTCCGCTTTACCATGTCGGGCAAATGGCGGAAAAGATCAAGATGAGTCTCGGCGCTCAGCTTATTCCATCCGCGATCCTTTTCAGGCACCGCGTTCCGCTGTTTCACCGGTTTTTGACCGGGCTCCAAAAATTTTTATCTTATGAACCGGAAATAAAATTACCTGGAGCGTGTCTCGGAAGGGCCTGGGAAGATTTAGTGGTTATCCGTTCGAATAAAAGCAGAAAAAAATCTGCAAATGATCCTTGGTTCATTCTTGGACTGGATATGGACGGAAGCTTGCGGTTGCAGGAACAGGTTGTGTTGCAGATGGATGCGCTTGTTGATCTAAGAAAGCAAGAGCAGCAACTACGATTATGGCCGGAGCAGAAGGCGTGGGAGTCTCTCGAAAAAAACATCTGGAATTTACGGGAAAAGTACCCCAAACCGTGGATTACACTTCTTGGTTCGGGCGATCTTCATCATGTCTCCTATCTTCTTCTCGCGACACTGCCGCTGGACGAACGCCCCGTCAAACTTATTTTGATCGATAATCATCCCGATTGGTACAATGACCGGCCGCATTTTCATTGTGGTAACTGGCTCTCGCAGGCTTTGCGGCTTCCGTGGATATCAGGAGTGGTGATGGCGGGGCAGGACAGTAGCGATATTGCAGGCCGAAAATTCTGGAACGTGCCCTTCCGGGAATTGCGTGAAGGACGGGTGAGACTTTTCCCATATGATAGAAAATTGTCCCGGGTGTTGCTGCGCTATCCTTCAAGCATGTCAGGCATAAAATACTTCCGCCGTCGCTTTTACGGTTCAGATCTCTATTTTGAAACCTTAATGTGTCGCGGGGTGAGGCATTTTTTCCAGCGTCTTGCAAAAGAATTCCGTGGGGAAAATGTGTATCTCAGCATCGATAAGGATTGTCTGGAGGCCGCTGCCGGCAGATCCGATTGGGACCACGGAAAAATGAAACTCGAAGAATTGCTCGCGGGACTTCAAGAACTTTCCAGTTCGTGTTGCTTGGTAGGGGCGGACCTCTGTGGTGAACAGGCCCCGCAAAGGCTCAGAGGGTTTTCAAAGAACTGGAATGCCGGTCGGTTCCCGGGAAGGTTCTCTCACAGCGAAGCAACAGACCGGCTGAATGAAAAGACGAACCTTCGGATCTTGGATGCCCTTAACCCCGCTTGTGCTGATATTGAACCAGGGCGGGGAGTTCTCAAATGTGCGGGGGCCATTAGTGACAGATAACAAGAAAAAACTCACACTGTCCCTGTTCCTGTTGATTATGCTCACGGATTTTGGAGAAAGTCTGAGCTCATTCTTATTGAAAAAAGGGGTGATCTCGACTGAAATCTTTCCGTTGAGTGCCGAACATATTTTTCATTTTACCATCGTGAATATTGGATCTATTCTGATCTGGCTCGGTGTTTTGACCTACTTTTTCAATTTCTTTTTGTGGATGCGGGTGCTTTCGAAATTGGATCTGAGCGTTGCGGTTCCCATTGGCAGTACCAGCTATATCATGGTTCCCTTGGCGGCCTTCCTTTTTTTGCATGAAACCGTGACGCCACTTCGCTGGATCGGGATTTTTGCGATTATACTGGGAATTTATTTTGTTTCACGCAGCAAAACCGCGAATGACGGAACAAAAGTTCCGGAAGCTTCATGATCTGGCTCATTTTTCTCATTGTGCTTTGCGAACTGTTCGCAGCCACAAGTCAGGTTTTTTACAAGAAAGTAGTCGATCAAAACGGCTCACATCATCCGCTTATTTATATCAGCGACTATTTTCGTTTCGCGATTGGGATTTTAAAACATCCTCTGGCGTGGGCTGGTCTGGGGTTTATGGTGTTTAGCACAATTTTCTGGCTGATGGCATTGTCTGCGGGGGATCTGAGTCTTGTTTTCCCGCTCGGAAGCATCCAATATGTTTTGGTGCTTGTAGGATCCAAACTTTTTCTGAAAGAAAAAATAGATTCCATGCGCCTTCTCGGCACTGTTTTAATCGCGACCGGGATTGTCGTGATCTCGATAAGTTGATTCGTCACCGTCTCAAATCCTAAGAAGTTGGCGAAAGCAATTCTGGATTCTGGCGGTCTATTTTCTAAATAGTATCTTTTACTTTTTTGAGTTCCTAAACGTCCGCAGATTGGGAGGCGTTGTGAATAAATTATTGAACAAAGAGGGAACTTATGGCTTCTAAATACCGCTCGATTCGCTGGGAATTATGCCTTACTGTCGGGATCCCTTTGCTTGCTGTCTATCTCATGGTGCTGGGAATGGCCTATTATGGGTTTCGCAAGCACGCTTACGAAGGCATGAGCAATTATATGACTGAGCACGCGACTCTTTATGCTGAAAGATTTGACGAAGCTTTTTCTGTGGCTGCCCAGGTTGCGAAAACAACCGCTTCTTTTCTGAACGGAGAGGCAGTTGTTTCAGAAAAAGAAATCTACCGTCTTCTTCACGACAATGTGTCGGAAAATCCGTTTATTTATGGATCAGCCGTTGCGTTTGAAGAAAATGCTTTTGATCCCACGAAAAAACTTTTCGGGCCGTATGTTTGTCGCAAAACCTCCAATACGGATGTGACCTTTCAAAATCAAACTGCAGGCAAAAATGTGGATCTTTTCCGTGAGATCGATATCGCAAAAGATGCTTACGATTACCGCCAATGGGACTGGTATCTGCTCCCTAAAAAGAAAATGGCTCCTGTTTGGACTGAGCCTTACTTTGATAAAGGCGCCGGGAATATCATCATGTGCACTTTTTCTGCGCCATTTTTTGAAAACGGAAAATTCGAAGGGGTCGTTACCGTAGATGTCCGCGTCCAGGATCTTCACAGGCTCATCAATAAAGACAGCCTTGTAAATCAGGACACTTTTGTGATCATCAGCCGCGAAGGCCGGTATATTTCCCATCCGAATCCGGAATACATCATGAAAGAAACAATCTTTTCTAACGCGGAAAAGATCAAACGCCCGGAACTGAAAACTCTCGGGCATAAGATGACGGCCGGAGAAAAAGGTATCGTCCTTATAAAGGATTTCCATGGATCAAAAAAGATGTTTTTGTTCTATGCGCCCATCCCGAGTACCGGGTGGTCTTTCGCGGCAACGGTCTCCGAAGACGAGGTTATGCGTCCTGTCTGGAAGCAATTAGCAAGATTCGGAGCGAGTATGTGCGCGGGATTTTTATTGATGGTGATCCTGCTTTTGATCATTTCCGCCAGGATTGCAAAGCCGGTCATCAAACTTGCTTCCGCGGCCCAAAAACTTGGAACAGGGGATTTTAATGGTTCCCTGGAAGAAGGTTACGGGCAAAACGAGATCGGCAATCTCGCGGAATCTTTCAAAAAAATGACACGGGACCTGAAAAATTACATGGAGGCTCTAACCCGTGAAACGGCGATCCGCCAGCGCGTTGAAAGCGAACTTCAATTGGCGCGTAATATACAGCTGTCTCTTCTTCCTAAGACCTTTCCGGATCGTAAAGAGTTCGATCTTTACGGCAAAAACGACGCGGCGCAATTTGTTGCGGGGGATTTTTTTGATTACTTTTTTGTCGGGGAAGACACACTTGCTTTTGCGATCGCGGATGTTTCTGGAAAGGGGATCTCGGCGGCCATGTTCATGGTGATCACCCGTACCCTGCTTCGCAATCTCGCTTCTCAGAAGAAGCCGCCGGCGGAAGTACTCGATCGGATCAACCAGCTTCTTCTCGAAGAAAATGAAAGTGGTATGTTCGTGACTATGTTTTTCAGTTATTGCGACATCAAGACCGGAGAAATCTGGTACGCGAATGCCGGGCACCAGCAGCCATTCTGTATGAGCAGGGAAAGAGTAACGCGGAAATTCGGGGTCGTTACGGGCCCTCCGCTCGGGATTGCCGGAAGTATAAAGTACGAAATGAAAAAAGAAATTTTAGAACCTGGTGAAGCACTTATCCTTTATACAGACGGTTTTACGGAAGCGAGAGCTCCTTCCGGAGAGTTCCTCCAGGAGGAGCGTTTCCAAGGGATGTTGCGGGATAACATGCAGGACCCGATGAAGAATTTTTGTGAAAAAGTTTTTCAGCGTACGGTGGATTTCCAGCATCACAAACTAAGTGATGATCTCACACTTCTTGTCCTGAAACGTCGTCTTTAATGGATGACTAAAAAAACAATTCTTTTTTCGGGAGATGATCTTCTGCTTCCTTCAGTCGATCTCATGACTCTTACCTGATCCTACCGCTTTTCAACAACCTGCCGGACACGGGAGGATGACAAAGGATAGGCGGATTGACGGACAGCCTGAATTTTGACGATATCTAGCATCGGGCATTCGTTCAGCAAAAAAATATTCTGGATTTTCGCGCTTTGTGCCGATAACGTGGAAATCCTCATGAATAAAAAAGGAGCATTATGATCAAAGGACTTTTCCAGTTTGTCTTCGGTCTGATACGCCTAGCGTTTTTCCTCGTTATATTTATAGCCATTTTCCATACTTGGGTGATCAAGCAGGCCATCACTTTCTCTTTAAGCCATCAGTTGGGTGCGGATGTTTCAATCCGAAATGTGAAAATGGACTGGCGCAACACTGGTTTTGAAATTCAGGGCCTTGAGATCGGGAATCCCTACAGTTTTCCAAAAGGGGTTTTGGCGAACATCCCGCTCATGATCGTTTCGGTGGATTTTCCCGGCATTCCCGAGGGTGTCTTACGGCTCAAGACGGTGGGCATCGATCTTCGGGAACTTCAGGTCATGAACGTTTCACAAAAGGGTTTGAATCTTTTGGATCTGAAGCCTTTGCGAAAAAGTAATGAAGAGCGATCCCCATCTTCGCGAGAAGCTGTTCAAACACAAGTCAAAAAATATATGCCCAAGGTAATGATCGACGAACTCATTTTTTCCATAGGCGACATCAGTTATTTGAATATGAGCGGTCCCTTTTTAAAACAAAGTCGCTACAAAGCCGGGATCCGCGGCGCAACCTATTACAATATTCGCGGGACCCAGGATGTGATCACAATTGTGGCCGGAGAAGCTTTAAAGAAAATAGGTTTTGGTTATCTTGAATCGCAATTCAAAAAATTTCAGGACCGCTCAGTTTCCTCCGGGACTCAAAAGAGTGGCTTTTTAAGCCGGATAATAGCGGCTTTGAATAAAGATTCGCCCAATTAGTCTCGTAATCCCTTACAAATAAAGAAGTTGCGGGTATCCATCAAAACACGGATCGCTTGTTCCTGGACACTGTAGGTTGGTTTTTAAAACTCGGCAATTTCAAGTAACACTAGAGAAAAGATTTTTTAAAAAAGCTTGACATGATTTTCCTTTTCAATAGAATATGCACTCTTTCCTTGGGAGGGTTGTCTTCGCTTAGGGTGGTTTCTGTCTTCGAATGCGGGTGTTTTCCCAAAGGAAAACAGCTTTTTGTTTTGAGAGTATCATAGCGAGCGATCGAAAGCGCTAAGCAAAATCAAGCGCTGGAGTAGCTCAGTTGGTAGAGCACATCCTTGGTAAGGATGAGGTCATGGGTTCAATTCCCATCTCCAGCTTAGGATGCGAAAAACGAAACCTCAATAGGGAGAACTTATATGGCAAAAGAACAATTCAAACGCACCAAGCCCCACGTGAACGTCGGAACAATCGGGCATGTAGACCATGGCAAAACAACGTTGACCTGCGCTATGACCAAAGTTTTATCGGCAAAGGGTATGGCCACGGTTCGTGAGTATGCGGATATCGCCAAGGGCGGTACGGTTCGCGACGATTCTAAGATCGTAACGATCGCGGTTTCCCACGTGGAATACGAGTCCGAAAAGCGCCATTATGCCCACGTAGATTGCCCGGGACACGCGGACTATATCAAAAACATGATCACAGGTGCTGCGCAGATGGATGGCGCGATCTTGGTCGTTTCCGCTGTGGATGGACCGATGCCGCAGACTCGCGAGCACATCCTGCTTGCCCGTCAGGTTGGCGTTCCCGCCATTGTGGTGTTCCTTAACAAGTGCGACCTTGTTGAAGACCAAGAACTTCTCGATCTCGTAGAGATGGAAGTCAGAGATCTTCTCAAGAAATACGATTTTCCTGGAGATACTATTCCCATCATCCGCGGTTCCAGTATTGCCCCCATTCAAAATCCTACCGATGAGAAAGCCAATAAGTGCATTATGGATCTCATCAAGGCTCTGGATGAAAGCATTCCAGAACCGAAAAGAGACATTGAGAAGCCGTTTTTGATGCCGGTCGAGGATGTGTTCTCCATTTCCGGCCGCGGAACCGTGGCTACAGGCCGTATTGAAAGAGGCTTGGTCAAGGTAGGCGATGACGCCGAGATCATTGGTCTTCGTGAAGGCGCGATGAAAACGACCGTGACGGGCGTTGAAATGTTCCGCAAGTTACTCGATGATGCGCGTGCCGGCGACAACGTCGGGTTGCTTCTGCGCGGCATTGAAAAAGACCAGATCGAGAGAGGAATGGTCATCGCGAAGCCTGGCACCGTGACCCCTCATAAAAAGTTCAAAGCTCAAATTTACGTGTTAAGCAAGGAGGAGGGCGGCCGTCACACACCGTTCTTCAAAGGGTATCGGCCTCAGTTTTATTTCCGCACCACCGATGTTACGGGGATTGTGACTTTGCCGGCCGGCGTTGAGATGGTTATGCCGGGCGACAACGTCGCGATCGAAGCGGAACTGATTATGCCGGTCGCAATGGAAAAAGAGCTCCGATTTGCCATCCGCGAGGGCGGAAGGACAGTCGGTGCCGGCGTTGTCAGCGAGATTATCGCGTAACATCTCGTTCGGCCACAAATCCTGGCATTTTTGGCGAAGTCCTGCGGGCTGTAAGATGATTATTTTCGCCGTAAGAGGTCTTACAAGCCGAAACTAGCGTTTTAGAATCATGTTTTTTTCATGATTTTTTTAAGACAAAAGCAAAGGTTTTTTTAATGCAAGAAATTATTTCCCTCATGTCGTCTTGTGACCATAAGTCGACATATTGGACGCGGAAAAACAAAAAGAAGAATCCAGACAAGATCGAGCGGAAAAAATACTGTCCAACTTGTCGCAAGCGTGTCCTTTTTCGGGAGAAAAAGTGAGTTTTTTCGGAGCCACGCCGGGCAGAGGCCTGTAGCTCCAATTGGTAGAGCGGCGGTCTCCAAAACCGCATGTTGCAGGTTCGAGTCCTGCCAGGCCTGTTTTTTAATACGGGCGGTATATTAAGGACTCGAAATATACGAGGACATTATGGTTCAGAAAGCAGCAAATTTTTTTCGGGAAACGCAACAAGAGCTCAAAAAAGTCACTTGGCCGACTTGGAATGAGTTGTGGCAGGCGGCTACCGTGGTCATTGTGGTGACTTTCTTCACATCTGCATTCATCGCGGCTGTGGATTTTTTTATTTCGAATATCCTCCGGATGTTGATCAGCTAAAATTATGGCCGACGCAAAATGGTATGTGGTACATACACAAACGGGCGTGGAAGCTAAGGCTCGTGCTAGCTTGATCAGTCACGCGGAGACTGCGGGACTTTCGCATTTGATTCATGAAGTACTGATCCCGTTGGAAAAGGTCAGCGAGGTCAAGGGCGGTAAGAAAAGAATTAGCGAAAGGAAGTTTTTTCCCGGCTATATCCTGGTCAAGATGGAATTAACCGACGAAAGCTGGTATCTGGTTCGTAACACACCGGGGATCTCGGGGTTCATCGGGTCGGGGAAGAACCCGATTCCGCTCACGGAAAAAGAGGTTGGTTCCATTCTTCGCGAGCAAGAGGAAAAACAGACAAAACCAAAGCCGAAAGTTGAATTTGAAGAAGGCGAAAACGTCCGGGTCAAAGAGGGCTCATTTGCGAATTTTAATGGTACGATCGAACAGATCAACCCGGATCGCGGCAAAATGCGTGTAATGGTTACGATCTTCGGCCGGCCGACACCCGTAGAGCTTGAATACTGGCAAGTGGAAAAGATCTAAAAATGGCAAAAGAGATTAAAACAAAAATCAAATTACAGATCCCGGGCGGGCAAGCGAATCCCGCGCCGCCGATTGGTCCCGCACTCGGTCAACACGGTGTCAATATCATGGAATTTTGCAAACAGTTCAATGAGCGGACCAAAGATCGTCCGGGTACGATCCTGCCGGTGGTGTTGACCGTTTATAAAGACAAGTCTTTCGTTTTCATTCTTAAGTCGCCGCCGGTTGCCGCCGAGATCAAGAAAGCCGTGGGTCTTGCGAAGGCCTCTTCCGAACCCGGTCGAGTGATCATCGGCAAGATCACTCGCGAGCAGGTTCTCGAGATCGCGCGTAAAAAAATGGTGGACCTCAACACGACCAAAGTCGAAAGCGCAATCCGCATCGTGGAAGGCGCGGCCCGTAGTATGGGTATCGAAGTTGTAAAATCAAAGTAGGAACAGGACAAGCAATGAAACGCAGCAAACGGTATCAAAAAAGGGCAGCTTTGGTGGAAGAGGGAAAATTATATTCTCTGACCGAGGCCGTTAAGATTCTCAAAAAAATCGAAAAAAGCAAAGCGGATGAGACGATTTCACTTAGTTTCCAGCTTGGTGTCCGCGCAGAACAGGGCGACGAAAACGTTCGTGGCACCGTCAGCTTGCCGCATGGCAGTGGAAGGTCCCTGCGTGTGCTTTGTTTTGCCAAAGGCGAGAGTGCTCGTGACGCCGAAACTGCCGGAGCGGATTTTGTCGGCGCGGAAGAGCTTGTAGAAAAAGTGAAAAACGGTTTTCTTGATTTTGACGTTGTTGTCTCCCATCCCGATATGATGCGCGAGGTCAGTAAACTTGGCCGCGTACTGGGCCCCAAAGGTCTCATGCCGACGCCGAAGACCGGTACTGTGACGCCTCAGGTCGGTAAGGCGGTCAAAGAAGTGAAAGCCGGACGCATTGAATTTAAAAGTGATAAGACCGCGGGGTTGCATGCGGTATGTGGCAAGTTGTCCTTTGGCGAGGAAGCGCTTTTAGAAAACGCGCGGACCGTGATCAAAGCCGTGAAGGATTCCAAACCTGCGACGAGCAAGGGCGAGTATCTCCGGACGATCCACATCGCGACGACCCATGGTCCTGGTCTCAGACTTAATACTGGAGCGCTCTAAATCATGCCTTCCCTCGAAAAAAAATTGATGTTCCGGGAGATTGTAAAGGAGTTCGAAAAGAGTCCTTACGCTTTTATTTCCAGTTTGAATGGAATTTCGGTTTTCGACATTTCGGAAGCGCGACGAAGTCTTGAAAAGGTTTCGGGACGTTCACTTATGGTCAAGCACGCGATGGCCCGTAAGATCTTTGCGCAGTTTAGCGTGGCGGGTGCCGAGAAGTACTTGAACGGTTCCGTGGTTATCACGTTTGGGGATAAGGATCCTCAAGAGATCTCGAAAAAGCTTGTCGATTTTTCCAAAACAAATGAAAAATGGAAACCCGCCGGGGTAATTTTCGAAGGGCAGGTCTACGGTGAAGATTTCGTCAAACAGCTTGCAAAACTCCCGTCGCGTAAAGAGCTTCTAACGCAGTTGGTGCTGCGCATGAACTCTCCGATCCAAGGTTTCGCAAATGTCCTTGGGGCTCTCACGCGCAATCTTGTGGTCGCTTTGGAAGAAATTCGTAAGAAAAAAGCAGCTGCTGGCGCTGCGTCTTAGGAACGCCAGAACAAAACGAATGTCCTGATAAGGGAAATTCAATCAAGGAGGCATCAGCCATGACAGAAGCAACCGAAGTGAAACTTTCCGAAAAACTACAAAACATCCTCACCTCGATCGAGACGCTATCGGTGTTGGAGCTCGCGGAGCTCGTCAAAGCGCTTGAAGCAAAGTTCGGCGTGAGTGCAGCAGCTGCGGCTCCCGTGGCGATTGCGACTGGCGGTGGTGCTACAGCCGGTGTCGTGGCTGCGGCGGACGAAAAAACAAGTTTCACGGTCATTCTTACCAGCGCCGGCGATAAAAAGATCAACGTGATTAAGGAGATCCGCACGGTTACGAGCCTTGGGCTTAAAGAGGCCAAGGATCTGGTTGATGGTGCTCCAAAAACCATTAAGGAGGATGTGAACAAAGAAGAAGCTGAAAAGATCAAGAAGGTCTTGGAAGCCCAGGGCGCAAAAGTCGAGATCAAGTAATATCCCGGTAGAACCAGGCGAATCAGGAACGCTGTCCTTAAGGAGGACGATTCATAATGATGCCTTTAATCAAGAGAAAAAGCTTTACGAAGATCCAAGATACGATGGATTTGCCGAATCTGGTCGAGATTCAGATCAAGTCGTATGAGGAATTCTTGCAGAGCGGCCGTTCCAACCGCCGGCGTAAAAGCCAGGGGCTTGAAGCGGCGTTCGCGGATTGCTTTCCTATCGAAAGTTTTGACGGGACTTGTCGTCTTGAGTATCAAGGATATTCCCTCGGAAAACCCAAGTATTCCATTCCGGAATGCCAGAAGCGGGGCATGACCTATGCCGCACCGCTCAAGGTGAAACTCCGGCTTGTTCGTAAAGGCATCGCCAAGGAGCAGGAAGTTTACATTGGAGAACTTCCGCTTATGACTGAAACCGGCACGTTCATCATCAATGGCGCTGAACGCGTCATCGTGAGCCAACTGCACCGTTCTCCGGGTATGTCGCTTGAGGAAAGCCTCCACCCGAGTGGCAAAAAAATGTACAGCGTTCGGATCATCCCGTACCGCGGCGCGTGGCTCGAATTCGAGTCCGACGCGAACGACGTGCTTTATGCTTACATTGACCGCCGCCGCAAGATTCTTGCGACCGCGCTTCTCAGGGCACTCGGTTATTCTTCGACCTATGATATCTGCAAGGAACTTTATCCGGTGGAAAAAATTCGCGGGTTCGACCGTTCCAAATCAAAAAGTTGCGAAAATGAGATTCTCGCTGAAGATATCTTCCACCCGGCAAGCAAAGAACTGATCGCAGCCGCTGCAACCAAGCTGACCAAAGAAGTGCTTGCGACTTTTCTCTCCAACGATGTATCGTCTTTTTCAATCGTTAAGCTTTCCAAGGAGGACCGTTCCCTGATCAACACGCTCGAGCGGGATCCCTACCGCAATTCAAAGGACGCGCAGCTTGCGATCTACCGTCGCGTCCGCCCCGGCGATCCGCCGACCGAAGCAAGCGCTAAAGATCTCATTCAGAAACTTTTTTTTGATCCCCAGCGTTATGACCTCGGCCATGTCGGTCGCTTCATGCTTAACAAAAAGCTGGGTCTCGGTACAAACGCCGCGGACACGAAGAACACAACGCTCCGTCCCGACGATGTGATAAAAGTGATCGGAAAACTGTTAAAGCTCCGCTCCGGCGAAGCCAGTGTGGACGATATTGACCATCTCGGCAATCGCCGCGTGCGCTCGGTCGGAGAGCTTTTGCAAAATCAGTTTCGTGTCGGCCTCGCACGCATGAAGCGTTCCTGCGTGGAACGCATGTCCATTTACGATCTGGAAGCCGCAATGCCGCACAATCTGATCAATCCGAAACTTATTTCCGCGGCGATCAAGGATTTCTTCGGTCGAAGCCAGCTGTCGCAATTCATGGATCAAACGAATCCTCTGGCGGAGCTGACGCACAAACGCCGTCTTTCCGCGCTTGGTCCCGGCGGTCTTTCAAGAGAGCGTGCGGGCTTCGAAGTTCGTGACGTTCATCCGTCACATTACGGCCGTGTTTGTCCGATCGAAACACCGGAAGGCCCGAACATCGGGTTGATCTCGTCTTTGAGCACGTTCGCCCGTGTCAATGATATTGGATTTCTTGAGAGTCCGTATCGCAAAGTCGTAAAAGGCCGCGTGACAGACCAGATCGATTACCTCACTGCGGATGAAGAAGATAAGTATGTAATCGCGCAGGCAAACGCACCACTTGATAAAAATGGTCATTTTACATCGGATGCAGTTTCGTGTCGTGCCCGCGGGGATTTTCCGAAAAAGAAACCCGAAGAAATCGATTATATGGACGTATCACCCCGCCAGCTTGTGAGTGTGGCGGCGGCTTTGATTCCGTTCTTGGAACACGACGACGCGAATCGTGCTCTTATGGGTTCAAACATGCAACGTCAGGCCGTGCCTCTTCTTATTCCCGAAGCCCCTTTTGTGGGAACCGGAATGGAACGCCATGTGGCGAAGGATTCCGGAGCGGTCGTTCAAGCCAAATCCCGCGGGACTGTAAAGGCGGTTTCTTCCGACGAAATCGTCATTGATGATTTCGTTTACAAACTCCGTAAATTCAAGCGGTCCAACGCCGGCACTTGCATCAATCAGCGCCCCCTCGTCGAAGTCGGCGACAAGGTGAAGCGCGAGGATATTCTCGCGGACGGTGCGGCGACACAGGGTGGCGAGCTCGCGCTCGGGCGTAACGTGCTCGTGGCATTCATGCCATGGCGCGGCTACAACTTCGAAGACGCCATTATCGTAAGCGAAAAACTTTGCAAAAACGACGTCTACACCTCACTTCACATTGAAGAGTTCGAGATCGAAGCGCGCGACACAAAACTTGGCAATGAAGAAATCACCTGCGATATTCCGAACGTGAGCGAAGAAGCCTTGAAGAATCTCGACAAAGAAGGCGTGATCCGTATCGGTGCAGAAGTGAAGCCCGGAGATATTCTTGTCGGGAAAATCACCCCGAAATCCGAGATCGAACTTTCTCCCGAAGAAAAACTTCTTCGCGCGATTTTTGGCGAAAAAGCCGGTGATGTACGTGATGCGTCTCTTTCCGTGCCTCCGGGTGTGGAAGGCGTCGTGGTGGACGTGAAGGTATTCGCCCGCAAAGAATCAGCCGCCAAGACCAAAGAAGAAAGGCGTCAGGAAAATAAGGATATCAATGGAATCAAAGAGCGCTACAACGAGCGCATTGATCTTCTGAAGCGCGAACGTCTGCATAAAGTCTCGGACATGGTGATCGGGAAAAAACTTTCCGAAGACCTGCTCGATGATGTTTTGGGTGAAGTGCTCATGAAGAGCGGGCATGTGATCACCAAAGGCGATCTCAAGAAACTTGATGGCTGCGATTGGGATTCCTTGCGTATCGATGAAGATCCGGATCTTGAGGAAAACATCAAAAAAGTCGCCCGCGTCTGGGGCGACGAGATCGATGAGTTGGTGGCCGAGCGAACTCGCGAGATCGATCGTGTAAGAAAAGGCGATGAACTTCCCCCGGGGGTCATCAAAAAAGTCGTGGTGTATGTTTGCTCAAAACGCAAGATTTCGGTCGGCGACAAAATGGCTGGTCGTCACGGAAACAAGGGTGTGATTGCAAAGGTCCTACCGGAAGAAGATATGCCATTCCTTGCGGACGGAACTCCAGTGGAGATCATTCTGAACCCGCTTGGCGTACCGTCGCGTATGAATGTCGGTCAGATCCTTGAGACCCATCTGGGGTGGGCGGCCAAAACGCTTGGGTTCCATGTAGAAACGCCGGTTTTCAGCGGCGCCACGGAAGAAGAGATCCGGCAAGTCATGAAAGAGGCGAAAATCCCCAATGACGGGAAGATATCGCTTTACGACGGCCGCACCGGTGAAAAATTTGATGAAAAAATCACAGTCGGTTACATCTATATGCTCAAACTCGCGCATCTCGCGGATGACAAGATCCACGCGCGTTCAATCGGGCCCTATTCGCTCGTAACACAGCAACCGCTCGGCGGTAAAGCACAGTTCGGAGGTCAGCGTTTTGGGGAGATGGAAGTATGGGCTCTTGAGGCGTACGGCGCGGCTTTCACGCTTCAGGAACTTCTTACCGTGAAGTCGGACGACGTGGTCGGTAGGACGCGCGTCTATGAGGCCATTGTCAAGGGTGAGCCCGCGCTCCACGCCGGTACGCCGGAATCTTTCAACGTTCTCGTTAAGGAGCTTCAGGCTCTTGGACTCGACATTGATCCCGAACGTACGGCAGGCGGTAAATTGCCGCACTCCGAAGCCAAGGAGAAATCCGCGGAAGACAAACAGGAAGAAGCCAGGGAGAAACTCAAGGTATGAACTACAGCGTGAATACTTTTGATTCTGTTTCGATCCGCATCGCGTCCCCCGAATCCATTCGCAAATGGTCGCGTGGCGAGGTCAAAAAACCCGAGACGATCAACTATCGAACGCTAAAGCCGGAAAAAGACGGACTTTTTTGCGAACGCATTTTTGGTCCCACCAAAGACTACGAGTGCGCTTGCGGTAAGTATAAACGCATCAAGCACAAAGGGATCGTTTGTGACCGTTGCGGTGTGGAAGTGACCCAAGCTCGCGTTCGGCGCGAACGAATGGGGCACATTGACCTCGTGACACCGGTTTCTCACATCTGGTTTTTCAAGACCATGCCGTCGCGCATCGGGAACCTGCTCGATTTGAGCGTTCGCGCCCTTGAAAAGGTCCTCTATTATGAAGAATACATTGTCCTCGATCCAAAACAGACCCCGCTCAAACCGCGGCAGCTTTTAACGGAAGATGAATATCTAAAGGCGCAGGAACAATATGGCCCCGAGAATTTTGTCGCTCAAATGGGTGCCGAAGCCGTCCAGATGCTTTTATCGGAATTGGAACTTGATAAGCTGACAGCAAAATATCACCGTCAGTTAAAAGCCGCCAAGTCCAAGCAGTCTCGCGCTCGTGCCGTCAAAATTCTCAAGATCGTGGAAGCATTCTACAAATCCGGTAACCGTCCGGAATGGATGATCATGAGAGTGGTTCCCGTCATTCCACCCGATCTTCGGCCGCTTGTGGCCCTCGACGGAGGACGTTTTGCGACGAGCGACCTGAACGATCTTTATCGCCGTGTTATTAATCGTAACAACCGTTTGCGTAAGCTGCTCGAGCTCAAGGCCCCGGATGTTATTATCCGCAACGAAAAGCGCATGCTCCAGGAAGCGGTGGACGCACTTTTTGATAACGGTCGCCATGGCCGTCCGGTGCTTGGTGCCGGCAACCGGCCGCTCAAGTCCCTGAGCGACATGCTCAAAGGGAAACAAGGCCGTTTCCGGCAGAATCTGCTCGGAAAACGCGTGGACTATTCCGGCCGTTCCGTTATCGTAATCGGACCGGAGCTCAAACTCCACCAGTGCGGTTTGCCGAAAAAGATGGCGCTTGAACTTTTCGAACCTTTTATCATTCGTAAGCTCAAAGAGCGCGGTCATGTGCACACCATTCGTTCGGCCAAGAAAATGGTCGAGCGTGTGAAACCCGAAGTTTGGGATATTTTAGAAGAAGTAATCAAAGAACATCCGGTGATGCTGAATCGCGCGCCGACACTCCATCGTCTCGGTATCCAGGCTTTCGAACCAATGCTGATCGAGGGGAATGCCATTCGTATTCATCCGCTTGTTTGTACAGCCTTTAACGCCGACTTTGACGGTGACCAGATGGCGGTTCACGTGCCGCTTTCCATGGAAGCTGTGATGGAAGCGCGCATTCTCATGCTTTCTGCCAACAACATTTTCTCGCCCGCGAGTGGGCAACCGATCATGACCCCGACACAGGACATCGTGCTCGGAATTTATTATCTGACCAAAGTTCGTGACAAGGTGTTGGGAGAAGGTCTTGCGTTCAGTGATGCGCAGGAAGCGATCCTGGCTTTTCAGGACGGACAGATTCATAAACACGCGAAATGCAAGCTCCGTCTGGCAAATAACGAGGTCGTGGAAACAACCATGGGGCGCATCCTTTTCAACGAGGTTTTGCCCAAAGGATTTCGATATGTCAATGACATTGTAAACAAGGGCAAGCTTTCCAAGATCATCGCAGAATGTTACAACACATTTGGCCATGAAGAGGTCGTGAAGCTTCTCGACAGATTGAAAGCCCTTGGTTTTGCCGAGGCTACCAAGGCCGGTCTTTCGATCGGAATTGATGACATCCAGATCCCGGACGCTAAGGAAGGCATTCTAAATGAAGCTCGCAAGGAGGTAAAAGCGATCGAGAGTCAGTATAAACAGGGTGTTATCACCGACGGGGAGCGTTACAACAAGGTGATCGATATCTGGACGCACACTACGGACCGCGTATCGGATGTGATGTTCGAAGCGCTTGATGCTTTCAACCCTATTTTCATGATGGCCGATTCCGGTGCCCGTGGCTCCAAGCAGCAGATCCGTCAGTTGGCCGGTATGCGCGGTCTGATGGCGAAGCCTTCCGGCGAAATCATTGAAAGTCCGATCACCGCGAATTTTCGTGAGGGTCTGACGGTGCTCGAGTATTTCATTTCCACGCACGGCGCTCGCAAAGGTTTGGCGGATACCGCTCTTAAGACCGCCGACTCCGGGTATCTGACCCGTCGTTTGGTGGACGTGGCGCAGGATGTGATCATTAATATCGATGACTGCGGCACTTTAAACGGGATCGTGATGGAACCGGTATATGAGGGCGAAGAAGTTATTGTGTCCCTTTCCGACAGGATCTTGGGGCGCGTGGCTTTGGACAACGTTGTCGACGTCATCACCGACCAGGTGATCGTAAAGTCCGGTGATCTCATCGATGAAGCGACCGTCAAGAAGATCGAAGATGCCGGGATCGAGAAGATCCGTGTCCGCTCCGTGCTTTGCTGCGAATCTCCCAAAGGTATCTGTGCAAAATGCTATGGGCGCGATCTTGCCACGCGTCGTCTCGTGGAACAGGGGACCGCGGTCGGGATTATCGCCGCGCAGTCCATTGGCGAGCCGGGGACCCAGTTGACCATGCGTACGTTCCATATCGGGGGGACGGCGTCCCGCGTGGTCGAACAATCCTATTATCGCGCCCGTAATGAAGGCGTGCTCCAGTCCCATAATTTAAAAACGGTTGTCACGAAGACGAACGAGACCGTGGTATTGAATCGCAACGGTCAGCTCTCACTTCATGATCCGACGGGCCGTGAGTTGGAGCGTTATACGATCCCGACCGGTGCTTTCATTCATTACAAGGATGGTGAAAAGGTCAAAAAAGGCGAGATCTTTGTGAAATGGGACCCGTATACGGTTCCTATTTTGACCGAGGTGTCCGGGAAAGTTCGTTTTGAAGATATTAAGGCCGGCGTCACGATGAATGAAGAGCTTGACGCGACTACCGGTATGACCGAGCGCGTGATCATCGAACATAAAGAAGATATGCACCCGCAGTTGCTTTTGGTCGGGGACAAGGATGAGATTCTCGCGTTCTACCCGATCCCGACCGGTGCGCACATTGTGGTGAAAGACGGTCAATTGATCACGGGCGGAACGCTCCTCGCGAAAACGCCGCGTAAGGTCGCCAAGACTCGTGATATTACGGGCGGTCTGCCGCGTGTTGCCGAACTCTTTGAAGCTCGCAAGCCTAAGAACCCGGCTGTTATTTCAGAAATCGATGGCGTGGTGGAAATCGGAGCGATCGTAAAAGGCCAGCGCCAGATCATTGTCAAGAGTTCGACGGGGATGACTAAAGAATATTTGATTCCGCATGGCAAGCATTTGAATGTTTACAAGGGCGATAAGGTCCTTGCAGGTCAGCAGCTTGTGGACGGTCCGGTCGTGTTGCAGGACATCCTTCGCGTTTCGGGGGAGAGAAACCTGCAGCAATACCTCGTGGAAGAAGTTCAGGAAGTCTATCGTTTGCAGGGGGTGAGGCTCAACGACAAGCACGTAGAGGCGATCGTTCGGCAGATGCTCCGCAAGGTTCGTATCGAGGATTCGGGAGATACGGAATTTCTCGTAGGTTCCCATGTGGAGAAACTCAAATTTGCAGAAGAGAATGCCAAAATGATCAAGAAAGGCAAGGAGCCCGCCAAAGGGACCTCGATCCTTCTCGGGATCACGAAGGCGTCACTCACCACGGACAGTTTTATTTCGGCCGCGAGTTTCCAAGAAACGACACGCGTGCTCACAGAAGCGGCTTCTGCCGGCAAGCGGGACTATCTGCAAGGGCTCAAAGAGAACGTCATTATGGGTCACTTGATCCCCGCCGGAACGGGCTTCAAGATTCACCATGACATTGAGCTCGTAAAAGACCTAACCGATGTTTTGCCGGACCCTGAGGCCGGGAAGAAAGAAAAAACTGCCGAAGAGGCCAGTGCATCCAAGGAGAATTCATAATGGCGCCGACCATCAACCAGTTGATCCGTTTTGGGAGAAAAAAATTCAAATGGAAATCCAAGTCTCCGGCCTTGCAAAATTCGCCATTCCGCAAAGGCGTATGCTTGATTGTCAGGACCCAAACCCCCAAAAAACCGAACTCCGCTCTCCGAAAAATCGCTCGCGTGCGTCTGACGAATGGACAGGAAGTGACGGCCTACATCCCGGGCGTCGGGCATAACCTGCAGGAGCACTCGATCGTACTCGTGCGAGGTGGCCGTGTGAAGGACCTTCCGGGCGTTCGTTATCATATTGTTCGCGGGAAACTGGATGCTGCCGGTGTTGCGGACCGCACGAAATCGCGTTCGAAATACGGTGCAAAAACTCCTAAAAAGGAAACCAAGAAATCATGAGAAGAAGACGCGCGCAAAAAAGAACGATCGATCCGGACCCGCGGTATGGAGATTTTTTGGTCGCAAAGTTCATCAATATCGTGATGGAATGCGGCAAGAAGTCTATCGCCGAGAGGATCGTGTATGACGCACTGGACATCGTCAAAGAAAAAACGGCAAAAGAACCTCTTGAAGTTTTTCGAGCAGCATTAGATAATGTGCGCCCTCTCCTGGAAACAAAATCCCGGCGCGTAGGCGGGGCGACGTATCAGGTGCCGGTCAGCGTTTCTGAAGATCGTGGTTATTCCCTTGCCCTTCGTTGGATCCGGAGTTATTCCCGTGAACGCAAGGGGAAACCTATGCACGAGAAGTTAGCGCAGGAGATCATCGACGGTTTCAATAAGACGGGACCTTCCATTAAGAAGCGGGAAGATATGCATAAGATGGCGGAGGCTAACAGGGCTTTCGCGCATTATCGTTGGTAAACGAAAGTATGGAGTAAGGATGTACGACTTGAAAACGTTTATTGTCGTACACCGTACGCAAAACGCAGAACAAATTTAAAATGGCAGACGAAAAGAAAATTCATTTTCCGATAGACAGAATACGCAATATTGGCATTGCAGCCCATATTGATGCGGGCAAGACGACTACCTCCGAACGTATTCTCTACTACACCGGGCGCACCTATAAGATCGGGGAGGTGCACGAAGGAACGGCGGTCATGGACTGGATGGAGCAGGAGCAAGAGCGCGGGATTACGATTACCTCGGCTGCCACGACCTGTTTCTGGAAAGATTGCCGCATCAACCTGATCGATACCCCAGGGCACGTGGATTTTACGATCGAGGTGGAGCGTTCTTTGCGCGTGCTGGATGGTTGCGTTGCGGTTTTCGGTGCGGTAGAAGGCGTGGAGCCTCAATCTGAGACCGTGTGGCGCCAGGCGGATCGTTACCATGTGCCGCGTATTGCCTTCATTAACAAGATGGATCGCACAGGAGCCGAGTTTGAAAAAAATGTTCAGCAGATGCGGGATCAGCTTGGCGCGAACGCTGTTCCAATTCAGATTCCGCTCGGTCTCGAAGAAAAGCATCGCGGTGTCATCGACTTGGTTGAGATGAAAGCCTACGTTTTTAATGACGAAAGTCTTGGCGCGAAATTCGACATTCAGGAGATCCCGGCTGAGTATGCGGAACAAGCCAAGAAAGCGCGTGAATACATGATCGAGAAGGTCTCCGAATACGATGACGCGTTGATGCATAAGTTCATTGAAGGACACGTGCCCACGGTTGCTGAGATCAAGTCCGCGATCCGTAAGGGGACGATCAGCCTCAAGATGGCGCCGGTCATTGTCGGTTCCGCGCTCAAGAACAAAGGCGTGCAACAACTTTTGGACGCCGTCGTGGATTATCTTCCTTCGCCAAAGGATATTCCTCCTGTGAAAGGCACCGAACCCGGGACGGAAACCGAGATCCATCGCGAAGCGGACGATAAAGCTCTCTTGGCTTGCTATGCGTTCAAAATCGCAAGTGATAAATTCGTGGGATCCTTGACCTATATCCGTATTTATTCAGGGACGCTTTCTTCAAGTTCTTATATCTACAATGTTCGCACCAACAAAACCGAGCGTATCGGCCGACTTCTTCTCATGCATGCCAACAAGCGTGAAGAGATTGATGAAGCCGGCGCTGGGAACATTGTTGCGGCGGTCGGTCTTAAGGAAGTTAAGACGGGTGACTCTCTTTGCGTCGAAAGCAATCCAATCCTTCTTGAGACGATGTTCGTGCCGGAGCCTGTGATCTGGATGGCGGTTGAGCCGAAAACGAAGGCGGATCGGGATCGTCTTTCGGACGCGATCGGAAAACTCGTCAATGAAGATCCGACCTTTCGTGTGAAAACGGATCAGGAAACCGTCCAGACGTTGATCGGTGGAATGGGTGAGCTCCATTTGGATATCAAGGTCGACATCATGAAACGGGAATACAATGTTCAGGTGAATGTCGGCAAGCCGCAGGTTGCTTACAAGGAAACGATCCAGGCGACGGCGGAAGCTGAGGGGAAATTCATCAAACAAACGGGTGGTCGCGGACAGTATGGGCATTGCTACATCAAGATCGAGCCTCTTCCGCGTGGCACCGGAAACGAATTTGAAGATGAAGTAAAGGGGGGGTCCATTCCTCGCGAATACATTCCTGCCGTAGAATCTGGAGTGGAGGACGCTTGCGCGAATGGGGTGTTGGCCGGTTATCCTGTGACAGACGTCCGGGCCATTGTTTATGACGGAAGCTATCACGATGTTGACTCTTCGGAAATTGCGTTTAAAATGGCCGGAATTTTCGCCTTCAAAGAAGCCTTCAGAAAGGCAAAGCCCGTTCTCCTGGAGCCCATCATGTTTGTGGAGGTGTTGGTTCCCGAAGAATATATGGGCGATGTGATCGGCGATCTGAACTCCCGCCGTTGCGTGATTCAGGAGCTCACGAACCGTGGCCATCTGAAGGTGATCCAGGGGCATGTTCCCTTGTCCGAGATGTTCGGTTATGCGACTTCGGTCCGGTCCTTGTCGCAGGGACGCGCGACTTACACCATGGAGCCGCACACTTATCAAGAAGTTCCAAAAATGGTCGCAGAAAAGATCATCGCAGGATAAAAAAATGGCACAAGTCAAAGAAAAGATCCGTATCAAATTGAAAGCGTATGACCACCGTGTGCTGGATCAGTCGGTTCAGGAGATCGTGGGGACCGCAAAAAAGACCGGCGCGAAAGTGGTCGGTCCGATCCCGCTTCCGACGCATATTTGGAAGACGACGGTGCTTCGTGGCCCGCATATCGATAAAAAGGCGCGCGATCAATTCGAGATCCGGACCCATAAACGTCTTATTGAACTGGAAGAACCCACTTCCCGCACCGTGGACGCGTTGATGAAACTCGATCTTCCGGCAGGCGTGGATGTGGAGATTAAACTTTAAAAGAGAGATTTATGATCGGTCTTTTAGGTAAAAAAGTAGGAATGTCCCAGATCTTCGATGGGGAAGGTCTGCAGATCCCCGTGACGGTGGTTGAAGTAGGACCGTGTTTTGTGACGGCGCTTCGCACCAAGGAGAAGAACGGGTATCTTGGTGTTCAGCTTGGATTCGATGCCGTGAAGGAGAAGAGCCTAAACAAACCCAAATTGGGCGCACTTCGCAAGGCAAATGTTCCGCCGGTAAGATTTATTCGCGAGATTCGCACGGAAGACATTGCAAATTTAAGTGTTGGCAGTGAGCTTCGTGCGGAGAATTTTGAGATTGGGGAGTATGTGGATATCGAAGGCGTTTCGATCGGAAAAGGTTTTCAGGGTGTGGTGAAGCGTCTTAATTATAAGGGCGGTGCGAGCTCGAGCCATGGCTCCATGTTCGGTCGCGTTCCGGGTTCCATCGGTTCAAAAGCTGGTGGCGTGGGTTGTCGTAAAAAGGTTCGCAAGGGCAAAGGGCTTCCCGGGCATATGGGTGATGAAAAGATCTGTATTCATAATCTCAAGGTCATGAAAGTAGATGCCGAGAACAATCTTCTCGCCCTTAGCGGCAGCGTGCCTGGCGCGGAAGGCGGTTATTTGATCATACGCAGCGCGCTTAAGCGCGGCAAGAAAGGTTCCTGGAAAGTGAGAAGTAGTAAGCAGGAGTCCCCGAAGGGAAATCCCTCGGAAGCTTCTAAAGCTGAAAATCCTCAAGTAGTTCCATAAGCCATGCGCTCACTAGAAAGGTGTAAAAGATGAAGGTGCTTCTTTACTCAAAAGAGGGAAAGAAGAAACAAGAGGTGGTATTGAATCCCGAGATTTACGGGGTCCGGGCGAACGACCGTCTTTTGGAACTGGTGCGGAACGCCTACTCGGGCAATCTCCGTAAAGGGACTGTCGATACCAAGACGCGCGGCGAAGTGCGCGGCGGCGGGAAAAAACCCTGGA